>Ga0075163_10009358_pt1 | contig 12863 bp, 10 predicted proteins | sample JI1023141ADNA_FD_71478 | JGI IMG/M metagenome (GOLD analysis project Ga0075163, IMG submission 71478) | Wastewater effluent complex algal communities from Wisconsin, to seasonally profile nutrient transformation and Carbon sequestration -... | ecosystem: Engineered > WWTP > Effluent > Algae...
CGCCTTGCAGGCACGAGCCTGCGGCGTTGTCGCTTCGCGCCAGACACCCGCCCAGACGCACCATCAGGCGCGTCCAACTGCCGTTTCTAGGTTCAATCAGACTCTTTCACAAAAAATGCCCCCTGCAATAATACGAGCAAAGATCAGTTCGCCGTAACTTCAAACTCACCGATCTGAATTTTCTTGCCATCCGCCTTCACGACCAGATATAGCGGAAACCTGCCCGGCACCTTGAGCAGCTCCGGACTGACTTCGACGGTCCCGAGGGAGTCCGGTGCAATGATGAGATTGTCGAGCTTGTTGTTACCCAGCCACACCTCGACGCCATCCGGACTGAAAATTCCTTTTTGTTCGAACCACAGGGCTGAATTACCATTCACCTGCTGTGCAAAACCCTGGCCCACCTTGGTGGTATTAGGCCCCCATTGCGCAATCTTCACCTCGGCTGCGACGAGCACTGGAGCAGGCGCACTGGCAGCAGGCTTGGAGTCAGCAGGCGCCTTCTGCTCCGAACACGCACCCAGCAATAGAACACAGACAGCGCCAGCAACGACTTGAGACTTGACGGACATCAAAAACCCCTTGATAAAAATAAGAATAAAAACAGGAATCAGGCTCTGTATGAATGCGGGATCCACTCGCCCCACTTCGCCTCGTAAACGTGCTTGTTCCGAACGAATAGCTGCAGCTTCTCTTCTTCCTTCAACTTGTTGAAGGAGGCTGAAAGATGATGGTGCACGAAGACATCATCGGCACATGCCACCCGGAGTCCAACGGCCTCGACTTTTCGGCAATAGTCATCATCCTCGAAGAAGCCACGCCCATAATCTTCGCTGATCGGACCGCAACGCTCGTAGGTGGATCGGGGCAACATGACGCAGAAAAATGCAGCGTTACGCATGAAATATAACTTCCCCATGCTCGCGAGAGTCATCCGGAGTGCCTCCATGGGCATCTCCTCGGGATCTCGGTAACGCATCTCGGCACGTGCTTCGTTACCGATATTGTTTGTCCTTGGACCAACGATTCCGACTGTTGCGTCAACCTGGAGATGACGCAACATGGTCATTATCCACCCACGCGTCACAACCGTATCATTATTGAGCAGCACAAGATAATCCCCCGTCGCCGCAGCCAAACCGACATTATTCCCAGCAGCGAAGCCGAGATTGGTGTCATTGAGGATCACCTTCGCGCCCGGGTGACACATGCCAAACTCCCGCAAATAGGCAGGAGTGTCATCCGAGGATGCGTTGTCTACAACAATGATTTCGAGATTGGGATAATCACTTCGCTCGACGATGCTTTGAAGACATGCCTTGGTAAGGTCGAGATTGTTGTAAGTCAGGATCACGACACTTACGCGTGGCAACTGCACCGACTCAAGCGCCTCAGTGAATTCCCTCGCCCTATGCAACCAAGTCTGTTCGGCCGAAAAAGCTTGCCTCCTTGCGACAACCGCAGCATCAACGCTCGCCGGCTCGAGGGCGCGCCCAACATGAGCAACGAACTGCTGATGCGACCCGGCCCTCCACACGAGATCCTCGAATTGAGTCATCTCGGGCAGATCAACGGACACAACGGGCTTCCCCGCCGCAAGATATTCGTAGACCTTGACAGGATTAGTCGCCAGCGTCAGCGGAATGACCTTGAACGGCAGCAGGCTGACATCGAACGCGTAAAGGTAATAGGGAAGCGTCGCGTATGGAACCTCCCCGGTAAAGACGACATTGGTGAGGTCGGAGAGACGCCTGGCAGCACCAACTGTGTCGTCGCCAACGATCAACACGAGGCAGTCGGAAAAACTCTCGGCGACAGTCCGTAGCAAGTCGAGATCAAACCACTCGGCGATTGCTCCGTAATAGCCGATGATTCGCCGACCGGCGGGGTCGAGGTAGACCTGCTCCGGACGCGTCGCAAAATGGCCATATTCCGCAGCGTTCCTGACGACGGCCACGTTCCGGTTGTATTCGCGCGCAAAGGTATCGAGCCAGGAAGAGGTGACCGTAACAAGATCCACGCCTGAAAGCATGCTCTTCTCGATTTCGACGAGTTTCTCCGGAACGTTACCGAAACCTTCATGATGATCCATGCAATCATAGACCCGATAATTGTTCGGCAATCGGGTTACGAGGGGATACCAGTAAGCGTGCTGAACGATAGATACCGTGGAAACTGCGCCGAAGTCGAGTATCACTCTGGCGATGCTCGCCTCAAGCATGGCTTCAGCCTCGGGCGTCGGCGGCGCGAAATAGATCGCTGGAGCCCCCTTCACGTTCAACTTGATCTGGTAAATATCAAGAACCGGTGACAACCTCTCGATTTCGTAGCCGGGCTCGTTGGCATCGACGAAATGATTACTAAAATAAAAGACGCGACGCCCCGCTTCCGCCAGGCTACGGGCAATATGTTGCGGGCGCTGGATGCGGAAATGCCAGTCGATCACTGCAAAGACAAAGATATCCCGCCCCTGCAACCCGCAGGACGGAAGAGCGACATGCAGGCAATCCCCCCCCGAGAGCTCCGACGGCAAGAAAGCCGTGGCGGCCCCGCGACGCGTGCGCAACGACCGTGTAAGGGAAAGAAAGGAGTCCCGAAGCCGTTGCTTGGTCGCGATCGTAACCGGCAGCGCTCTCAAGGTCGTTCTGGCAACGCCCAAGGCTCGCTTCCGCAAGCCGTGAGCCATGGGTTGCCCATCAATGCGGGATGCCCAGTCGGAGATCTCCATCAATTTAGCACGCATGCTGGCTTCGCGATGTTTCTGCAAAGCCAGATCATTTTGCATTACGTTCTGACGCTCCGTCGCCTCCATCAGCGCCAGACGGGCAGCTCTGAGGGCATCCTCCAGTTGAAGCCCCCTCGCCACGGCGTCACTGAGCTGTCGATCACGCTGTTCTATGGCCTCCTTGCAGCTCGCCGCAAGGGCGGAAGCCTCCTGGAGGCGCACCGTCGTGCTGGCCAGATCTGCGGTCTTGCCGGCAAGTTGACGCTCCATGTCTTCCAGCTGGGCTGCGGTCTGGTCGGCCTGGCGCGTCAAACCAATGGCGCGCCTGGTTAGGTCGTTGATCCTACCTTCTGCATCAGCAAGCTCCACTGTCTTGTTGGCAAGCATCCGTTCGGCCACGTCAAGCCGACCCAATCTTTCTGCGGCAGCAGCCTCCAGCTCGGCGGACCGAACGGACACCTCACGGCTTGCAGCCTTGACGGCCGCAAGCTCTTCCCCACGAGCCGCGAGACATCGCTCAGCATCCTCAAGCCGCGCGGCCTGCTCTTCGATCTCAACCTTCAGGCCTGCCACCGATCCGGAGAGCTCCTGGATCTTTACGTTGGCCGCCATCAGGTCATCACCGCGAGCTACGAGACTCTTCTCGGCAGCATCCAGATCTCCGGCCTTCTCGTCGAGAAGAGTCTTGAGCCCGACAGCCCAATCGGAGATCTCGACTAGCTTCGCCTGCTTCGCGGCCACGTCAGAAGACTGCTCATGGAGCTTGCGCAAGACTTCAGCCATGAATTTTTCCTGACAGTCTTCGAGGATCTCCTCAAAAACCCGGTCCACATCCAGCTCGGGATGGGCGGGAGTCAGCATCAGCGGAACAGGCAATGGGCTGCGTGTCGCAACGATGAAACTCCGATAATACGGCGCCTGGAAATCGTGATCTGCAAGCTCATGATTGAAACGCTCACTTGCAACAAGAACGATCTTCTTCAGAAACTCCACGTCCCATACGCAAATGGAGAAGCCGAGCAATCGCACGAGCCAGTCGGCCCTCCCGTGGCCGACAACCTGGCAATGCCAACCGGCGCCCTCAAGCGTCGCACAGGTCTCCTCTACGGAAGGCAATCCGTTCTCGAAATGTTCTGCCAGCCATGGATAATCGTGCCCGAAAATAGCCCGATATTTATCATCGATGCGCTGGTCGACGTCGACTGATGACGGATTATCGGACGATGGAAACGCCAGCACGACCCCTTCGTCGGCCATTTCGGTCAGGCGCTCGAGAAAGGCCCTGCGAGCATCGACTGGAACATGCTCAAAGACATCAATCGCCGTCACATAGGAAAAACGACGCTTGGCAAGCCCCGGGCTGAAGACGTCTCCAGTAAGATGGCGAGCGCCGCTTCCTTCCGGAATGAGGGGGTCAACATAGGTCACATCCCCCTCTCGCAGGAAACGCCCGAACAGCGCCTCGGGACCACATCCGACGTCCAGCACCCGTTTGCCACGCCGATAGCCAGCCAGGTAAAGCAGGCGTCCGCAAGCGTGATAGCGGCTGTATTGATCAAAGATCATGGCCGATCCCCAGTGCGGTGATTTCTCGTCGAGTACTTTCAACAAAAGCCAGGATTTCGTCACACTCACGCCCTGTAAGGCAGAGCGCCGCCTTCCCGACCGAATTACCGTCGATGGCACGCTTCGGGTCCGTATTACCGATCGCCAGCCCACGCTCATCGAGCTCTTGGTGCTCATGTTGGTGATGCATGAGCAGCGCGTCACTCCAGGGCAGCCCCAGGAACTGCATGACGCGCTCGAGATCCGCACGAGGGCTCTTCACAAAGGCCTCGTAGCTAATCGGCAGCACAGCCCCACCTCCGGCCAGCATCGACAATAAACCCTGGTTCTTTGCTTCCCAGTAAAGGGCACCGAGAAGGTGACGAGGAAAATCTCGTGCTTCAAGCTCCGCAAACTTCTCGTTCAGCAGCTCCCCGCCAGGGTACTCCGGAAGAATGGCACGAAGTATATTGACCGCATAACGCTCGATCCAGGTCGCACTCGCATCCGCCTTCAAGGAAACCATCGAGGAGACGACGTCGCACACATCACGGACGATAAAGAGCGTCTTCTCTCCATGATAAAAAGAGGAAAAACGGCCATAGTCGGGATCAATCTGCTGCGGCCAGCCGAGCTGCTCGGAAAACCGCGGAATCTTGAATCCGATCGCAGCAACACCTGCCACGTCGAGCACCTCAGGGTGACGCCCGGTGAGAAACTCGTAGGCGACAGCTTCGTCAAAACAGCGGATATCAGGATGGGAATCGAGCACCAGACGCAGCATGGTGGTACCAGAACGCTGACATCCCGCAACAAAAAATTTAAAAGGCGTAGGCATGACTTTATCCAGGGTGCACGTTGATTCTTGTGGGGAAGCGGATGGGCGTGTAAATCGGCGCGTCCGCCGTCACGGTGAGCAGCAGTGCATTGACGATGCGATCCATGATCAGGAAATCGCCGCTACGCTCAACTACCGATACGCTTGGTGTGATCGAATAGTCGCCGGGGCTTATCATCGGCAAAGTCACGGAAAACTCAACCCCAAGTTCCTCTCCGGGTTCGGGCACGACCAGTTCGATTCCTTCGATACGCGTGTTGGTGCTGGCAATCTCGATACCACGTGGATCACGAACGATGTATCCCAGGCAGAGGGTCTCTCCAGCGGGAACGGAATTGTTCCGAATACGCACGTGAAGATGGAAGACGTCTCCCCAACCGACTGCATCTATTGCCCGCCCTCTTGAACCACGAACACGCATCGAGACAAACTCGATCAACCGGCCGCCCTCCCGGCGATCTCCAGCAGGCAACTCGCCGGAATCCGGCGTCTCACCTTCCGATGCGGCCGGCTCGCCACTGGAACCACCGCCCGCGCCTTCTTCTGCGGTGGAGGCCTTGAGAAAAAGATCGCTCAGATACGCATCCACGACTACAACGGAGTCCCCGGAAGCAGCCAGTCGCCCCCCCTTGAACCAGAGGGCCCGATCGCACAGACGCTTCACTGCACTTGCATCATGGCTGACGAAGAGGATGGTGGTACCCATTTCCTGTAACTGATGGAACCGGTACATGCAGCGGTGAACGAACTGCGCATCGCCAACCGCCAGAGCTTCGTCAACAATCAATATTTCAGGATCGACATTGGCCTGTATGGCAAAGGCAAGACGCACGAACATTCCACTCGAATACGTCTTGACCGGCTGATGGATGAAGTCGCCGATATCCGCAAAAGCAAGGATGTCATCCAGGCGGGCATTTATCTCCTCCTTTGTCATCCCGATCAGGGCGCCATTGAGAAAGACATTTTCAAGCCCGGTGAACTCTGGATTGAAGCCGGCGCCTAGCTCAAGCATGGCCGCAATCCGGCCCCTCACCTGAACAGAACCGCTGGTCGGCGCTAATGTTCCGGTAAGGATCTGGAGCAATGTGGACTTGCCCGCGCCGTTCTTTCCGACGATACCTACGGTTTCACCACGTCGGACCTCGAACGAAACGTCCCGGAGAGCCCAGAACTCCCTGAAATAAGCCCGGGGATCACGGCGCAGAATACGATCAAGACGGGGAAAGATAAACTGCTGAAGACGGTGAGAGGGGCTTTCGTAAATGTGGAAGCACTTGTTAAGCCCCTCAACACTGATGGCCAAATCACATGACATCAGCAAACCCCTTCCTTGTCCGCTGAAACCACGCAAAACCCAGCCAGCAAACGATTACCGCAGCAACAAATGAGACTCCGAACACGGTCCAGTCGGGCATTCGGCCCCATACAAGCACGTCGCGCACCTGTTCCACAGCGGGCGTCAAGGGGTTCATCAGCAACAAAGGCTGATAGGCTTCAGGCAGCACGGAAACCGGGTAGAAAATCGGCGACATGAACATCAAGGTCGCCGTCAAGACGCTCACAATCTGCGAGACATCCCGGACAAATACACCGAGTGAGGCAAGAAACCACGAGCAACCGAGAGTCAGCAGCACAACCGGCAATAGCACGATGGGCAACAGCACTGCCGTGAGCGGGGGGACGCCCAGCAGGAGGACATAAAAAATCAACCACACAAGCAAACCCACCAGCATGTGAAACAGGGCCGACCCGAATGTTATCCAGGGAAGGATCTCGAGTGGGAAAAGCACTTTTTTGACGTAACTGGCATTTCCCAATATTAGACCGGGCGCCTTATTGACACATTCAGAAAACAAGCCAAATACAAGCAGCCCCGCAAACAGCACGATGGCAAATTCGGCTTTAGATTCGCTTCCCCCACTCCAGCGCGCCTTGAAAACCACACTGAACACAAAAGTGTACACCAGCAACATGAACACTGGGTGAAAAAACGACCACGCCAAGCCCAGCATGGAACCGCGATAGCGCCCGGCTACATCACTACGAATCAGCGTAAGGGCCAGACGACGGTGCCGCCAGAGACTTTCTGCCATCTCTCGAGGGGAAACGCTGAACTCTTGCATTATCGGGAAATTTCCACAATATAAATGGGGGATGATCGCAGCACGTGGAACACAAAAGGCTCACGCCTGACATTGCGCTCCAGACACATTGCCTTAGGCGCGCTCCCACCACCCGAGGCGCTCCGAAGCTCTCGGATCAATGACATCGATGCTGCCTGTCGGAATTCGCAACAACTCAAGCCGACCGACCGATCCGCCCCAAAACCCCCTCCCGCCCCATCACCTCCACCACCCCATCAATCGCCGGCGTCTGCGTCTGCCCGAGCAGCAGCACCCGCAGCGGGATCGCCACCTGCGGCATCTTCATCCCGTGCTCCGCGCAGGTCTCCTTGATCGCTGCCGAGATCGCGGCCTTCTCCCACGCCACCACTTCGAGCTTGCCGCGCAAGGTAGCCAGCGCCGCCCCGGCCGCGTCAGTGAGGTGCTGCGCAATCAGCTCCGGCGCCGGGTGCAGGTCGATATAGAAGGCCTCGGCAGCATCGGCGAGTTCGTTAAGTGTGGCGACGCGGTCCTTGTAGAGCCCAACGATCGCCTCAAGCGACGGGCCGGCTTCGGGGTCGACGCCGCGGCGGGCGAGGCGACGGGAGACATCGGCCGCCAGGGCCGCATTGTCACTCTGCTTGATGTAATGGGCGTTAAGCCAGTTGAGCTTTTCGGTGTTGAACTGGGCGGCGGACGGGGTGATGTGGTCGAGGTCGAACCACTCCACCAGCTGTTCGCGGCTGAAGATCTCGTCGTCGCCGTGGCTCCAGCCGAGGCGGGCCAGATAGTTGATGACGGCCTCCGGCAGGTAGCCGTCGTCGTCGTACTGGGTGACGCTCACCGCGCCGTGGCGCTTGGAGAGCTTCTGGCCGTCGTCACCGAGGATCATCGACAGGTGGGCGTACTGCGGCACCACGGCGCCGAGGGCCTTCAGGATGTTGATCTGGCGCGGGGTGTTGTTCACGTGGTCGTCGCCGCGGATGACCTGGGTGATGCCCATGTCCCAGTCGTCCACGCACACGCAGAAGTTGTAGGTGGGCGTGCCGTCGGCGCGGGCGATGATGAGGTCGTCCATCTCGGCGTTGGCGATCTCGATGCGACCCTTGACGAGGTCGTCCCAGGCTACGACGCCATCCGTGGGGTTCCTGAAGCGGATCACCGGTGCAACGCCAGCCGGCGGCTCGGGCAGCTGCTTGCCCGGCTCGGGGCGCCAGCGGCCGTCGTAGCGGGGCTTCTCGCCGCGGGCGCGCTGGGCTTCGCGCAGGGCGTCGAGTTCTTCGGGCGGCATGTAGCAGGGGTATGCCGTGCCGGCGGCGAGCATTTCCTGGATCACCGCCTTGTAGCGGTCCATGCGCTGCATCTGGTAGAACGGGCCTTCGTCCCAGTTGAGGTCGAGCCAGCTCATGCCGTCGAGGATGGCCTGCACGGCCTCGGGCGTGGAGCGGGCCACGTCGGTGTCCTCGATGCGCAGGATGAACTGGCCGCCGTGGCGCCGCGCGTAGGCCCACGAGAACAGCGCGGTGCGCGCGCCGCCGATGTGGAGGTAACCGGTGGGGCTGGGGGCGAAGCGGGTGCGGACGGTGGAGGCCATGGGTGAATCCGGAAATGCGTAAAACATCACATTTTACGCGAAGCCACCCCACAAAAACAAAAAGCCCGCGGGGGCGGGCTTTCTTCAAGGCAGGCCGGGCTCAGATCGCCGATTCGTTGGTCTCGCCGGTGCGGATGCGCACGACCTGCTCGACGGGCATGACAAAGATCTTGCCGTCGCCGATCTTGCCGGTGCGGGCGGCCTTGATGATGGCCTCGACGGCCTGGTCGACCACGTCGGTGGCGACGACCACCTCGATCTTCACCTTGGGCAGGAAATCCACCACGTATTCGGCGCCGCGATAGAGCTCGGTGTGGCCCTTCTGGCGGCCGAAGCCCTTCACTTCGGTCACCGTCAGGCCGGTGATGCCGACCTCAGAGAGGGCTTCACGCACTTCGTCGAGCTTGAAGGGCTTGATCACGGCTTCGATTTTCTTCATCGGATGTTCTCCTTGGAATGGTCAGGCGGTCGGGTTGCTGTTGGCGGGCCGCTTCCAGGCGGCCTCGTGGTGGTTTCGTGGGTTCAGGCGTCGCGGTAGCGCGAGGTGATCGGATAGCGCCAGTCCTTGCCGAAGCCGCGCTGGGTGACGCGCACGCCCGGCGGCGCCTGGCGGCGCTTGTATTCGTTGCGCCGGAGCATCGCCACGGTGCGCCGCACGTCGGCCTCGGGGTAGCCGCGGGCGACGATCTCGCGGGGCGACAGGTCTTCTTCCATGTAGGCGGCGATGATGGCGTCGAGCACCTCGTAGGGCGGCAGCGAATCCTGGTCGCACTGGTCGGGCTTGAGCTCGGCCGAGGGCGGGCGGGTGAGGATGTTGTCGGGGATCACCGGGCCGCCGGGCTGGGCGTTGCGCCACGCGCACAGACGGTACACAAAGGTCTTGTAGATGTCCTTGATCACCGCAAAGCCGCCGGCCATGTCGCCGTAGAGCGTGGCGTAGCCAGTGGCCATCTCGCTCTTGTTGCCGGTGGTGAGCACGATCGCGCCGGTCTTGTTGGACAGCGCCATCAGCAGCATGCCGCGGATACGCGACTGCAGGTTCTCTTCGGTGGTGTCCTCGGGCAGGCCGGCAAACTGGGGCGCCAGCATGTCGGCGAAGGTTTGCATGGCCGGCGCGATGGCGATCTCGTCGTAGCGCACGCCGATGCGGCGCACCATCTCGCGGGAATCGTCGAGGCTCATCTGGGCGGTGTAGGGCGACGCCATCATCACCGCGCGCACCTTGTCGGCGCCCAGCGCATCGACGGCGATCGCCAGCGTGAGCGCCGAATCGACGCCCCCCGACAGGCCGATCAGTGCTCCGGGGAAGCCGTTCTTGCCGAGGTAGTCGCGCACGCCCAGCACCAGCGCGTCGTAAACATCCGCCTCCACCGGCCGCGCCGTCGGCACGCCGCGGTCGAGCCAGGCGCCGTCGGCGAAGCGCAGCACGGCGAGTTCCTCTGCAAAAGAAACGCCCTGCCAGGCCAGCGTGCCGTCCCGGTCGAGGGCAAACGAGCCGCCGTCGAAGACCAGCTCGTCCTGCCCGCCCACCAGGTTGCAATACACCACCGGCAGGCCGGTGTCGGCGATGCGCTCGCGCAGCACCTCGTAGCGCAGGCTCTGCTTGTGCATGTGGAAGGGCGAGGCGTTGAGCACCAGCAGCAGCTCGGCGCCGGCCCCGCGGGCCACGTCGGCGGCGCCGGATTCCCACACGTCGGCGCAGATGTTGACGCCCACCCGCACGCCCTTGAGTTCGAACACGCAGGCCTCATGGCCGGGCTCGAAGTAGCGCTCCTCGTCGAAGACCTCGTAGTTGGGCAGGCGGTGCTTGAAGTAGGTGCGCGCCACGCGGCCGTCCTGGATCACCGCGGCGGCGTTGAAGCGCTCGCCGGCCCGCTCGGCCGGGTAGCCCACCAGCACCGTGATGCCCTGCACCTGGGCCGCCAGGGCGTCGAGTTCCTCGGCGCAGGCCTGCAGAAAGGCCGGCCGCAACAGCAGGTCTTCGGGCGGGTAGCCGCACAAAGCGAGTTCGGGGGTGAGCAGCACATCGGCACCCGCGGCCTTGGCGCGGGTTGCCGCATCGAGGATCCGGCGCGCATTGCCGGAGATGTCGCCCACGACACAATCGAGCTGGGCGACGGCGACGGAAAGAGGGGTTTTCATGGGGCGACACTATACCGCGAAGCCGCGCAGCACCGCGCGCCCGGCGCGCCACCGGGCCGGTGTAGGATGGCCGCCATGCCAAGTTTCCGCCTCCACGCCGCCCTCGCCGAGATCCCCGCACCCCAGTGGGACGCCCTCGCCGGCCAGGCACCCCTCGCCCACGCGCTGCTGGCCGGCCTCGAAGCCTCCGGCTGCGTCGCCCCGCGCACCGGCTGGACGCCCCGCCACGCCGCGCTGTGGGACGGCGACACCCTCGTCGCCGCGATGCCCCTCTACCTCAAGGCCCACTCCTACGGCGAATACGTGTTCGACTGGGCCTGGGCCGACGCCTACCAGCGCCATGGCCTGGCCTACTACCCAAAGTGGCTGGCCGCCCTACCCTTCACGCCGGTGCCCGGCCAGCGCATCCTCGGCCGCGACGAAGCCAGCCGCCGCCTGCTGCTCGCCCGGGTGCTCGAGATGGTGCAGGGCTCCGGCGCCTCGTCCCTGCACGTGCTCTTCCCCACGGATGAAGAAGCCGGCTGGCTGCGGGCCGCGGGGCTGGCGCTCCGCCACGGTGTGCAATTCCACTGGCACAACGCGGGTTACCGCAGCTTCGACGACTTCCTCGCCCGCCTCACCCAGGCCAAGCGCAAGAAGATCCGCCAGGAGCGGCGCAAGGTGGCGGATGCCGGCATCAATTTCCGCATCCTGCGCGGCGCCGAGATCCAGGCCGACGACTGGGCCTTCTTCCACGCCTGCTACGCCAACACCTACGCCGAACACCGCTCCACGCCCTATCTCACCCGCGCCTTCTTCTCCGACCATGCCAGCACAGCCGGCGACGCCTGCGTGCTGATGATCGCCGAACGCGCCGGCCGGCCGGTGGCGGCGAGCTTCTTCCTGCAGGGCGCCGACGCCCTCTACGGCCGCTACTGGGGCGCCGTCGAATACATCCCCTGCCTGCACTTCGAAGCCTGCTATTACCAGGCCATCGCCTACGCCATCGACCAAGGCATCAGCCGTTTCGAGGGCGGCGCCCAGGGCGAACACAAGCTGTCCCGCGGGCTAGAGCCGGTGCGCACCACCTCCGCCCACTGGATCGCCGACCCGCGCTTTGCCGACGCAGTGGCCGACTTCCTGGCCCGCGAGCGCGGCGGCGTCGAAGACTACCTGGACGAACTCTCCGAGCGGCTGCCCTTCCGCGCCGGCGACGCGCCCTGAGGCCCGCGCCGCAGCAGCACGTCCAGAAACGCCTCCCGCAGCGTGGCCACCTCCATCTGGCGGCCGCTCAGGCGGGCGATCGAAGCCCGCATCGAGATCACCGAGGCGATCGCCCCGACCAGCGCCGTGTGCGCCACCACGACATCGCCCCGGCCCAGGATGCCCGCGTCCATCGCCTCTTCCCACAGCGGCCGGTAAAGCTCGAGATTGGGCTGCATCAGCTGGGTTAGCACATGGTCGGCCCGCTCGCCGGCCTCGGCCGCCTCGCGCATCAGCAGGCGGGCCAGCGGCGCCTGCCGCGCGATGCGGTCGAACAGCAGGCCCGCCCCGCGGCGCACCCGCGCCTCCACTGTCACGCCAGGCTCGGCGAGGCTGCGGGCGATCTCACCGCAGTCGGCCTGGTGGCGCTGGGCCAGTTCGTCGACCATCGCCCGCCACAGCTCGGCCTTCGAGCCGAAATAATGGGCCACCATCGACACGTCGCAGTCGGCCGCCAGCGCAATCGCGCGCAGGCTGGCGCCGTCGTAGCCGCTGCCCGCAAAGGCCTCCATTGCCGCCTCGAGCAGCCGCCCGCGGCAGGCGGAATCGCCACCCCGGGGCCGGCCGGGGCTGCGGGGCGCTTCGTTGGCAGGCATGGCAGAGCCCCTCCGAAAATAAAGAAAAATGGATGCAAGAACGGGCGTGGGCAGCGCCGTCTCACCCGACAATAAT
>Ga0075163_10009359_pt1 | contig 12863 bp, 7 predicted proteins | sample JI1023141ADNA_FD_71478 | JGI IMG/M metagenome (GOLD analysis project Ga0075163, IMG submission 71478) | Wastewater effluent complex algal communities from Wisconsin, to seasonally profile nutrient transformation and Carbon sequestration -... | ecosystem: Engineered > WWTP > Effluent > Algae...
GGATGCCCCGGCTGCCGGTTAGTATACCCCCCTTCCTTAAGATCCAGATACCCGTCGTCCGGCGAATAATTATCCGTAAGCCGGAAGCCGAAATGCACCGGCAAATGCAGGGCAAAAAACAAAGACAGGTTGGCCATCACCGTGCCCCGGCTCTGATCCAGATGCAGCATACAATCTTCCGTAAACTGAAACAGATCCGGATTATTCTCCGGCTGCCGCAGGCATTTGGTAAGCAGTTCCACCATAAATAACGCCACTGCATTTTTCGGCACATCCGAAAAAATATGATCATACAACACGGCCCATTTGAACTCCTTTATTCTGTTGAGCTGTTTGAGGTCATTGTGATACACCACCAGGTCGAGCAGAGCGGCCGGCTGAAAAACATTCGCTTTGCCACTGCCTTTTTTAGATGAAGTGCGCACCCCGTTTACGAGATAAGATTGCACGCCGAATAATTCAGTAAAGATGGTGACAACCAGACTGGTCTCCCCATACTTAACGGCACGCAGCACAAGCCCCTTTGTTTTATGCAGTTTATCCGGCATCAGCGGTTAATAAAAAATATTTTCGTGGCGGCTCTTTCCTTCCCGCCTTCTTCTTTTATCAATACCAGATAGACCCCGGTTGAAATCCGTTGTCCCCGGTAATTCCGTCCATCCCATACAGCCTGTCCGCCAAGTGCACGGGTCTGGTATACCAGTTTTCCATCCAGTTCTGTAATTTTTACAAGGGCATTATTTACCACACCCCGAATGGCAATAGTGCCGGAAAAGCCGGGTGGTACAGGATTGGGAAATACCAGCAATTCATCATTGTTGTCAGTGCCTTCAGTGGCTTCAGCGCGATAGGAACAGGTACCCTTGCGGGTGGAAATATATACTTCACCGGTGTATCCGTCAATGGCCAGTTTCAATACATCATTACTGAGCAACGGGCTGTTTGTTTCTGTAAAATGAGCCAGTACCTGTTCCCCGCTGGCACTGATCAGGAATACCCCGTTACGGGTGGCCACCCATTTACGATCAGCTCCATCCACGGCGATACTGCGCACCGCCTGTCCCTGGAAAAGATACCCGGCAAAATTTCCCGCAGGCACCACCGGCCATACCGCATCACAACCCGTGGCAAAAACCTGATCCGGACATTGGAAAACGCCTATCCCGTTATCCGTACCCACCCAGATAAAACCGGATTTATCTTTGGCGAGGCAAAATACATTCGACGAAGGCAGATGCCCGATGCCTGTACCCGTCCCGAGTTTTTTCCAGCGGTCATCACCCGTATTGTCTAACGAACTGCCATGATCAAAACAAATCAATCCGTTTCCCAATGGTGATACTATCCATTTATACGCATAGTCATCTATAACGATTTGTGACAAGGCATTTTCAAAAAGCGGAAACGGAAGCGTGAAACTTTTCCAGCTGCCATCCGCTTTCCGCAGTTTTAAAGGCTGCGGGGCACCGAAGTTGGACACCCAGAGATTATTCTCCTTGTCAAACGCAAGTCCGGCCACCCGGTAACTGCCGGGATCCCCTGTAGCCGCACCCAGGAAACCCTGTTTGAACAATTCAAAAGACGGGCCGCTTTTAATGTGTACTAATCCCCCTCCATAGGATCCGGCCCAGATACTCTCCTCTCTTTTGTCAACAGCCAGGGCCATTATATCGAGCAAGGTATCCATCACGGGATAACGATAACGGTTGATATTCGACCAGCTTCCTTCCTGTAAGCTGAAAATACCATCCCCGTTATACTGATAATTCCAGGCATCATTGACAGCGCCCGATGATGCATAAAAAACCTTGTTATATACCAGCATGTCCCCGCTGCCATTGGCCTGCGGTGAATTCAAACTGTAATTGATAAAGCTGGCCGTAGTACCGAAGCGCGACAAACAGGCATACTGATCGGCTACCCATGGATCATTGTTCAGCAGCAGGGCTTTTCGCGGAAAGGAAACGGCCGCGCTGTTATCAAGGGTGCGGGCAACCGATCCATCAGCATTCAGTATACGCACACGGCTGAAACCATTGCCCTGTCTTGAACAAAGCAATAATTTATTCTCACTGGTGCTGATACTGACAACCGGCCAGCCATCAGCATAAAAAAGTGACCAGGCGCTTCCTTGTTGTATATACAGCTGATCCTGTTGCTGCAGGATGATTTTCCCGGCCAGGTTGATCACCTGCTGACAGGGACCAGCCGGCAGGCCATTGCTGCCACTGATGGTTTGCCAGTTCGCATAGTCGGCAGGGTTAGGACTGTTGCGGGGTACAATTTTCAACCCCTGTTCGGTAGCTGCATAGAAAAAAGCTGCATCTCCGGTAAAGCCGTTTACTTTCACCGGGTTGCCTCCGTTTCCGATCAGCCAGGTATCACTGATTTCGTAGCGATCCGCATCCACCACTATAATTCCGATACCGGTGGACAGATAGAATTTCTTATCCAGCGGCCAGCAGGCATAAATGGTTTTATCACCGGCGCTGTTATCCCTTTTGATATCCGGAATATTATATACCCGTTGACGGTACAGTATATCCAGATTGCTGTTTTCATAGGCCACCAGGAGCCGGGTGCCTGTTTCATCCATACAGATCACATTAATTCCGGTTTCGCTGAGGCCGGTTATTTTGCTGTAGCGCCGGATATCCCCGGTAGCGGGAGCTACGGAAAAAAGGCTGTACGGGGTAGCCGCATATGCCATCCCCTCACCGGTGGCCAGATCAATGGCACTGTTATAGGGCAGATGTTCCCGCCATTGGCCGGGCGGCACCAATCCGGTCTGCGAACGGGTCAGCAGACTGCAGCATAAAAACGATATAAATAGCCGTATCCTCACCCCTCAAAAGTATCACAAAGAGTCATGCCCCTATTGCGCTTTTTTGCCTTTCTTTGCAGCCTCACTATACTGATCCCCTTATGTGGTACCGGCTCGGACAATTTATTCTCCAATATCGTATTGCACTCCTGGTTTTTTTACTGGCGTTAACCGGATTTATGGGCTATCATGCCAGCAAAGTGCAGTTAAGCTATGAATTTACCCGGGCCATCCCGCTCGACAATCCCAAATACAAAGCCTACCAGGAATTCAGAAAAAAATTCGGCGACGATGGCAATCTCCTGGTGATCGGGATACAAACGGATCAGTTTTTTAATGAAAAGAAATTTAATGCCTATTATCAGCTGCTCCGCGATCTGAAAAAAGTAAAAGGGATTGAAGACGTACTGGCCGTTCCTTCGGCCGTGAACCTGATCAAGCATCCGGAAGCAGAAAAATTTAAAGCGGTGCCCCTGTTCCCGGACAGAACACTTACACAGGCTGAAATTGACAGTGCAGCCGCACTCTTCCGCAGCCTGCCTTTTTATGAAGGCTTAATGTATAATCCGTCCACCAATGCCTGGCTGATGGGACTTCGGGTAAATAAAGACCTGATGGCCTCCAAGGCAAGGGAAGGCGTGGTAAAAGAAATAAATAAAGTAACGGATGCGTATGGCCAGGCGCAGCAACTGACCATCTACAAAAGTGGTCTTCCCTATATACGGACAGAAATCGCGATCATGCTGCAGGAGGAAATGCGCTTTTTCCTGATTGCTTCCATTGCCTTATCGGCCCTGATCCTGCTTTTATTTTTCCGCTCCATCAGTGCCACAATACTTTCCCTGCTTGTAGTGGGTATTGGGGTGGTCTGGAGTATGGGCACTATTGAGCTGCTGGGGTACCGGATCAGTCTGCTCACGGCACTTATCCCCCCGCTGGTGGTGGTGATCGGTATACCCAACTGTATTTATTTTCTCAATAAATTCCATGTGGCCTGGAACCTGTCCGGTGACAAACGGCAATCACTGGTAGCCATGGTAGACAAAATGGGTATCGTAACCCTGTTTTGTAATGTGGCGGCGGCCATCGGTTTTGCCGTATTTGCGCTTACCCAGAGCCAGATCCTGAAAGAATTCGGCGTGGTGGCGGGGATTAATATCATGGCCTTGTTCCTGATTTCCCTGATCCTGATTCCGGCAGCATTAAGCTTTTTGCCAGCCCCTAAAACAAGACATACCAAATACCTCGATAATCCCCGGCTGAACCGCTGGCTGGATCGCCTCGAAAGATGGTCACTCAATCACCGCCGGCTGATTTATGGCGTAACCGGTATCCTGGTCGTGGTTTCACTCTTCGGCATTTTCCGCCTGAAAAGCGAGGGTTTCATTGTTGATGATCTCCCGAAATCGGATAAAATCTATACGGACCTGAAGTTTTTTGAGAAGAATTTCAAAGGCGTAATGCCCCTGGAAGTAGTGGTGGATACCAAAAAGAAACAGGGGGTGGTCCGAAATCCGGCCAACCTGGAAAAAATTGATACATTCTCCCGGTTCCTTGCCAGTATTCCTGATATCGCCCGGCCTCTGAGTCTGGCTGAAGGATTGAAATTTGCCAAACAGGCTTTTTTTGATGGAGACCCGGCCAACTACAGCATGCCATCCAGCAATGACCTGATGGCGTTGTCTCAATACCTGAGTTTCAAAGGTGACAGTGCCGGCAGTAAAAGTTCGCTGGCCACGCTGGTAAAGAGTTTTATGGACAGCACCAAGCAACAGGCCCGGATCAGTGTGAATATGGCTGATATAGGCAGTCGCCGGCTTCCCGGTATGCTGGACAGTATCCAGGAAATGGCTGAAAAAATCTTTAATACTGACAGTGTGGAAGCACTGGCAGCCGATGCGGCAACCCGGGAGGCCAATAAAGGCGATTCCACCTGGGGAAAGCGCCGGTTTAATATTCAGCTGACCGGCACCAGTGTTACCTTTTTGGAAGGCAGCAGATTCATTATCAGTGGTTTAAAAGATAGTATCTTTTGGGCTTTCCTGCTGATTGCCGTCTGTATGCTCTACTTGTTCCGTTCGGCCAGGATACTGGTTTGCTCTTTGATACCCAATATTATTCCGCTGATGATTACGGCCGGTGTAATGGGCTGGGTAGGTGTACCCTTAAAACCTTCTACTGTATTGGTTTTCAGTGTGGCACTGGGTATTGCGATAGATGTAACCATCCGGTTTCTGGTCAATTATAAGCAGGAATTGCCTTTACAGCAATATGACCTGAAAAAGACCGTCATTGAAACCATTCATAGTACCGGTATCAGCATCATATACACGTCCCTGGTCCTGATAGCCGGGTTTGTCATATTCGTTTTCAGTGATTTTGGCGGTACCAAGGCCCTGGGCTGGCTGACCTCCCTGACACTGGTAACGGCCACTTTTACCAACCTGGTTTTATTACCGGCCATTCTTATTTCCTTTATCCGCGTCAGGAAATAGACGATTTCCCTATTTTTACAAGGGGCCGGGCCGGTATTTTTCATGGACAAAGTGCAGCATTTAATACTGGTTAATTGTCAAAGAGTTGTCCGGCCCGTAATGCCGGTAAAAGCCGGGCGGGGAATCCCGCAAAAAGCCGGCTAAAAAATCCGTCAATTTTTGAGTTTTTCGTGTAAGGTTCTTTAATTTCAAGCCCCCTTTCGAAGGGTCTGGATTTCATTATATACTAAAACAAAACGCACATGAGAAAACTGTATCTCCTCCTTATGGGAGTTGTGTTTTTTGCCATGCAGGCAAATGCACAACGAACCATTACTGGTAAGGTCACTGATGAAAAAGGCAATCCCATTGCCAATGCATCCGTGTTAGTTAAAGGATCAACCGTCGGCACCAGTACAAGTGCAACCGGTATTTACACCCTCGCCGTTCCGGCAACAGCCAAAGCGCTGATTTTTTCTTCCGTGGATATGACCTCCCAGGAAGTACTGATTGGTTCTAAAACCACGATTGATGTCACCCTGAAAGCAGAAGACAAAGTAATGCAGGAAGTGGTGGTAGTGGGTTACGGTACGCAGAAAAAATCGGATGTAACCGGTAATATCGCTACGGTAAAGGGATCCGCCATTGCGGACAAACCAGTACCCAGTTTTGATGCAGCCCTGGCCGGAAGAGCGGCTGGTGTGCAGATCACTACAGCGAATGGTGTGCTGAATAACCCCCCGGTATTCCGTATCCGCGGTACTAACTCTATTAACCTGAGTTCTTACCCGCTGATCGTTATTGATGGCGTGGTGACGTATACCGGAGATAACAGCCAGACCCTGGCCGCCTCCAACGTATTGTCCAACATCAACCCTTCCGATATTGAGAGTATGGAAATCCTGAAGGATGCGGCAGCTACTGCCATTTATGGTAGCCGCGCGGCCAATGGAGTAGTACTCATCACTACTAAAAAAGGAAAGAAAGGTAAAGCAAAAGTAAACTATGATGGCTGGGTAGGCTTTACACAACCCACCCGTATGTGGGAAGTGCTGAATGCCGAGCAATACATGATGATCAAGAACGAGGGACTTTCCAATGTTGGTGCGGCTCCCCGTTATTTGCCCTCTTACACCAATGATGGAAAACTCATCAATACCAACTGGGCGGATGTGGTTTACCGCCAGGGTGTATCACACAGCCATAATCTGAACGTAGCGGGCGCAAACGAAAACACTTCATACTTTTTCTCTATTGGCTATACCAACCAGCAAGGGATGATTAAGAAAAACGATTTTGACAGAAAGACCATCCGCTTCAATGTGGATCATAAGGTGAACAACTGGATGACGGTAGGGCTCAATAGTTCTTATGCCAATGAACTGAATGAAGCGGCACTTAACTCCGGTTCACTGCCGGGTGCCGCATTTGCATCAGGCGGTATTGGCCGTCTGGCCCTTACGCTGCCGCCAAACATTGGTGTGTATCTTAACAATGGCACATATAACATCAGCGGTAATGCGGTTGGTAAAATGAATAATATTGAAACGCCTACTTTCTGGAACCCGCAACCGATTCTGGACCAGAACTATTCAAATACGGAAAACAACCGTATCGTTGGCAACGCGTATATTCAGATTAAACCGACAAAAGACATAACATTCAGAACATCTTACGGTGTTGACTACCTGAATACGGATAACAAGAACTTCTATTCTAAAATTCAGGGCGATGGATTTGCCAACAGCGGTACTGCTTTCAGCACCCTCAGCAAAGACAAAAGATGGACCCTCACCAGCACGCTGCAATACGACAAAACTTTCGGATCCCATTCCGTTAACCTGTTATTAGGTACGGAACAGCAACGTAGTACTTTTGAAGGTTTCGGTCTTACCCGTCAGACACTCAGTGACGACTTCTTTACCGTAATCCAGGGTGGTTTCAATACCCCGCTGACAGCAGGTCTGGGACTGGGTGAAAACTACCTGGCTTCCAAGTTCGGTCGTATCAACTACGATTTCAAAAAGAAATACTTTATCAGTGGTAGCGTACGTAACGATGGTTACTCCGCTTTCGCCGCCGGTAAAAAATTCGGTAACTTCTACAGCTACTCCGGTGGCTGGGATTTATCCCGTGAGAATTTCTGGTCCAGAGGATTGTCCAAAGTACTCAACTCCTTTAAACTCCGGGCCAGCTATGGTAAAGTGGGTAATATCTCCGGTATTGGCAACTTCTCTTCTTTCTCCTTCTTCAGCTCTGGTCTGTACAACGGAGGCGCTTCACTGGCCTTCAGCCAGGCTGGCAATCCGGATCTTACCTGGGAAACCAGTAAGAAATCAGATATCGGCTTCACTTTTGCCCTGTTCAACAGCCTGATCTCCGGTGAATTTGCGTATTACAAAAACAATATTGACGGTTTACTGTTGAGTGTACCCAATTCTCCTTCAACCGGTATGCCGAACAGCGTTTTGAAAAACGTAGGTTCCATGTATAACAAGGGCGTTGAAATTACCCTGAATTCCACACCGGTAAAAGGCAAACACTTTACCTGGAATACTTCATTGAATATTTCAAACAATACCAATAAGGTTACCGCATTGGCCCCGGGTGTCCCCTTTATTACTACTGCCACTTCCCTGGAAACACCCAGCATAACAAAAGCCGGTTACTCTGTGGGCATGCTTTATGTTGTGGAAACCAGAGGTGTTGATGCCGCCACCGGCAGAAGAATCTTCGTACGTGCGGATGGTGCAGAGATCCTGTACAATCACCAGGCGCCTGTTGCCAGCAGATGGACGTACCGCTCCAATGGCCAGGTGGCGCCAGCAATTAACCCGGGTGTGGATCAGAAAATCTGGAGAAACACAGCCCCCAAATATTTTGGCGGATTTGACAACAGTTTCAAGATTGATAATTTTGAAGTGAGTGCCTTGCTGACCTACCAGTTCGATTTCTATGTGTACAATGGTACGCGCGCCAGCGTACTGGATCAGCGTTTCTGGAACAGCACTACTGAAGTACTGACCCGTTGGCAGAAACCCGGCGATGTGACAAAAATCCCCCGCCTGGTATATGCCGACAACGTATCTAACGGATCCGCACAGCCTATTTCCGAAAACGCGCAGAAAGGAGATTTCGTGAAACTGCGCAGCCTGACCCTGGCCTACAACCTGCCAACCAGTCTGACTTCCAAAGCCGGTTTATCCAGCATGCGTTTTTACCTGAGTGGTCAGAACCTGGCGATGATTACCAAATACCAGGGCCCGGATCCGGAAGTATCATCCAATGGCAATGGCAATACCAATCAGGGTATTGACCGCAATACGGTTGGTAACGCGCTTACTGTTACCGTTGGTCTGAATGTTGGTTTCTAATTTCTGACTTTAAAAAAAATGAAAATGAGAAAATATATTTATTCTTTTTCCGCAGCACTGGTCCTGGCAGCCGGATTCAGTTCCTGTGTAAAAGACAAGTACATGAACCCGGTATCGCAAACATCTATTTCTGATGTAAACGCATTTGATACCAAAACCCGTATCGATGCCCAGGTAATGGGTATCTACTCTGCCCTGAAGTCAGGACAATTATATGGTGGGCGTTATTTTATTTATAATGACGTAAGAGCGGAAAACTTTCTGTCCAATGATGGTAACCGGGTAACCGCCCGTGCGGCCTGGGAATTTTCAGAGGCTTCAGGCGACAATGAAGTGAATAATCTGTGGGCAGCCTGTTATACAACAATTAACCGGGTAAACATTTTCCTGGAAGGAATGAAGAATAAAGGCAACGCCGTTGCCGGCGCAGACTCATCACGCTTTAACGCTGAAGCACGTTTTTCAAGAGCACTGGCCTATTATTCTTTACTGCAGTTTTACTGTCGCCCTTATTGGGATGGTAACGGAAGTAAGCCCGGCGTTCCCTTACGTCTGACAGCCATTACCAATTATGGTTACAATAATCTGAAAAGAAGTACAGTTGGTGAAGTATACCAGCAAATACTCACAGACCTGAACTATGCCGAGCAGAATCTTTTATTGAACAACGGCTCTACTATACTGAATATAACAAGGGCCCATCGCAATGCGGCTATTGCACTGAAAGTACGGACATATCTGAGTATGCAAAACTATCCCGCGGTTATAACTGAAGCCAATAAAATGGTTTCTGCTGCCGCGCCTTTTGTTGCTGCCACCGGTGTCCCCCACGTTTTGTCCGCAAACCTGGTCAGTGTTTATACAACTTATCAGACAACGGAATCCGTCTTCTCCATGCCATTCACAACAGTGGATCCTCCCGGTACGCAAAACCAGTTAGGCTTCTATTATATGCCCCTTGGCGTTGGTGGAGCCAGCGGAATTTTTTACCTGAACCCATCCGGTATTATCGGTGACGCTTCCTGGACAGCTACTGATGTCAGAAGAAGTTCGTTGATAATTACCAACGGTGGTAAACAATGGCTGGCCAAGTATACCAACCCTGGCCCGTTCCTGGACTGGGCACCGGTTATCCGCTATCCGGAAGTAATGCTTAGCCTGGCTGAAGCCCTGGTAAGAACTACAAATACTGTAGATACCAGAGCAGTTGCGTTGTTGAACGCAGTCCGTAACCGTGCCGATGCCGCCACGACTTTTACAACAGCAAACTTTGCCAATTCAACCGCATTAACTGATGCGATTTTGAAAGAAAGAAATATCGAATTTCTTGGCGAAGGCATCCGTAGTATTGATATCCTGCGTCTTGGCCTTGATTTTCCCGCAAAGTCAATCCCTGGATTTTCTGTAGCGGCTATCCCGTCAAGCTCACCCGCTTACTTCTGGCCAACGCCTTCGGAAGAATCAAGGTATAATACACTGATCGATTAATAGAAAAGGTCCCATAAAAAAACCCGGCATCGGCCGGGTTTTTTTATGGGACCACTAATTGAAATTAAAAGGGAGTCTTTCCATTTTTAGTACTTATTTCTTTAACAATATTAAACACATAAGCTATTTGACTAACCAAATAATAGAATTCCATTCATTATCAATTATTTAAGTATTTCATATTTATTTTTTTCGATACTTTAATTCAACTCACCTAAAGTCATGCATGTTATTAATTATCAATACTATACTGACATTTATTAAATTAAAAAACTAGTTGCGTACCATGAAAGTGGTATATGACATACAAAAACATACAACTATTTTTAAATAAAAAAAATATGAAAAAAATCAGCCTTATTCTGTTTACCGCGTTTTTTGTTTTTAGTCAGAGATCTTCGGCTACACAACTTTTCTCTTGGTTTGAAGTAACTCCAAATCATGTTGCCTATTCGGCAGGCCAGGGATTTAATCCAAATGAAGAGTTCATTAGAGGATTTTGTTTCGCATTCGAAGGTGTGTCTCCAATTACTAATGGCTATTCAATTAATGTATATCAGGCCAGCTATGTAACTGGGACAATCAATCAGGTAACATTCAATTACATAATTATAAGTTACCCAATTACAGTTGCATCAAGTTACCTATATGCTTGCTATCTTTCAATAGTTGGTAAATTGGACAATATCCCAGCCGGTGATGAACGAAATTTTTGGCTTGGTTATGCAGAACTTTTACTTCAGGCTAGTTACAACCCCACAATACTGTACATGAACCAAGGGCAAGTATTTTAAATTTAGACAGAGTATTATATAAAAAGCTGGCTCAAAAGCCAGCTTTTTATATAATACTCGTAAATTAATTGAAATTAATCTTATGTACATAAAATTCATAGTCCTGTTCCTACTGTTCATCCGGCTTCAACCCGCCGCTTCTCAGAATTATTTACTGGAAAATGTAAAAGGCGGTACTGCCTTTGCCAACGACGTGAACGGTATGCCTTTCTACCTGAAAATGGAATACAAATCAGAAGGCAGTATCTTTTTCTACGATGATTATCTGGAAGCCGATATTACCACCGCACAGGGTATTCTTTATAAAGCCGTAAAAGTAAAATACAACCTGCTCGATAACCAGTTGCTCTACCTGGGCAAAGACGGAACGGAAATGGTGGCCCTCTCGCCGGTAACGCGGATCAGCTTTCACCTGCACCGACTGACCGGCGATTCCCTGCAACAGGTTGTACTGACCGGAGGAGACGATATACTAAATAAAACCGGGGCCACCGTATATCAACTGATTGATAGCGGCAAAGCCAGTCTGCTGCGGAAACTGGTGCTGACCTGGCGCGATGATGCGCAATACGGGCAGGCCGGTACAATACGAAAATTTGAACGACAGGAAAATGAATATTGGGTGGTACTGAATAACGGGTATACCAAACTGGAAAGAAACCGTTCCTTTTTTACAAAACTGCTCAGTGATAAAGCCACGGAGGTCGGCGCTTATATTGACCGGACATCACCGAAATATAAATCACTGGCAGACCTGCGGAAGATTATTCAGTATTACAATTCACTGTAGACCTTGCGCCATAACTTATTTGAGCAATTCGGCCAGCCGGGCTTCCAGCTGTTCCCCACGGAGTGATTCGGCGATTATCTTTCCATCCGGATCCACCAGTACATTATAAGGAATTCCCTGGATGCCATACAAAGGCACCACGGCACTGTTCCAGAACTGCAGGTCACTGATATGTGTCCAGGTCAGTTTATCTGTCGCCACGGCCTGTAACCAGGCCTCCTTCTGACCAGGACGGTCAAGTGATACACCCAGTATGGTGAAATTTTTATCCTTGAAACGGTTATAGGCTTTCACCACATTGGGATTTTCCATCCGGCAGGGCTTGCACCAACTGGCCCAGAAATCCACCAACACATATTTACCGCGGAAAGAACTGAGCTTTACTTCTTTCCCGTCCGGATCCGGCAGGCTGATCTCCGGCGCAGTCTGACCAACCATATTCGAGGCCGGTTTATTCTGTTGTTCCAGCATGGCTTTAATACTTAACACACCCTTATGCTGCGGATAGGCCACGGCCATATCATTCACTATTTTCCCTACTTCCTCATTTGTGATTGGCTGTAAACCCAATCCCTGATTATTCGCCGTACTCTGGTAATAACCAAGAATGATCATCGTCAGCGCGGGATTCTTACTGTTTTGTATCGCTGCCGATGTAAATGTTTTCAGTTGTCCGGAAATGGCCATTCCTTCCGTATTCAAAGGAGCATACAAACTGTCCGGCGCATTCACCTGCCGTAAGGAATCCGCTTTGCGGGCCAGTACAAACACAGCCTGGAGTTTGGTATTGAACTCCGTCATGTACTCTTTTAACTGCTGGCTTACCGGGGATCCTTTAACTTCATAGCTTTCCACAAACTGCGTATTCTCCTTGCTGAATGTGGCATCCAGCGTGATACCGGAAACATCATTGATCACCGCGGCAACCGGGTACTGGCTCCGGTCCAGCCGGACATTATACACACGGGCTTCACCGGATGCGGCTTTCAGTTTATACACCCCGTCCGTTCCGATTTCCGCGGAATCCACGGTCACTGGCTGCATGGTAGCCATCGGCACTTCTTCCAGAAAAATCATTTTACCGGGATTGTTTTTTATCGTGCCTTTTACTTCAAAGCG
>Ga0075163_10009362_pt1 | contig 12861 bp, 7 predicted proteins | sample JI1023141ADNA_FD_71478 | JGI IMG/M metagenome (GOLD analysis project Ga0075163, IMG submission 71478) | Wastewater effluent complex algal communities from Wisconsin, to seasonally profile nutrient transformation and Carbon sequestration -... | ecosystem: Engineered > WWTP > Effluent > Algae...
GTTTAACTTTAAAATACCTTCTTATTAGCTCTTTATTTGTATTGATTTACCATTTTATAGACTTTTAGTTCTTTTTCCACCACAACAAGGTTTCAAATTCAGCAATTTGGCGTAGTAAGTTATTGCTAGTTTGAGTTTTAGTTCTTTTTCCACCACAACAAGGTTTCAAACTCAAAAAATAATATCTAAATTACTCAATTAAGGAGAAGTTTTAGCTCTTTTTCCACCACAACAAGGTTTCAAATAGCATCATTACTAAAGATGCTGCTAGTGTAAGACATCTAATTTTTCATTCTTTTTCCATATGATCTTCGGCAAGGGAACTCTGGTCTTTAGGCCGGAGAGGAATTGCCGTCTCCTTTAGCAAAAGAATAAGAATAACCGTCAGCCCTATGAATAATGGATAAATATCTAGGGTGAGCGTCAAAGCCGTTAAGAGAAAAAGAAGGACGATAACGAATAGCAACTCTACCCGTGTGAATACCCTTATACTTCCCTTTGGGAATAACGGCTTTAACAATATCGCCTGTTTGAAATCCTACATAAGACTTAGCGCTTGGAGCATGCGCAATAGGGAAACCATACTTATTAGGACGACATCGTTGTCTAGAGCCGTGACTAGTAGCCTTTATCTGGAATGGTTTAACTTTATCAATATCCAGCTTTTGTGGTGTACTTACTCCAACACAAGCAGCATCTATCCAGTGTGTTTTAGGCAAGCTTTGCTTTATACGGTTAAACTTAGTTAGCCCTCCACTACCTGTTTCTAAGGGTAAACCAAAAGCTTTTAACCTCTCATAGGTAGCCCATCTCGTACTATTAACCGCACTAGCATCTTTTAATGATGCTTTTGCTTGTGCTTGTACTTTAGGAAAACCAAATTCAGTAGCAGTTTTAGTCCCTTTTTTCTGATTACATTTCTCACAGGCGATAGTTAAATTACTTACCCTATCGCTACCACCTCTAGCTCTTGGAATAATATGCTCCACCTGCAAGGAAATATCTTTTTTGTTGCAATAAGCGCATTTGTGACAAAATTTATAGAGTAGATATTCTCTAGTCTCGTAGCCTGCTAATTCTCCTTGCTGATATTCAGTCCCGTTTATTTCAGGGTTTTGCATTAATTGCATATCAAATTTCACTAGCTCTAAACTAATACCTGAAATGGGGCATAGTTTTAATAGTCTTCTAACCCAAGTTTCTATGTTAAAAACTCTACTCATCAGAGAAGGAGCTAACCAATCTTTGGGCTTGGTTCTGTTATTAAACCTAGGCTTGCGATAGCGAGTCTTCCTAGCTCGTCTAGAGCGACGAACAGCACGACGACTATCTAGCCTGGACTTAATAAACTCTCCTCTATGCTCAATCTCAGCAGCAAAAACAACTTCTCCTGTTTCTTGGTTGACAATAGCTAAGCCTGTCTTCTTGCTGCCAGGATCAAGTTTTAGCTGGTAAGTTTGTAGCTTTGGGTCAGTTACTTCTCGCTTCAAGATGATTGTAAAAGGGTAGCGCTTATAAACAGCCGCTAAGCCTGCTTTTAGTAATCTCCTTGCTTGCCCTGCGTTACACATATCTAATTGTTTTCCTTTTGTATCTAAAACAAATACTTTTGACATAGTTTGTAAAAACCTCCTATCACTAGGGTAATGTTTGCCTCGACAATGTTAAAGGGCAGCTAATCCGCTAAGCACTACCGCTATACCCTTGCAGTTGTTTAACTTAACGATTCTAGAGCTTGGGACTGGCACGCATCCCAAGGTAGGTCTTTTAGCTTTACAAATAACGTAGCTACCTTTTTGAGTAGCTGAGTCTGGTCAACTGGGCTTGTTTGGCTTACGCTTTACAAGCCAGCCTCTTTAGGGGCTGGTAGTTGACCATAACAAGGCTTAAAAAAACATAAAGCGTTTTGTAACTACTAAACACTTACCCAAAGCATTTAGTACTACTGCCACTCTCCTTCCAATTTAAATGCAGCCCAATAAAAGGGATCTCTCCATTTTTCATCATTAACCATAGATATTTGAGCTTGCCTTAAGGCTGCTTGTGGAGACATTTTCCCTTTAAACAAATTTTTATAAAACCTAATCATCAATTCGGAAGTACCCTTATCGCTAATAGACCAAGAACTTGTTAGGACTCTTTTTGCACCAGCGAACATAAAAGCTCGCGACAATCCAATAACACCTTCCCCTTTAATTTCCTTACCTACCCCCGTTTTACAAGCACTTAATGTTACTAATTCTGTATTCAGTAGTTTTAACCTCAATATCTTGTTCAACGTCAAACACCCATCCTGTTCTCTACCATCTTTGTCATATAGAGAAGTAAACAAAGTTGATAATTCAGGATGTGCAGAGTTAACTACCCCATGTGTAGCAAGATGTATATAAGAAAATTTATCTATATTGCTTATCAAATTTGGTAAATTAGCATCAAAGCCTATTAGTCGTTTGCTACTGTTTTTTTCCAAAAGGTTTATAATCTCATCTACCTCTTTAGACGTACCAGGCAATCTTACCAACAGATCATCCCTTTTTATGCCTACTTCCTCTAAGTCTTTTAAAACAGCTAATTCACCGTTAGATGGTGAGTTAATATCATTTTTACTAACCCTCACATCCTTAAGATTAAATATGGGATCTCCTAAAGCTAGCATGGAGTTGGAATAAGGACTAGCCTTCCCAATACGCTGCCTTAATAATAAAGCTGAGGAAATAGAGGGAATATGAACGATTTCGTGATTAACTATAACGGGTTTGTTGTCAGTGTTTGGTTCTAATAAAGCAGCAAAAGGTAAATATTGTATGGCACCATCTGTTACAATAACTAGTTTTTTGCTTTTAATTTCTTCTACTACTGGTCCCAAGAGAATAGCTCCTAACTTACTAGCCAATTCTATGTATTCAGATTTTCTTTTTAACTGTTCTTTTTCTTCATTACTATAATTAGAATAACCTGCTAATAAATTAATAAGTTTTTTTGTTAGTTCACCTATTTCTTCTACTGAAGAAAGCTCAAAGTGCTTGATTGCATTTTCGCTAATTGCCCAAAGATCACCTTTATCTCTCCTTAAGTAATATTGTAATAATACTGTATCTTTATCACCAATACTGGTTTGAATTTCCCTTGCTGTTAAGGAATTAAATTTAATTAAAGACGCGTATTGTGGGTTTTGTGTTTTTATTTTTACCTCAATATCGTCAAGCTGTTGAAGTATATCATCTACTTCTTTTTGACTAAGTGTTTTTTCTTTTTGCGAAACTTTGCTGCTATTTAATACCTTAAGCAAATATGAAGATTTGCTATCAAATAGACTCTCCAGTGTTTTTCGTTGGGTTAACAAATTTTTATCTATTCCCAAATCAATGTCTAAATTAGATTCTTTAACAAGTTGTAAAAAGGTTTTTGTTCTACTACGTTCCACTAGTTCCAAGGCTGTAATATCATAACGAGATTTTGGCTCTAATTTATGCTTCTTGAGATATAGAATAACTCCTGCATCATAAAACTTCTGTATCTGAGAAGAATAAGAATATTTAAGGTCTTTAGAGTTTAAGGTTTGAAAATTATTTTCTATTATTTCTAAACATTCTTTAAAATGAACAGTTGCTTCTTCTAGTAAACCATTCTTTATTTCTATCTGAGTTAGGTTTAACAGAATCTGTGATACATCATATTTATTGCCTACATTGCGAGCAACTGAAAGAGATTGATTATAAAGATCTGTTGCTTCCTGTGTTTTTCCTAGTTGCCTATAAAGAGTAGCCATACTATTTAAGATACTAATAGCAGCTATATTGGGTACAGTACTATCTATAAGTTTTAATGCAGACTCATAATATTCTAACGCCTTGTTTAAATCTCCAGCGTCACAGCTAATATTACCTAAATCCTCCAAAACAATTTTCTCAAATATTTTACTTTTGAAACGCTTAACGATTAAAAGGCTTTCATTAATTGTATTTATCGCCTTATCTGTTTTTTGTAGCTTGGCATACATTCTCCCAATAGAACCAAGACTTTTTGCCTGCTGTAACTCACTTTTTGCTTCTCTGGCAATTACCAAACCTTGCTCAAAACAAATTAAAGCTTTTTCTGTTGCTCCAAGTCTTGAGTGTAGCTCCCCAAGACTAACAAGACTCTCACATTGCCTTTCTTTGTCAAAACGACTTTTTGCTAAATTAAATGCCTTATCATAAAACTCAAAACTCTTTTGATAATCACCCAAACTAGTATAAGACTGAGCTATTCCATTAATACAAACTTGTTGTATATTTAACTCCCCTATTTTTGTAGCTAAGATTAAAGCCTTTTCATAAGAGTCTAGGGCTTTCTGGGGTTCACCCATATAAGAATAGGTTGTCCCTATATTCATAGTAATATTTGCTTGGCTACGTTCATCAAGAAATCCCCTAGCTAGAACTAAACACTCATTTAAATTTTCCAAAGCTTCATGATAGTTCCCTAGGAGACTATTTACTGCTCCAATATTAGCTGTAACAGTTAGCTTCAACCTTTGATTATTAGTGATGCCACAAAGTTTGATTATTTGGCGATAAGACTCCAGTGCTTTATCCATATCCCCTAGTTTGTAATATGAAGTTGCCAAATTATTCAGTAGTGTCCCTTGTTTTTCAACATTATTTACAGATTCATTAATGGATAGTGCTTTACTGAAAGAATCAATTGCTTTCTTTATTTCTCCCGAAAAAAAATGGATCTGCCCCATACAAATAAGTATGTCAGCTTGTTTATTAAGTTGATTATGTGTTTCCCAAATAACTAAGGCTTGGTTCAATTCTTGCAAAAACTCTTGTTGAGTTTTTAGATTTTGTGTTGACATAACTTGAGGAATTTTAGATGTAATTTGTTCTGCAAAACTATAATTTTTCTTCTCCTCATCTGAGACTACTAAAAGGCTTACGGTTAGGGAAAATTCTGATGTAGGTGAAAAGTAATCTTCAGAACTTAATTGTATTTGGTACAAACCTGTTTCTTTTGCAAGAAAAAAAATTTCCTCTAAATAATTTAGCTCTGAAAAATCACCAAAATATTCTTCTGTCTGCTTTGGGTTTAATATTTTAGTTTTGAGAGAGATATTTCTTCTTTCTACAACTATGCGAAAAAGTTCATTAGCTTTGGCATTGATTAAATAAATGTTTTTTTCATTTTTCCCAACAGATTTAGTATTTTTCTTATTTAACTCCAGTACTCTATTACTATCTGGCTCCTGTTTAATTGCAGCATACCCAAGATTCATTGAAAAAAATATTAAGAAGAAAACAAATATAAAATAAAATACATTTTTTAAGGGCATACTTAGCTTTCCTTTGTAGCGTTTTTTTCTAACACACCTTTATTACTGAGTAATTTTTTAATTGAGTTATGAGATACATTATATAGCTTTGCTATTTTGTAAATGCAGAGGTTTTGTTGGTAAAGTTGGCAAATTTCAGATACTTGGTTAGGTTTTAAACCAGCAATAGGTTTCTCGCGTAACACAGAGTGACTTTTAATGATGCGTCTTATGGTGTGTTCTGAAACCCCAAACCTTTGGGCAATATCAAAAAGTATTTCCCCTTTTTCACAAAGTTTAATTACTTCTTGTTGTTGTTCAAAAGAAAGTTTTTGTCTAGATATATTTAGACCTCTTTTACGACAAACTGTTACACCTCTAGTTGTAAAAATTTTTTTTAGGGTTGTTGTTGTCGTGTTATACAAAGCGGCTAATTCACATATGCCTTGCCCTTCTTTGTAACGCCTACAGATTTCGGTTATTTGTTCAGGTGTTAGTAAGCATCTGCTATAAGACGCTGATGTTTTAACAGTTATTCCTTCCAAACGTAAGTATTTAAGCACTAAATCATTGGAAACATTAAATTCTGCTGCAATTTTACTGCTAGACAAACCCTGTTGATACATTTGGGTTAGTTTTTGTATTCTTTCAGGTGTTAAGCTTTTATAATATCCTAGATTATTTTTTTTACGTAAAATACCCGTATTTTTTAATAGTTTAACCACTACTGAAGACTTTAGCTCTAAAATCTCAGCTATTTTATTAGCAGATTCCCCCTTCTGATACCTATTGGTGATTTCTGTCATTTGCTCAACACTTAAGGTAACACTTCTATTAGCTTTTGAAAAAATCCCTAATTCTTGCAAATGCGATGTTACTGCTGTTTTGCTCAATCCTAAACTTTTAGCAACTTCTGCAACTCTTTTTTTTACTGAATATTCTTGAACAATTTCTTCTATCTGTTGTTCCGTTAAGCGTTTACCTTTGGCCATAAATTTAAAATTTTTATTGACTGTCTAAAAATTAAGTTTTATTCATTAAGTTTTATTCATTCTACCTAAGTTTAGGAAATTTTTGTAAATATTTTTGCAATTTTTAGCAACAAAAGTTATATTAAGATCGATAAATTGAGTGACGCTTCATTCAACATTAACTAAGACTGAATGATAGTTATTAAATTTTGAGCATTTTCAAATAATTCATAAATTTATAGGAGACAGCCATGCGTATTACCAATGATAGCCCTTTACAGCAACCTACTACAGATAACAATGTTGCTCGCAATACTTCTCAAAATCAGAATGAAGCAGTAGCAAATAGTGCTTTTCAACCAGCTTTTATTCCTACAAATAATCAAGCAGCAAGCCGTAGCAGAGAGAGTTTAAATAGTGCTGCAATGGCTAACCAATTGCGTAATATGACTTCTCCTTCACTAGACAGCCTTACAAAAAATGCTGCTAGTGCAATGCGTCCAGCAACCGGTGGTGGTACAGATTCAATTGCAGTAACCAAAACAGCTACTCCAAATGCCGCAATTCGTGACCTTGGAACTACTACATCTGCTATCAACTTCCCAGCAGGTAGCGGTGACGTACAAAATCTTAGCGTTAATGTTAATATAGCTCATACCTATCGTGGAGATTTAGTTGTTAAGTTAGTTTCTCCTTCTGGTAAAGAAGCTATTTTAACAAATAAAGCTGGTGGTTCTGCTGATAACTTTGTTTTATCCGCAAAAGACCTTAGCACTACATTTGCTGGCCAAAAAATTGATGGCGATTGGAAATTAGTTGTTCAAGATACTGCTGCTCAAGATGTTGGCACATTAAAATCTTGGGGAATGAGTGTTGAGAAAAAACCTGCTCCTGGTGGTGGCGGTGGTGGTCAAACTGGCGCAACAAACCTACAAATCACTGGTGATGCAGCTTTCCGCACTCGTGCTGGTGCTGATTTAGCTAAATTCGCTCCTGGCACAACAGTTGACGCTCAAGGTTATGTCCACGCTGCTACAACTAGAACACCTGGACACGATCAAGGTTATAAACTAATTGATACCTTATTAGCTGGTGGCACAACTGGAGCCAAGAAAGTTACTATTGGTTTTACAGCAAACAACGCTTTCACTTCTTCTGGTACTGGTGCAACAGGTACAGCGAGCGCAGATGGAACAAGAATAACCGCAGGTGCTGGTTCAGACGCTTCTGTTTCTTATGATCCAGCTTTGGATATTGCCTTACCAACATTAAATGCTAATGGTACAATTTCAGATCAAAGCATTTCATCAGAAGTAGTATTAGCTCACGAATTAACACACGCTATTCACGCTCAAGCAGGTACAATTGATCGTTCCTTAAGAGATCATACATTTACCGATGGTGCTACAACTTATAAAGAAAACTGGAGATTTGAAGAATTAAGAACAACTGGTTTTGCTGGTTTCCGTCAAGGTAATGAACCAAGTGAAAACTCCATCCGTGCTGAATTAGGTTTTGGCAATCGCGCTACCTACCTAGATCGCTCTAGCTGGACTCGCGTTAGTGGCGTTGCTACCAATAGCATTTCAGCTAATACTGCTCGCGCTGCTAGTGCTAGTGGCGAACAATTAGTTGGCGATGCTTGGAGATCTGGCGGTGCTGCTTTACCAAACGGCCAATTTAGAATTTGCAACTGCTTTGCTTGTTAGTAAATAACAGTTAGTTTCCAAAAAATGATGCTTTTTATAGGCACGCTGCTAATTTAAGTAGTGTGCCTATAATTGTTTTTATAATTATTGGCTAGCTTCAAACTATAAGAATAAAGAATATGTCTTTAGAGTTAATACGATTAAGTGGTTCTATCAGTAGAAATATAAATGCTAATGAAACTCATAAATATAAAGTCGTTCTTCTTGAGAACCAATTCTTAGAAATATCTTTAGAACAACAAGGTATAGATTTATCTATTAGTTTACATAATGAAAATGATGGTAAGCAATTAGTAATCAATGGATTAGCATTTAATTATTTAACAAAAAAACTTTATTGGGTAACAAAAGAAAAGGCTGAGTTAGTACTAGCTATTTCTACTAGAGAGAAACACATATCACCAGGTTCTTATAAGTTAACTATTTCTCAACTACGTACAAAAAAAGCTTCAGATGATAATTATGTGAAACTACAAGAATTATTTGATGAAAGTATGGGTTTATACGCCGAAGTTTCTTTTGATTCCAAAAAAAAAGCTTTAGACAAATTACTACTCTTATTAACAACTGCAAAAGAACTTAACTTAACAGAAAAATTATTTGAAGCCCTTGTCCTAATTTCTAAGCTTTATGATTTTTTAGGATTTCCACAAAAAGCTTTAAGTTACATACAAGAAGCTTTGACTTTATCTGCTAACAATTTATACAAGAAAAGGTTATGTTTAAATGATATAGGCAATATATACATAGTATTGGAGCACCAAAAAGCTCTGGAATTTTTTCAACAAGCTTTAGATATAAGAGATGAAGTAGAAGACATAATTGGGGAAGCAGTTACTTTGGGCAATTTACGGGTACAGCCAAGATACGTGTAAAAATAGGACATAACCCTGTATATTCTCTTAATAGTAGATATTAAGGTATAAGTCTGATAAAACTAACATCTTTATTTTCAATAGAATACAAACTCAAAAACTACACTAAAAGCCTACGAACAGAAGCTCTACTAATACCCAAACGACGAGAAATTTCAGATTTACTTAAGCCTTTAGCAAAAAGAGCTTTAATTTGTTTTTTCTTCAAAGCAGCAGACTGGGGACGACCATGAGATTTACCTTCAAGACGAGCTTGAGCAATACCAGCACGAACCCGTTCTTTCAAAATATCTCGTTCAAATTCAGCAAAAACAGCCAACATACCAGCCATAGCCCTACCAACAGGAGTGGAAAAATCTAAAGCTTCAGTTAGAGAAACAAAACCAACATTTAGTTCAGAGAGTTCCTTTAAGCTAACAACTAGGTCAGAGAGAGAACGACCCCAACGATCTAGTTTCCAAACCATAACAACATCAATTTCTCTACGACGAGCAGCAGCTAAAAGCAACTCTCGTTGAGGTCGTTGATTAGCTCCAGAACCAATATCTTTTATTTCTAAGGCGATAGACCATTTGCGATTCTCAACATAGCTTCTCATCGCTTGTAACTGCAAAGATAAGCTTTGTTGATCGATAGTAGAGACTCTTGCATATAGACCAACCTTTATAGGTAATTGTGCCACTGGCCAAAAACCTCCCATCAATAGAAGTTACTAAGCCCTTTATTTTCAATATAGAAAAAGGGTAAAAACGAGATGGTTAAAAACTATAGTTTTTGCTCACAGTATAACACCTTATTTATTGATTTAGGAGGACAATTATGGCTTCTATTGAACGTACTGCTTATCCTCGCTTTAAGCGTAATCCTAGCAAAGAAAGCTTGTTGGGATTGTATACACCTACTTTTGAGGAACTCAACTGGGCGCAAAGAGTTACTCGCTCTGCTAATCATCAGTTTTGTCTTTTAGTTTTGTTGAAATCTTTTCAACGCTTAGGATATTTCCCAAAACTGACTGATGTACCTACAAACATTGTTAATCACATCAGAAATTATTGCAATTTCTACACTTCTTTGCCTTTGAAGTATGATGAAAACAGGACAATGTATCGTCATCACACTTTGATTCGTGAATATTTACAAGTTACTGCTTGGGGAAAACAAGCTAGGCACTTAGCTGTAAAGAGTGCATATGAAGCCGCCCAAAAGATGGATAACCCAGCAGATATAATTAATGCCACTTTAGAAATTCTTGTTAAAGAACGTTTTGAGTTACCAGCTTTTTCTACTTTAGATAGACTAGTTACACATATTCGCGCTTTAGTAAATAGGCAGATTTTTCAGAAAGTACTTAATCGTTTAACTAAAACTGATTTGAGTAAGCTTGACGCACTTTTGATAATAGATCCTATTTTATACAAAAGTTACTTCAACAAAATCAAATATTTACCCAAAAAGCCAACTCTCTCTCAACTACAGTCATGGATTTCACACCTGCAATGGCTTGACTCTTTTGCTAAGACAAAAGAACTTCTAGAGGATATAAACTCTATTAAAATCAAACATTTTGCAGCAGAAGCAAAAGTTCTTGATGCTGGCAATATAAAAGATTTTACTCCACCTAAACGTTATACCTTATTGTTGTGCCTATTAAATCAAACAATAGTTCAAACTCGTGACCAACTAGTAACTATGCTAATAAAGAGAATGGGCAAAATAATAAACAATGGTAAAGAAGAGCTAGAAACATTACGTTCCAAATATAAAGAGAAAACTTCACAGCTAATAAATATCTTATCCAATCTAGTATCTACTTGTGATGAAGCAGAAACAGATGCTCAAGCTGGGCAAGCTGTAAAAGCACTAATAAATGATTATGGCTCAACAACAGAAATACTTACAGATTGTGAGGCTGTCAGGGCTTGTTATGAAGATAACTACCACAGTTTATTATGGCGTTATTTTCGTTCTTACCGAGGCACGCTTTTTTCTTTGGCTAGACTTTTATCTCCAAAATCTACTTCTCAGGATCAATCACTAATAAAGGCTCTTGAGTTTATGTTGGAAAGAGAAAAGTTACGCAGTATTTTTTTACCAGATATGGTTGATTTATCATTTGCTTCGGCAGCCTGGCAACAAACTGTTTACCAAAAACAAGATGGCCAATTACAACTTAACAGAAGGCATTTTGAAGTTTGTGTATTTGTTCATTTAGCAGCAGAATTAAAATCTGGTGATTGTGCCATTGAAATATCAAATGAATATGCAGACTATCGCCAACAACTTTTATCTTGGCAAGAGTGTGAAGCTTTGGTTAAAGGTTATTGTGACGAATTGGCTTTACCAAGTAACTCAGAAGATTTCGTAAGTACTCTAAAGAGTTTACTTACAAACATGGCAAAGAAAGTTGATTCAACTTATAGTCAAAATAATTACTTGATAATCAATGAAAAGGGTAAACCTACTCTTAAACGTTTAGCTAAAAAGGATCTACCTCCTTCTGCTAAACAACTAGAAAACCTCATTTTGAGCCGAATGCCAGAGAGAAAAATCTTAGATATATTAGTTTACGTACAACACTACCTGAAATGGACAAGGCATTTTGGGCCATTATCTGGGTCTGATCCAAAAATTGATAAGCCAGAAGAACGTTATATTTTAACCAGTTTTGCACAAGGATGTAACCTTGGACCCTATCAAGCTTCTCGTCACATAAGAACTCCTATTAGTCCACATATGCTTTCTTTTATCAATCGTCGTCATATCAATGCCAAAAAACTAGATGCAGCAATAAGCGATATTGTGAACTACTACAAAGATCTTTCTCTGCCTAAAGTCTGGGGACAAGGTAATAGTGCAGCAGCAGATGGGACTAAATATGATATTTATGAGCAAAATCTATTAGCAGAATATCACATTCGTTATGGAGGATATGGAGGCATAGCTTATCATCACATTGCTGATAATTACATAGCTCTATTTTCTCATTTCATTCCTTGTGGTGTTTGGGAAGCTGTTTATATTATTGAAGGTTTATTAAAAAATAGTTCAGACCTCAAGCCAACACATATTTCATCAGATACTCAAGGTCAGTCTACCCCTGTTTTTGCTCTAGCATACTTACTAGGAATAAAATTAATGCCACGTATTCGCAATTGGAAAGATTTAACTTTTTATCACCCAGACAAAAAGACTTCTTTTCAACATATTGGGTCTATTTTTGGTGAAGCAATAGATTGGGATTTGATAAAAACTCATTGGCAAGATTTAATGCAAGTTGTTTTGTCTATCAAAGCTGGAAAAATTTCATCTGTAACTCTACTAAGAAAACTTAGCAATGAGTCTAGAAAAAACAGGCTTTATCAAGCATTTCGTGAGTTAGGCAGAGTAATACGCACCATGTTTTTACTGGAATACATAACAGATGTTGATATGAGACAACAAATTACTGAATTGACTAATAAAATGGAATCTTACAATGGCTTTTCCAAATGGCTTTTCTTTGGTGGTGAAGGAATTATTACTGACAATGATCCTGAAGAACAAGAAAAAAGGATTAAATATAATGATTTAGTTGCCAATGCTGTTATTTTTCACAACGCTGTTGATATTACTAGAATATTACAGCAACTCTTGAAAGAAGGTTATGCCGTTAAGGTTGAGGATATCAAATCTCTTAGTCCTTATTTAACTCGTCACATCAAACGCTTTGGAGATTATGTCATTGATTTTGATACTATTCCTCCTCCACTATCTGATACTGAATTATCTTTACCTTTTTAATATCAGAATATCTACCATCTAACCTGTTGTAAACACTTAACTTATACTTATCAGACTAATACTCCTATATATATAATTAAGGTTTACTACAGGGTTATGTCCTATTTTTACACGTATCTTGGCTGTACCCGGGATTACGAAAGAATCCCTCACTAGCCCAAGATTTCACGGCAGGATTTATAAAGATAGTAGAAATAATGTGGTATTCCCCCACTATGCCAACGGCGTAA
>Ga0075163_10009363_pt1 | contig 12861 bp, 16 predicted proteins | sample JI1023141ADNA_FD_71478 | JGI IMG/M metagenome (GOLD analysis project Ga0075163, IMG submission 71478) | Wastewater effluent complex algal communities from Wisconsin, to seasonally profile nutrient transformation and Carbon sequestration -... | ecosystem: Engineered > WWTP > Effluent > Algae...
AGTTCGCTCCACTTCTGCGTGAGCATGCCGGTGACCTGGCGCAGGATCGACGTCGCCAGCGGGGCTGCGGCGAGCGTGATCGCCGGTGGCATGAAGTCTTCGGCAAGGGCAAAACCGCTGCCCGAACGCACCAGCCGCGCGATCGGCAGGGTCGTGAAACCATCCAGCGATTCGCCTTCGAAGCGCAGGCTGAAGTTGAGCCGCGCCGTCGCGATCTCCCGTTCGGTCTCCGGGCGGCTGTCGTCGGTCGTGCGGATGCGACGCACGAGGTAGGGCACCCCTTCGGGGCGTTCGCTGTAGAGCGCGGCGCCAGCGGCAGGCACCGGCAACGCGAGGTAGACCGTGACACTCTGCTGCTGTGCGCCGAGGTGCTCGCCGATCAGGCGGGGGGCGGGCAGCGGGTCGCGATCGGGGCAGCCAAAGGACGTTCCGTCGCTCAGCAGTCCCGCGCAGTGTTGCACGGCGAGCTGGCCACCTTCGAGGGCCCGGCGATCCAGTTCGCAGGCGGTAAAGCCCCACGCAAACGGCGAACTCGCCTGGGATCGGTCGCGCAGCTCGGCGCCGATCCAGCGTTGCCACTGTTGGAAATGCTGGGGCACGAGCATCATGCCCTCGTTCCAGACGACGCGGTCGGCGCTGGCCATGACTACTTCGAGTCTCCGGTGCCGCGCTCGGTGAGCGTGATCTGGAAGCCGTCGAGCACGAGCTTCTTGCCGGCGAGTTCGTCGACGCCGATGACCGCCCGCGGTGTGCCCGAATCGTCGTTGAACAGGCCGTAGATGCCGAAGAAGCGCACTTCAGGCTTCACTTCGACTTCGATCCAGTTCTTCTGGCCGACGTAGACGATCGTGTCCTTGTGCGGCGGCACCCAGGTGCCGGCGGCGAGGTTGGGCGGGTCGCTGCGCAGGTCGGCCAGCGTGGCGTTGTCGAACGCTTCTTTGTCCTTCAGCGGCAGGATCCGGATATTCACCGCGCTCGGCTTGTCGTCGAAGGTGGGGTTGAGCTTGGGGCCGCCTTCGGCGAGCAGCTCGGCGGCGTACGGGCCGCTGGCGCAGGCGGTGGCGATCCAGCAGGCGAAGGTGATGCCGAGTCCGGTGCGGAGGGTGGGGCGGGGCGTGTGGGAGCCGGTGGGCGCCATGGCGAGGTTTCTGGTCATGCCTTGTCCTGATCACGCGGCGAAGGGCTGTCCCCGGGGTGTTCCGCGCGTTGGTGTTGTTGCAGGTATCCCTGCTGGATCCCTGGAGAAATCACGTCGTTGAAGAGTTTGCCGCGCTCTTCGAAGAGCTCGGCGTACATGCGCTCGTAGGTCTCCCAGGCGCGCGCCGAACGCGAGGCCAGCGACCAGCCGCGTTCGTCCTTGGCCATCGCCATGACGCGCGCGGGGGAGACCTTGGCGACGACGTTTTCGACGGCTTCCCGCACGCCGGCGAGCAGGCCGAGCTGGTGTTCGGCGAGGTCCTGCATGACGCCTTCGAGGTAGTGCTGGCGCAGTTCCGCCGACGCCGCCTGGTGCCAATCGAGCAGGTACTTGCCGACGGCCTCGGGCGGCATGCCCTTCAGCGGGTTCTCGGTGCGCTGGAACATCGCCGTCACCTCGGCGCCAAACTCCTGTGCGAACGCGCTGCGCGATTGCAGATTGCGTGCGAGCCAGCCAACCGCGGTCTCGGCGACCTGACGCAGCAGGGCCGCAAACAGCTTGACGTCGGCGGCGGTGCGCAGGCTGGCGTCGGGCACGAACTTCGCGGCGAGGCCGCGCAGTGCCTCGAAGCTCACGGCGCCGAGATCCGCCGCGGCTTCTTCGGCCTGGCCGGCCGCCGCGGTCTTCTTGTCCTCGGCGTTGGCGAAGCGCCGTTCGAGGTTGCGGAGCACGGTGGTGGCCTGCGGCGGCGCCAGGTCGGCCACGGCGCGGCGGGTCTCGTTCTGCAGGGCTTCAAAACGTTTTGCGCGATCGTGGTGCAATTCGGCGGCGTAGAGCGCTTCGAGCCGTCGGGCGGCCACCTCGCCGCGCGCCGCCGGATCAAACAAGCTCATCGTCGCGTCGAGTTCGTTGGGCTCGCTATCCAGGCTGGCAGCCGCACTCTCCTTGCTCACGAAGATCTGCAGCTCGAAGTCGCAGACGCGCAGGATGTCGCCATCGCTGAGTTGGGCGCCAGCTTTGGAGTCGATCGCGACACCCTGATAATAGGTGTGGTTCAGGCTGCCACCGTCCACTGCATAAAGGCCGCCGTCCGGGCGCAGCTCCAGCCTGCCGTGCTTGCTGGAAACCCTTTTGTCCGGGTCGGTTATGGCGATATCGTTGTCGCCGCTGCGGCCGAAGGTGAGGGCGCCACCAGACTGCAGAACAAAGTTCTGCTGCCGCAGGGGCTCCTTGGCCCCCGTGCTCCGGAGAATGACGCGAATGTTCACCATGTGGACTCCGCTACTTGGCGCGATCGGGTGGGGCTTATGGCCACCTGGTCTGCCAGCTTCGTGGACCGGGTGCGCCCACGAAGCGAGAAATCTGCCAGCCGAGGGCTCACGGCGACACTGATTTTCTGGAAGTCCGCGGTCCCATCGGCAGATTCCTGACCTCTTGCGCAGCCCTTGTTGGGACTGCTGGCGAGGATCAGGCGCTAGCGGTTCGGTTCCGCCCTTGACCCGGCGGGGTCGGGTCCGCACAATCCTCGCCCCCTATTCCCTCCCGAGCCTCCCTTCCGTTCATGTCGCGACCCCTGGCCGTGATCTGCCTGGCTGCCGGCCTTGGCAAGCGCACCAAGGTCAGTGTGCCCAAGGTGTTGCTGCCACTCTGTGGCCGCACGCTCGCTGCTTCGGCGCTCGCCGCCGCCGCGGCGCTGGAGCCCGTGCGTACGGTCGTCGTGTTGCACCATCAGCTCGAGAAGGTGCAGAAGTCGCTGCAGGAAGCGTGTGGCAGCATGTTTGCGAGCCTGCAGTTTGTCGACCAGGGCGCGCCGAAGGGCACCGGGCACGCGGTGCAGGTGGCGATGCAGGCGCTCGCCGATTTCGAGGGTGACGTGCTCGTCATCTACGGCGATTGCCCGCTGATCACGACGGCGACGTTGCGCGAGCTGCGGGAGTTGCGCGGCAATGCCGCGTGCAGCGTGTTGACGGCATTCCCGGACAGTCCGGCCGGCCTCGGGCGCATCCTGCGCGACGCGAAGGGGCGCTTCGTCGGCATTCGCGAGGACAAGGATTGTTCGGCAGAGGAGCGCGCGATCGAAGAGATCAACGCCGGCTTCTACTGTTTTGACAGCAAGGCGCTGCGGCCCGCACTCGGCAATCTCGCGCCCAACAACGCGCAGGGCGAGTACTACCTGACCGACGCCGTGGCCGCGTTTGCGCAGGCTGGCAAGGACGTGCCGACCCTCGTCATCGACGATGCGCGCGAGATCCAGGGTGTCAATTCGCTCGCCGATCTGGCCCAGGCGCGCGAAATCATGCAGGAGCGCATCCTGCTCGAGCACCTCGGCAATGGGGTGATCATCACGGATCCGGCCAGCACGTGGATCGACCACGGGGTGACGATCGGCGCCGATACGAAGATCCTGCCGTGCGTCGTGATCGGCAGCGGTTGCACGATCGGCAGCCATTGCGAAGTTGGCCCGTTTGCGCAGTTGCGCGCCGGCACCGTGCTCGAAGACGGGGCCGAGATCGGCAACTTCGTCGAAGCCAAGAAGACGCGCATGGGCAAAGGCGCCAAGGCCAAGCACCTCACCTACCTCGGCGACGCCGTGGTGGGGGCGAAGGCCAACATCGGCGCCGGCACGATCACGGCCAACTACGACGGGGTCCACAAGTCCGAGACGCGCATCGGCGAACGGTGTTTCGTCGGCAGCGGCACGGTGATCGTGGCGCCCAGCGAACTCGGCGATCGTTCGATGACCGGCGCCGGCGCGATCGTGAAGCGCGGCAGCAAGGTTGGCGCCGACGAAGTCTGGGTGGGGCTGCCGGCGAAGTTCCTGAAGCGGCGTGAGCTGCCCCCCGAGAAGTCTGCACCGGGGAAACCTGCGCCGGGGAAACCTGCCAAGGAGAGCAATTGAGCATGCGCGGCGAACGACTACGAGTGTTCACGGGAACGGCCCATCCTCGCCTCGCGCAGGACATCTGCTCCCACATGGGCGTGCCGCTCGGCGCCGCGTCCTTGGCGCGGTTCCCCGATGGTGAGCTCAACCTGAAGGTCGACTGCGACGTGCGTGGCGCCGACGTGTTCGTCGTGCAGCCCACGTGCCCGAACGTGCACGAGAACCTGTTCGAGCTGCTGTCGTTCGCGGACTGCCTGCGCCGCGCAAGTGCCGACCGCATCACCGCGGTGATCCCGTACTTCGGCTACGCGCGCAAGGACCGCAAGGATGAAGGGCGCGTGCCGATCAACGCCAAGCTGGTCGCCAACCTGCTGGTGACCTCGGGCTACAACCGCGTCGTCGCGATCGACCTGCACGCCGCCCAGATTCAGGGTTTCTTCGATATCCCGGTCGACCACCTCTATGGCCGTCCGGTGATGATCGATCGCGTTCGCCAGCTCGACACCAAGGATGTCATGATCGTGTCGCCCGACATCGGCGGCACGAAGCTCGCGCGCGCTTATGCCAAGGAACTCGGCTGTGACCTCGCGATCATCGACAAGCGCCGCATCAGCGGTGAGCAGACGGTGATCGAACACATCATCGGCGACGTCAAGAATCGTGATGTCGTGCTCGTCGATGACATGGTCAGCACCGGCGGCTCGATCGTCGATGCGGCCCGCATCGTGAAGGAGAAGGGCGCGCGCAAGGTGTTCATCGTCGCCACCCACGCGGTGTTGTGCGGCAACGCCGTGCAGCGCCTCAACAGCGCCGACGTCGAGAAGATCCTGTTCGCCGACACCGTGCCTCTGCACGACAAGAAGATCGACCGGCTCGAAGTCGTCTCGGTGGCGCAGCTGCTGGCGCGCGCGATCGATCGCATCCATCGCAGTGAGAGCGTCAGCAAGTTGTTCGAGAGCGAGCGTTGAGTTCGCGCCGTCAGCATTCCAGCCAATTCCGCATTCCAGTACGTCCCGCATTCACCGAAAGAGGTAGTCCATGAAAGTCGTCCCGATGAAAGCTGAGCGCCGCACCGCGCTCGGTCGCAACCAGGTTGCCCAGCTGCGTTCCCAAGGCTGGATGCCCGCCGTCGTCTACGGCGATGGCAAGGAATCCACGTCGATCGCGATCTCCGAATGGGAGCTCGACCAGCACGTGAAGGGGCACCATCGCGTGTTCATGCTCGATATCTCGGGCACGCCGGAGTCGGCGTTCCTGCAGGAAGTGTCGTGGCACGCGACGACGGATCGTCCGGTGCACGCGGACTTCCGCCGCATCGACCTCACGAAGCCGATCGAGACCGACGTCGAGGTCAACCTGATCGGTTACGCGGTCGGCCTTGGCAAGGGTGGCACGCTGGTCAAGGATCACACCGTGATCCGCGTCCGCAGTCTGCCGACGGCGATCCCGGATGAGCTCGAGTATGACGTAACGGCGGTCGAGCTCGACCAGGTCGTGACGGCGAGCCAGATCAGCCTGCCGGAAGGCGTCACCCTGGTGTCGCCGGCGACCATGCCGGTCTGCCACGTGGCGAAGCTCACCGGGCCTGCGGAAGCGGCCCCGGCGGCGGCGCCTGCGGCAGATGCAGCAGCGGCAGCGCCGGCTGCTGGCGGCAAGGCCAAGGGCTGATCGTTCCCGGGTGGGTGACGGCGAGTCCGGAGGGCATCTTGCACTTCGGGTCCTCGCCGCGTAACCTGCTCGGCCCTTCGACGCAGCCATGAGCTGGCACCGCATCGTTCTGGGCATCGGCAACCCCGGCCCCGAATACGAACAGACCCGACACAACGTCGGGTTCATGGTGCTGGATCTCGTGGCCCAGCGTCTGGGGCTGTCCTTCGAACGGCTTGAGCGGCACGCGACCGATGGGTCGCGTTCTTTCTCGGGCAAGGTGAAGGCCAGGATTGCGGAAGGTCACAGGAAGGGACGTTCGTTCCTGCTGACGAAGCCGCAGACCTATGTGAATCTGTCCGGTGAAGTCGCTGCGCCACTGCTTCGGCATGCGGGGCGAGCACCGGATTCGCTCTTTGTAATCGTAGATGACCTGAACCTACCGCTGGGCCGGATGCGTATCCGGCCGTCGGGGAGCGCAGGGGGCCACAATGGCCTCAAGTCCATCCAGCAGATGCTGGGCACGGACGCGTTTCCTCGTCTCCGTCTCGGTATCGGGCAACCTAACGTCGATCCGGATGCTGGCACTCCCAAGGGGGCTGGCTCCGCAAGTCGACGCGGTGGTTCCGAAGGGCTTCGTCCTGCCAACTGGCCGGACTTCGTCCTGGCTCCATTCCTCCCGGAGGAACGTGAGGTTCTCGGTCGTGTCTTGGGTCGGGCTGCCGATTGCGTGCAAGCGTGGATCGATGGTGCCGACCTGCAAAACCTGATGGGAACCTGGAACGGTGACAAAGGTGACGCGGACGAACCGCCTGGCAAGCAGCCAGCGGCAAAGCCCCCGAAACCCCCGAAACCGCCAACACAGGCCCCGTCGTGACACGGGCTACTGCCCGGGAGACTGAAGTTGCAACGCACTCGTACGTATGAATGCATGTGCCTTCTCGACAACCGAGAAGTGCGCAAGGGCTGGCAGCCGCTGAAGGACGCGGTCACCGGCATTTTCACGAAGCACGGTGGCAAGATCCTCAGCAGCCGTCGCTGGGAGGAACGTCGTCTGGCCTACCCGATCAAGGGCCAGAACCGCGGCACCTACCTGCTCGTCTACTTCTCCAGCGACACCCAGCACCTGAGCGCCATGCGCCGTGAGCTGCAGTTCAACGAGTCGCTGCTGCGTTACCTGCTCGTCGATTGCGAGGAAGTGCCGCAGACGGCCTACGAGCCGGAAGGCGACTTCGATGTGAACGCGATCCCGGCGGACGATGCGCCTCCCGTGATCGAAGAGACGCCCGCCGAAGCTGCCGCCGAAGGCGCTGCAGCAGACTCGGAAACAGCTGAGTCCACCACGGAGGCATGAACATGAGCAACATGAATTTCAACGGCGGTGGTAACCGCGATTCTGGCGGCCGCGATGGTGGTGGTGGTCGCGACGGCGGCGCTCGCCGCTCCAAGTTCGGTCGCTTCGGCGCGCGTCGCCGCGAAGTGATGCCCGAGGAGCCCCTCGAGTACAAGAACGTCGCCTACCTGTCGAAGTTCGTCTCCGCAAACGGCCGGATCCAGTCGCGCAAGCGCACTTCGTTCTCCGGCCAGAACCAGCGCAAGCTCGCCTTGGCGATCAAGCAGGCGCGCATGATCGGCCTGATGCCGTTCGTCGGGAGGATCTGATCTTATGGAACTCCTTCTCAAGCAGAACATCGAGCACCTCGGTCGCACCGGGGATGTCGTCGAGGTCAAGTCCGGCTACGCCCGCAACTACCTGTTGCCGCGCGGCCTGGCCGTCATGGTCACGAAGAGCAACATCGCCGAGATCGAGCGCCACCGGGCGCTGGCGTTGATCGAGGAGCAGAACCGCGTCGCGTCCCTCAAGGAACTCGCGACGAAGATGGCCGAAGCATCGGTCACGATCGAAGGTCGTGCCAACGCGGAAGGTCACCTGTTCGGCTCGGTTTCGACCGCGCAGATTGCCGCGGCCCTGCGTGGCAAGGGCTTCTCGATCGAGGAGAAGCAGGTTCGCCTCGAGCAGCCGCTCAAGGAAATCGGTGTGTTCGACGTCATCGTGCACCTGCACGCCACCGTCGACGCGACCGTCAAGGTCTGGGTCGTGCAGCAGAAGCCGGCCTAGGAATTGGGCCCGTTCGGGCCCAAACCCCCCGGCCCCTGCGGGGGCACCATTGCGGCCAGTGGCCGACTGCGCACTTCTTGCGAGGTCGGTAGCTGGCCGCTGCCCAAGAGATTCCCGTGAACGAAGCGATCCGCGTTGCCATGATCAGCCTCGGTTGCGCCCGCAACCTGGTTGACTCCGAAGTCCTGCTCGGCCACGTCGTCGAAGAAGGGCTGCAGGTCGTGCAAGACGCGGAGGACGCCGATGTCGTCGTGGTCAACACCTGCGGCTTCATCGAGACTGCCAAGCAGGAATCGATCGACACGATCCTCTCCGTGGCCCGGCTCAAAGCCGAGGGCAATCTGAAGGGCGTCATCGCCGTCGGTTGCCTCGCCCAGCGCTACGGCGAAGAGCTGCGCAAGTCGATCCCCGAGCTCGATGGTGTGTTCGGCCTGTCCGACTACTCGGGCGTGCCGGCGGTCGTGCGCCGCATCGTGAACGGTTCGTCGCGCCGCTGGGTCGCCACCGTCGATGGCGGCAAGCCCAAGGGCCCGCGCAGTGACAGCAAGCGTGTGCTGCTCACGCCGAAGAGTTTCGCGTACCTGCGCATCAGCGAAGGCTGCGACCACAAGTGCACGTTCTGCGCGATCCCGCAGATGCGCGGTCGCAACCGCAGCAAGCCGATCGACGTGCTCATCGAAGAGGCCCAGAACCTCGCCGCCGCCGGCGTCCAGGAACTCGTCGTCGTCGCCGAGGACACCACGGCTTTCGGCCTCGATCTGAATCGCAAGCGCCAGATCCACACGCTGCTCGAGCGCCTCGGCGACGTCGAGGGCATTCGCTGGATCCGCCTCATGTACGCGTATCCGCACACCGTCGCGCCCGAGCTCACGACGTTCCTGCGCGAGCATCCGAAGGCGGTCAAGTACCTCGACATCCCGATCCAGCACATCAGCTCGCCGATGCTGAAGGCGATGAAGCGCGGGGTGTCGAGTGAGCAGGTGCGCGGCATCCTCGATCGCCTGCGCGACGAAGTGCCCGGCATCGCCGTGCGCAGCACGCTCATCACCGGGTTCCCTGGCGAGACCGAACAGGACTTCGCGGAGCTGCGTTCGCTCGTCGCGAGTTACCGCTTCGAACGCCTCGGCGTGTTCCCGTACTCGCGCGAAGAGACAACGCCCGCGCACGACATGCCCGAACAGGTTCCCGAGGCGGTGGCGCAGGAACGCGCGGGCGAACTCATGGCGATGCAGCGCGACGTCATGCTCGCGTTCCAGAAGAGTTTCGTTGGCAAGACGGTGCCGGTGCTCGTCGATGGTTACGACGCCGAAGCGAAGAGCCTCGTCGGTCGCACCTACGCCGATGCCCCCGAAGTCGATTGCCGCGTTTTGCTGCCAAAGGGCGCGGCCGAGCCCGGGGTGATGGTTTCCGTGCGGATCACCGAAGCCAGCGAGTACGAACTGCACGGCAAGCTCGCAGACGACACGAAGGCATCGAAGGCGCCCGGCCAGTCTCCGAGCCAGCCCCAAGACAAGCCAAAGAGCAAGGCTGCGGCCTCGCCAGCCAAGGTGGCGAAGAAGAAGGCATGAACCTGCCGAACCTCATCACGGTTTCGCGGCTCGTGCTCACGGCGGCGGTGTTCGTCTGTCTGGAGTGGATCGCGGATCCACTCCACCCCGAACCGGCGTTGGTCTGGATCGCCTTCGTGCTGTTCCTGATCGCCGCGTTCACGGACTTCCTCGACGGCTATCTGGCGCGCAAGTGGCAGATGGTCACCGCGTTTGGCCGCGTCGCCGATCCGTTTGCCGACAAGGTGCTGATCGGCGGCTCGTTCATCACGCTGCTGCAGTTTCCGGCCGTCACCACGACGCACGCCATCACCACCTGGTATGTCGTGATCGTGATCGCGCGCGAGTTCCTCGTCACCTCGATCCGCGGCGTCGTCGAAGCGAGCGGCAAGCCGTTCCCGGCCGATCGCCTCGGCAAGTGGAAGATGGTGACCCAGTGCTGGACCGTTGGCGCGCTCATGACGATGGTCGCCGGCACGGACATCTGGATCTGGGCGGCGACGCTCGGCTTCTGGGTCAGCCTCACGCTCACGGTGGTCTCGGGCCTCAACTACGTCTGGAAGGCGCGCGAGATCCTCTTCCATGGGGCTCGCTGACATGGGAGTCCGCTAAGCATGGCCACCCGATCGATGAGCGTGCTCGACCGTTTTCGCTGGCTCCTCATCACGAGTGGTGGGCTTGGCCTGTCGCCGTGGGCGCCCGGCACGGTTGGCACCCTCGGGGGCGTCGTTGTCGGTGTTTCGTTGCAGTGGGCCTGCCCCGACCACGTGATCCTCGCCTGGTCGATCGCGGCTGGTGTCCTGTTCCTGTTTGGCTGCCTGCAGACGGACTTCGTGAAGCGCACCTGGCCCGCGGAGGACCCCGGCCAGTTCGTGCTCGACGAGGTCGTCGGCTACCTCGTCACGCTGCTTACCTACGCGCTCGTGCGGGGGGTGCTGCCCGATGCATTTGGCCATCTGGCGGCGTTCTTCGCGTTTCGGGTCTTCGACGTGTTGAAGCCGCAGCCGGCGCGCAAGCTGGAAGACCTGCCTGGGGCGTGGGGCATCATGGTCGACGACCAGATGGCGGGCATCTACGCCGGTCTGTCGATGTGGCTCGTGCTGCCGCTCCTGGGCAAGTAGCCGACGGGTTGTCTGCGATGGGCAAGTAGCCGGGCCCTGGCCGGTGCACTGCGGGCTGCGTTCCTCTACGCTTCCGCCCCAACATGGCCCGCAAAGGCAGCAAGTCGTCCGGCAAACTGGCTCGCAATCTCGCCCTCGTCATGGCCGGTTTCGGCCTGCTCGGTGGCCTTCTGATCGCGATTGCTCTCATCCAGAACCTCAGCAGCGGCATCAACGATCCCGCGGTCCTCAGCCGCGGTTGGAAGGTCGCGTTCGGCATGGCTGCCCTCGCGGCGACCCTCTGCGCGGTCGGCGGATGGGTGATGGGTGGCCGCATCGCCACGCGCGTCACCGACGTCGGCCTCGCGGTGTCCAAACTCGGTCGCGGTGGTTCGGAAGTGAAGGTGCGGGTCGGCGGTGACGACGAAGTCGCCGCCCTCGGCAAGTCGGTGCAGTACCTCGCCACCGACCTCGCCGAGTTGCTGAAGAGCCAGGAACAGGCCGGCGGCAGCTCCCACGTGTCGATGGACCCGCTCGTGAAGCAGCTGCGCGACAAGACCGTTCCCAACCGCCTCGCCGGCGTTGATGGGTACGAGATCGACGGCGCGCTGAGCAACGGTTCGCGCGGTGGGCTCGACTACTTCGACCTCGTGCCTTCGCAAGGTGAAGAGCCCGGTGCCGTGCTCTACCTCGTCAGCGCCGAAGGACATGGTGCGCTCGCGGTGTTCGCATGCCGCGAAGCGCGCGACGAACTGCACCGTGCGCTGCAAGCCGGGGCGACCCCACGCAAAGCGCTCGCGCACACCAACAAGGTGCTCAAGCAGCACCTGCCGTCCGGCTGCTGCGCCAAGGCCACCCTGCTGCAGGTCACGGCCGGCGGCTGCAAGCTCTACCAGGCGGGCGCACGTTCGCCGCTGCTGATCTGCCAACGCGGCGAAGTGCTCGAACTCAACGCCGAAGGCATCGCGCTCGGCCTCGACGATGGGCCCGTATTCGAGAAGTCGCTGCGGCCGCAGGACATCGCGATGAGTCCCGGCACGCGCCTCGTGCTCGGCAACGACGCGATGCACCGTTCGTCGGGCCTGCTCGACCTTCTGCGGCAGCACTCGCCGCGCCACACGAACATGTTCATGAACGTCGTGCTCGGTGGTATCGAGCAGGATGCCGGCGACGATGGGCTGCGCGAGGATGTCGTGCTGATGACGGTGAAGAAGGCGGGGCAGGCATGAGCGGGGTGAGCAAGGTGTCCGGGCCCGAAGGCTCGTTCCAGCGGCTCATCGAGGACATCTACTTCGAACGCGACAGCGCGCGCGGGGTGCCCGGCACGCTGCTGTGGTTCGTCGAGGAAGTCGGCGAACTCGTGCGCGCGATCCGTCGCAAAGAGCAGAAGAACCTCGAAGAGGAGTTCGGCGACGTCTACGCGTGGCTGGCGACGCTCGCGTCGTTGCACGGGCTCGATCTCGAAGCGATCGGGCGCAAGAAGTACGGGGCCGGCTGCCCGCGGTGTCAGGCGGCGCCGTGTGCGTGTCCGCATCCCGCGAGTTAGCCTGCCCTCCGCGCTGCGAACTCACGCAGCGCCGTCACCAGATCGCTCCACCACATGCCGACCGATCGCGTCAATGCCGCATCGGCCATGCCGTGGCGAGCCGGGTGATCCGCGCGCAGCGACTCCCACCCGCGATGGCGTACCGTGACGAGCGTTCCATTGCCGCTCGCGACAAACGTGATCTCGACGTCGGTGCGTTCAACCGCCGCAAACGTCGAATTGCGCCACGAAAACGCGAGCCGCGCCGGCGGTTCCCAAGCTGTGACCGTGCCGAGTTCGAACTCCCGTTCGTTGCCATCCTGCGTCCAGGCTTCCACCACACGGCCGCCAAGCCCGGGTTCGATGCGCAGTGTGCCGGGCGCGCCGGCGGCGTGGCGGAACTTCGGCCCACGCCGCCACCACAGGTCGGTCTCTTCGGTGAACACGGCAAAGGCGACGTCCGGTGTCACGGCGACCTTGACGGAAACGGTGGCGGTCGCATCGGCGGGGCGTTCGTCGTTCATGGTGTGCCCTTGCCGCGAGTGAGCGCGACATGTTCGGCAAAGGCCGCGAGCTGGTCCTGCCACAACGATTCGACGGCATCGACCCAGGTGCGCAGGCGCGTGAACACTTCGCGGCGCAGGCGGTAGACGCTGACACGACCATCGTGTTCGTCGGCCACTTCTTCGACGAGCCGACTCTCGCGCAGAATGCGCAGATGCCGACTCAACGCGGGAGCACTCACGTCGAGCCGCGTCGCCAGTTCGCCCGCGCGACGCGGAGCCTTGCGCAGCAGCTTGATCACTGAGCGGCGCGTCGGGTCGGCCAACGCTTCAAACGCGCGGTCCAGTCCGTCACTGCGCATGGGGTTTGCCCGCCGTGGTCACGCGTTGCATGAACCACC
>Ga0075163_10009364_pt1 | contig 12860 bp, 11 predicted proteins | sample JI1023141ADNA_FD_71478 | JGI IMG/M metagenome (GOLD analysis project Ga0075163, IMG submission 71478) | Wastewater effluent complex algal communities from Wisconsin, to seasonally profile nutrient transformation and Carbon sequestration -... | ecosystem: Engineered > WWTP > Effluent > Algae...
TGACCGGGCTGGTGACGCTGCTCGGGGCGCCACCCGCGCCGGCGGCCCCGCGCCGCCGGAGGTCGGCGTGATCGCGGCGCGGCGGCGGCGCTGGGGGCGGTGGCTCGCCGGGGCGCTGGCCATCGGCTTCGGCGTCGCCACCTTGATCGAGGGCAGCCACGTGGCCTTCGGCGGGCTCGCGGCGCGCGCGGCGGCCGGGCCGGTGGTGCCGTTCGTGCTGTACTTCAACCTCGTCGCCGGCGCGGGCTACGTGGCCGCGGGCGTCGGCGCGGTGCGCGGGCGGGGCTGGGCGCTGACGATGGCGCGCGCGCTGGCCGCGACGACGCTGCTGGTGTTCGCCGCGTTCGGCGTGCACGTGCTCACCGGCGGCGCGTACGCGGCGCGCACCGTCGGCGCGATGGCGCTGCGGTCGGCGTTCTGGATCGCGCAGGCCATCGCGCTCGCGCGGCTGGTCGGCGCCGCGGCCGCGACCGCGACCGACCGATCGAAGGGAGTCGTCCATGGGTGATCGTCGAGCGACCATCGGCGCCGCGCTGCGGCGCGTCGGGCGCGGGCTGCGCCGCAGCCTCGCCGTCATCGTCATCGGCGCGGTCGTGCTGATCGTCGGCTGGCGGCGCTTCTGGGCGCCGGTCCCCGTCGAGGTCGTGCGCGTCGAGCGCGGTACCGTCGTCGAGGAGGCGTTCGGGCGCGGCACCGTCGAGAGCCAGCGCGAGGCCGCGGTCGGGTTCGATCTGGTGGGGCGGCTCAGCGACGTCGGGGTCGACGAAGGCGACCGGGTCGCGCTCGGGCAGGCGCTGGCCCGCCTCGAGGCCGATCAGGCGCAGGCCGAGCTGCGCTCCGCGCGCACCAGCATCGGCGCGGCGCGGGCGTCGCTGTCGCGGCTCGCCGCCGAAGAAGATCGCGGCCGCGCGCTCCTGGCCAGCGCCGAGCGCGAAGCGGCGCGCACCGCGGCGCTGGTCGCGACCGGCAGCGTGCCGGGGCAGGAAGGCGACGAGGCCGCGGATCGCGTGCGGGTCGCGCGCGCCGAGCTCGACCGCGTGCTCGCGCAGCGCGCCGAGGCCACCCGCGGCATCGACGTGGCGTCCGGCGTGGCCGCGCAGCGCGAGGTGACGGTGGTGCGGGCGACGCTGCTGGCGCCGTTCGACGGCGTCGTGACCCGGCGGCTGCGCGAGCCCGGCGACACGGTCGCGGTCGGCACCACGGTGCTGCGCATCGTCGACACCGAGCGGGTCTACGTCCGGGCCGCGCTCGACGAGACGGTGCTGGCGCGGCTGGCCGTCGATCAGGCGGCGGCGATCGAGTTCCCGGGCGGCGGCGCGCCGGTCGCGGCGCGCGTGTCGCGGGTGCCGTGGGAGGCCGACCGCCAGACCCACGAGCTCCTGGTCGAGGTGACGCCGGCGCGCCTCGAGCGGCGCATCGCGATCGGCCAGCGCGCCGACGTGCGCGTCGAGCTGGCGCGTCGGGCCGACGTGGCGCGGGTGCCGACGCGGGTCCTGCACCACGACGCCGCCGGGCCGTACGCGTACGTCGACCGCGGTGGTCGGATCGCGGTCGCGCGCCTGACGCTCGGCGTGATCGGGCGCGACCACGCCGAGGTGGTGGCGGGGCTGGCGGTCGGCGACGCGGTGCTGGCGGCGCGCGGCGCGGGCGCGGCCCTGCCGCGCGGCCGGCGCTGGAGCGGGCGATGAACCTCGCGCTGCGCGACGTCCGGCGCCACCTCGGCCGCTTCCTCGGCACCGCCGGCGGGCTCGGCCTGCTGCTGACGGTCGTCGTCGCGATGCAGGGCATCTACGCCGGGATGGTGGACGACGCGACGATCTTGAGCCGCGCGATGCGCGCCGACCTGTGGATCGTCCAGCGCGCTACCCACGGCCCGTTCGCCGAGGCGTCGCGCCTGGACCCCAGCGTCCTCGACCGCGCGGCGGCGGTGCCCGGCGTGCTGCGGGCGCGGCCCTACACGTATCAGACCATCCAGCGCGAGCACGCTGGCCGCGTCGTGCGGATCGCGCTGGTCGGCCTGGGCTGGCCCGACGATCGTGGGGCGCGCTTGCCGCTGGTGCGCGGGCGGTGGCTCGGTCAGCCGCACGGCGAGCTGATCGCCGACGCCTCGCTCGGGCTGGCGATCGGCGCGCGCCTCGAGCTGGCCGGCGAGCCGTACGAGATCGTCGGGCTCACCCGCAACGCGCTCACCTCCGGTGGCGACTCGGTGGCCTTCGTGTCGGTCGCCGACGCGCAGCTGATCGCGCTGGACCAGCCGGCCGAGGCCACGGTGCTCGAGCGCCAGCGCGTCGTCGAGCGGCTGCGCCTCACCGATCTCGGGCGCGGCCAGCCCGCCCTCGAGGACCTGGCCACCGACCCGCGCTGGCGCGCGCCGGCGCTGGCCGCGCCCCCGCTCGCGGCGGTGCTGGTCGACGTCGAGCCGACCCGGGTGGCCGAGGTGCGCGCGGTCATGGCGCGGTGGGGCGACGTCGCGGTCTACGGGCAGGCCGAGGAGGAGGCGCTGTTGCTCGGCGGCGTGGTCGAGCGCGCGCGGATGCAGATCGGGCTGTTCACGGTGATCCTGACCGTGACCGCCGCGGTGATCGTGATGATGGTCATCTACAACCTGACCCTCGAGAAGACCCACGATCTGGCGGTGCTCAAGCTGATGGGCGCGCCGCGCCGGCGCCTGCTCGGCCTGGTGCTGCAGCAGGCGTGGTGGCTCGGCGCGATCGGCTACGCGGTGGCGTTCGCGATCGGCCAGGTGGTCTACCCCGGGTTCCCGCGACGCGTGGTGATCACCGAGACCATCGCGCTGGTCGCGCCGCTGGCGACGATGGTCATCGTGACGCTGGCCAGCGTGCTCGGCCTCAACCACGTCGCGCGGGTCGACCCCGCGCGCGCGCTGGAGGGGTGACGATGCGCGCGGCGGTCCAGGCGGTCGGGCTGCGCAAGACCTACGGCGTCGGGCCGGCCGCGGTGACGGCGCTCGACGACGTCAGCCTCACGCTCGCGCCCGGCACGGTCGCGGCGCTCCTGGGGCCGAGCGGCGCGGGCAAGTCGACGCTGGTCAAGGCGCTCGGGTTCGTCAGCCCGGCCGACGCCGGCGAGGTCTACTTCGACGGCCGCCTCGTCGTGAAGGACGGCCGCGCGCTCGCCGATCTGGCGGCGCTGCGTCGGCGCCACCTCGGGTTCGTGTTCCAGAAGGCGAACCTGACGTCGTTCCTCACCGCGCGCGAGAACATCGAGATCGCCTGCGAGTTCGGCGGCAAGCCCGACGGCCGGCGGCGGGCGGAGGAGCTCTTGGCGTACCTCGACGTGGCCGGCCGCGCCCACGCCTACCCCGAGATGCTGAGCGGCGGCGAGCAGCAGCGCGTCGCGATCGCCCGCGCGCTGGCCAACGCGCCGTCGCTGATCCTCGCCGACGAGCCGACCGCGGCGCTCGACAGCGTCCGCAGCCGCGCGGTGATGGAGCTGTTCCGCAAGGTCGCGCACGAGCGCGGCGCCGCGGTGCTGGTCGTCACCCACGACCACCGCGCGCTCGACGTGTTCGACGTGCGCTACGAGATGGAGGACGGCCGCCTGCGCCCCCACGCGGCGTGACGGCGGCCGGCGCCGGAGCCGGCGCTACGCGACGGCGGGCATGCGGTGGGGCGCCGGGCGGCCGAGCGTCTCGCGCATGCGGACGGCGACGACGAGGCCGGAGGCGAAGGTGATGGCGGCGACCAGCCACAGCGCGGCGGGCAGCCCGAGGGCGTCGGCGGTGAGGCCGGCGAGCAGCGCGCCGATGGCGTAGCCGAGGTCGCGCCACAGGCGATACACGCCGACCGCGGAGGCGCGCCAGCGCGGGTGGGCGACGTCGCCGATCGCCGCGAGCAGCGTCGGGTACACCATCGCGGTGCCGACGCCGAGCAGCGCCGCGCCGGCGGCGAACCCGGCGAAGCGCGACGCCAGCACCACCACCGCGATGCCGATCGCCTGGACCCACATGCCGGCGGCGATGAGCCACTTGCGTCCGACGCGATCGGACCACGCGCCGGTCACCAGCTGGGCCAGGCCCCAGGTCGCCGGGTAGATCGCGGCCAGCGTGCCGATCCGCTCGAGGCCGAGGCCGGCGGCGGCGAACACCACCGGGAACAGGCCCCAGGCCATGCCGTCGTTGAGGTTGTTGACCAGGCCGGCCTGGCTGACGCTCGACAGCTCGCGATCGGCGAACGAGGTGCGCCAGAAGATCGCGCGCTGGCTGGGGAGGTCGTCCGGCGCGGCGGCGCCGTGGCGCGCGACCTCGGCGGCGACGTGGTGGTGGGTCTCGCGCACCACCAGCGCCGACAGCGTCAGGCCGATCGCGACGAAGCCGACGCCGAGGTAGAACGGCTCGGGCCGCAGGCCGTAGCGCGCGGCGACCAGGCCGGTGGCCAGCGCGCTGCCGGCGACGGCGAAGTAGCCGGCGAACTCGTTGAGGCCCATCGCCAGGCCGCGGCGCGCCGGGCCGGCCAGGTCGATCTTCATGATCACCGTCGTCGACCAGGTGAGGCCCTGGCTCACGCCGAGCAGCGCGTTGGCGATCAGCACCCAGGTCCAGCTCGGCGCCCACATCAGCAGGAACGGCACCGGGGTGGCGACCAGCCAGCCGGCGACCAGCACCTGCTTGCGGCCGATGCGATCGGCGAGCCGCCCGGCCAGGTAGTTGGTCAGCGCCTTGGTGACGCCGAACACCACGATGAACGTCAAGACCGCGCTCTTGGCGGCCAGGTGGAACTCGGTCTCGGCGATCGGCGGCAAGATCGTCCGCTCCATCCCGACCATCGCGCCGACGAACGCGTTGACCACCACCAGCAAGCTGAACTGCCCGAGGTTGGCGCGCAGCCCGAGCCGCGGCGCGGTCACGGCCGCGCTCCGCCGCGCACGACGCGGCCGCCCCGGGCCCGCCAGTCGGCGACGCCGTGCTCGAGCCGGTGCGCGGTGTAGCCGCGCTTGCGCAACAGCGCGACCGCCTCGATCGCCATCACGCAGTACGGGCCGCGGCAGTAGGCCACCACCGCGCGATCGCGCGGCACCTCGGCCAGCCGGGCCGCGAGCTCGCCGACCGGGATCGACCGCGCGCCCGGCAGGTGGCCGGCGTGGAACTCGTCCGCCGGGCGGACGTCGAGCACCGTCACCTCGCCGCGGCGCACCCGCCGCAGCAGCTCGTCGCCGCCGAGCTCCTCGAGCGCGCCGCGCTCGGTGAGGTACGCGCGGGTGAGCTGCGCGACCTCGGCCAGCCGGGTCTCGGCGACGCCGCGCAGCGCGAGGTAGAAGCCGGCGACCGCGTCGTCGGCCAGGCGGTACTCGACGTGCGCGCCGCGCTTGGTGGCCTCGACCAGGCGAGCGGCCCGCAGCACCTGCAGGTGGCGGGAGGCGTTGGCCACCGTCAGCGCCGCCTGCTGGGCGAGCGCCTCGACGGTGCGCGGCCCCTGGCTCAGCAGGTCGAGCAGCTCGAGGCGCGCCGGCGCCGAGGTCGCCTTGCCCACCCGCGCCAGCTGCTCGTAGATCGCGTCCTTGAAGCCTCGGGCCGACGTCATGCATTCAAGCATTCAATTGAATGCTTGAGTTGTCAAGGCGACCCGCGAGCCGCCAGCCCGCGCAGGAACCGCGCGGCCGCGCCGGTGGTCCAGTCGCGCGCGCCCGGCACCTGGGCCACCAGCGCCCCGTCGGCGCCGACGACGTAGGTGTCGGGCAGCGCCTGGGCGCCGTAGCGGCGGTGGGCGTCGGCCGCCGGCGCGCGCACCACCACGGCGGGGACGCCGGCCGGGAAGAACCGCGCGATCGCCGCCCAGTCGTCGTCGACCGAGACCGCCCACAGCTCGAGCCCCGGCGTCGCCGCGGCGCGGGCCAGGAGCGCGGGCAGCTCGGCGCGGCACGGCCGGCACCACGTCGCCCAGAAGTGCACCAGCCGGACCCGGCCGGGGCCGCCGACGATCAGGCGGGCCCCGTCGGCGCGCTCGACCTCGAGCGGCGGCGCGGGCGCGCCGGGCAGCGCGCGCACGGCGAACCCGGCGTGGTCGGCGCGGTCGCGCGCGACGTGGCGGTACACCAGCGCCAGCGCGACCTGCGCCGCGATCACCCCGCCGACGATCAGCGCGGCGCGGGCGCGGGTCACCGCGGCGCCTCCGCCGGCGGGCGCACCAGGCTGTACAGCACCGGCAGGACGAACAGGGTCAGGAGCGTCGATGAGATCACGCCGCCGATCACCACCGTGGCCAGCGGCCGCTGCACCTCGGCGCCGATGCCGGTGTTGAACGCCATCGGCACGAACCCCAGGCTGGCGACCAGCGCGGTCATCAGCACCGGCCGCAACCGCCGCACCGCCGCGTCGCGCACCGCCTGCGCCGGCGCCACGCCCTGCGCGCACAGCGCCCGGTAGGTGGACACCAGCACCATGTCGCCGAGCACCGCGACGCCCGACAGCGCGACGAAGCCGACGCCGGCCGACACGCTCAGCGGCAGCTCGCGGATCCACAGCGCCACGACGCCGCCCACCGCGGCGAACGGCACGCCGGCGAACACCCGCAGCGCGTCGAGCGCGCGGCCGTAGGTCGCGTACAGCAGCACGAAGATCAGCGCCAGCGCGATCGGCACGACGATCATCAGCCGCGCCCGGGCGGCCTCGAGGTGCTCGAACTGCCCGCCGAACCGCAGGTAGTAGCCGGGCGGCAGCTCGACCCGCGCCAGCGCGCGGCGGGCGTCGGCGACGAACGAGCCGAGGTCGCGGCCGCGCACGTTGGCCGAGACGAGGATCCGCCGGCGCCCCCACTCGCGCTGCACGGTCGACGGGCCCTCGACCGTCTCGATCCGCGCCAGCCGCGCCAGCGGCACGCGCTCGCCGCCGGCGCCGCGCACCAGGATGCGGCCGATCGCCGCGTCGTCCTGCCGGTAGCGATCGGCGATGCGCAGCGTGATCGGGAACCGCCGCTCGCCGTCCTGCAGCGTCCCGACCTCGTAGGTGCCGAGCGCCGCCACCACCGCGAGCACGTCGGCCTTGGCGACGCCGTGGCGGGCGGCGGCGTCGCTGTCGACGGTGATCTGCAAGACCGGCAGCCCGGTGACCTGCTCGGTGACGACGTCGGCCGCGCCCGGCACGGCCTTGAGCGCGCGCTCGAGCTCGGCGGCCTTGGCGCGCAGCACGTCGAGGTCGTCGCCGAACAGCTTGACGCCGAGCTCGGCGCGCACGCCGCCGACCAGCTCGTTGACCCGCATCTCGATCGGCTGGCTGAACGCCGCCCGCATGCCGGGCAGCGTCTCGACCACCGCGCGCATCGCGCGCACCAGCTCGTCCTGGGTGCCGGCGCGGCGCCAGCGCGCGCGCGGCGTCAGCGTCACGAACACGTCCGACAGCTCGATGCCCATCGGATCGGTCGCGACCTCGGCGCTGCCGGTGCGGGTCCACACCCGCTCGATCTCGTCGGGGAACTCGGCCACCAGCGCCCGCTCGATCTGGGTGCCGTAGCGCACCGACTCGTCGAGCGCGACCGACGCCAGGCGGATCGTGTTGATCGTCAGCGTGCCCTCCTGCAGGCGCGGCACGAACTCGGTGCCGAGCTGGGTCGCGAGGTACGCGCCGTTGGCCAGCACCACCAGCGCCAGCCCCAGCACCAGCGCGCGGGCGCGCAGCACCGCCGCCAGCATCGGTCGATAGGCGCGCGTCAGCGGCGCGAGCAGCCAGCCGTGCCCCGGCCGCCGCGGCAGCGCCAGGCTGCACAGCACCGGGATCAACGTCAGCGACAGCGCCATCGAGCCGAGCAGCGCGAAGATCACCGTCAGCGCCATCGGCTGGAACAGCTTGCCCTCGACGCCCTCGAGCGCCAGCACCGGCAGGTAGACGATCATGATGATCAGCTCGCCGAACAGGGTCGGCCGGCGCACCTCGATCGCGGCCTCGCGCACGACGTCGAGCTTGCGCCGGGTTGGGTCGGCGCCGAGCCGGCTGGCGGCGTTCTCGACCATGATCACCGAGCTGTCGACGATCAGCCCGAAGTCGATCGCGCCCAGGCTCATCAGGCTGCCGGCGATGCCGGCCCGGGTCATCAGGTCGAACGCGAACAGCATCGACAGCGGGATCGCCGAGGCGACGATCAGCCCGGCGCGGAAGCTGCCGAGGAACGCGAACAGCACCGCGACCACCAGCACCGCGCCCTCGAGCAGGTTGTGCCGCACCGTCGCCAGCACGTGATCGACCAGGGTGGTCCGCTGGTACACCGGCGTGACCCGGACGCCGGCCGGCAGCGTCTTCTGCACCTCGGTCAGCCGCGCCGCCAGCCGGGTGGTCACGGCGTGGCTGTTCTCGCCGATCAGCATGAAGCCGAGCCCGAGCACGACCTCGCCGCGCCCGTCGGCGGTGACCGCGCCGTGGCGCAGCTCGTGGCCCTCGATCACCTCGGCCACGTCGCGCACCCGGATCGGCGTGCCGTCGACGGCGCGCACCAGCACGTCCTCGATGTCGCGCCGGCTGGTGATCAGCCCGACGCCCTGGACCAGCGTCGCCTCGCCGGCGCGGTCGAGGCTGCCGCCGCCGACGTTGGCGTTGTTGCGCTCGAGCGCCAGCGCCAGCTCGGCGATGCCCAGGCCGCGGGCGTCGAGCGCCTGCGGGTCGACGACGATCTGGTACTGCCGCTCCTCGCCGCCCCACGCGTTGATCTCGGCGACGCCGGGCACCGCGGCGAGCTGCGGCTTGATCGTCCAGTCGTGGACGGCGCGCAGCTCGGCGAGGCTGACGCCGTCGCCGGTGACCAGGTAATGGAACACCTCGCCCAGCCCGGTCGCCATCGGGCCCAGCGCGGGCCGCGCGACGCCGGGCGGGACCACGACCGTGCCCAGGCGCTCGGCGACCACCTGCCGGGCGCGGTGCAGATCGGCGCCGTCGGCGAACGTCAGCGTGACCTGCGACAGGCCGAACTTCGAGATCGAGCGCACCTCGACCAGCTCGGGCAGCCCGGCCAGCGCCTGCTCGACGCGGGCGGTGACCTGCCGCTCGGTCTCGAGCGGCGCCAGCGCCGGCGCCGCGGTGTTGACCTGGACCATGACCGGCGTGGTGTCGGGGAACGCGTCGAGCGGCAGCCGCGCGAACGCCAGCACGCCGGCCAGCGCGACGCCGAGCCAGGCGACGATGACCGCGAGCCGGTGCCCGAGGCACCAGGTGATGATCGCGTCCAGCATGGCTACTCGCAGCAGCCGGCGCCGATCGCGCCGCGCAGGGTCTCGGTCTTGAGGAGGAAGCTGCCGACCGTGACCACCGCGTCGTCGAGCGTGATCCCGGTCAGCACCTCGATCAGCGCGCCGTCGGTGCGGCCCAGCGTGACCCGCCGCGCCTCGTACTCGCCGGGCGCGGTGGCGACGAACGCCAGCGCCACCGCGCCGACCTTCTGGATCGCCGCCTGCGGCACCATCACGCTCGGGCGCGCGTCGCCCAGCGCGATCTGCGCGCGCGCGAACATGTTGGCGCGCAGCGCGCCGTCGGGGTTGGCCAGCAGCACCCGGGCCTTGGCGGTGCGGGTGTCGCGGGCGATCTCCGGCGCGATGTAGTCGATGCGGCCGGTGAACGCGCGCGCGCCGAGCCCGTCGACCGCCAGCGTCACCTCGCTGCCGATCCGGACCACCGCCAGATCGCCCTCGGGGATCTCCAGGTCCGCGCGCATGCCCGACACGTCGACGACGTCGAACAGGATCTCGGCGACGTCGACCAGGTGGCCGACGGTCGCGCGCCGCGCCGTCACCGTGCCGGCCAGCGGGCTGCGCAGCACGTAGCCGCTGCCGCTGGTCCCGCCGCCGACCATGCCGGTCGCGGCGGCGGCGGCGGCCCGCTCGGCGCGCGCGGCCTCGAGCTCCTGCAGCGCGGCCAGGAGCTCGGTCTCGGCCACCGTGCCCTGGGCGTGCATGGTCTGCGCGCGGGTGTGGTTGGTCTCGGCGATCCGCAGCCGCGACGTCGCCGCCGCCAGCCGCGAGCGCTCGCCGCCGACCGCGGCGCTGTCGATCGTCGCGAGCGGGGCGCCGGCCACGACCTGGTCGCCGACGTCGACGTGCAGCGTCCGCACCACGCCGGGCGCGCGGGCGTTGAGCTCGGCGCGCTTGCGCGCGTCGTAGCCGATCGTCGCGACCACCTCGAGGCGCGCGCCGCCGGCCCGCGCCTCGGGCCGCGCGGTGGTGATGCCGGCGATGCGGGCCGCGTCGGCGCTCTTCATCCGCACCTTGGTGCCGTCGGCGGGCGCGTCGTCGCCGGGGCCGGCGACCGTCGGCTGGCCGCCGCGCTCGGGGTGGCAGATCGGGCACACCGACTCGGGGAACCCGTGCTCCTCGCACCAGTCGCCCTTGGCCTTGAACACCGGGATCAGCTTGGGGTTGCACTTGGTGCAGATGGCCTCGGGCACGCCGTGCTCGGCGCACATCGCCCCGTCGACCGCGCCGGAGGTGCTGGCACCTGCGGCGCGCGTGCTCACCCGCTCCGGCTTGTCGCCGCCGCAGCCGCACGCGAGGATCGCCAACGCCACCAGCAGCGCGCCGCCGCGCACGTTACTCCACCTTCCCGGGGCGGACGATCTTCAGGTCCGGGTTGCACTTCAGGCACTGCGACTCGGGCACGCCGTGCTCCTCGCACCAGTCGCCGGTCGCCTTGAACGCCGGGATCAGCGCCGGGTCGCAGCGGGTGCACTGCGACTCGGGCACGCCGTGCTCGCCGCACCAGTCGTCGTGCGAGCCGGGCACCGCGGCGGACGGCGCGTGGGGGGTGGACTTGGGGGTGGCGGCGGCGGGCTGGTCGCCGCCCTTGTCACAGCCGATCAGGGTGGCGGCCATCAACACGGCCGCGAGGGCGATCACGTTCAGACGCAGCATGGGCTTGGCTCCTCGACACGACGCACGCGGGCACGCCACGGCGCCACCTCGTCGGCGGCGCCGCGGCCACGTTCGGATCCACGCGCGTCAGGCGCGCGGCGGTCGGAACAGCCCGTGCGACGGCGGCGCCGACAGCGGCGCCTCGATCGGGAGCAGCGGCGGCAACGGCTCGACCCGCGTGACGTGCGTCAACGCCATCCGCGGTGAGGCGTCGGCGGGGACCCGGCAGCCCGGGCACTGCGGCGGACAGGGATCTGGATCCGGCGCGCCGTCGTGGGCCGGCGCCGCGGTGGCGGGGGCGTCGTCGGCGACGGCCACCGCTGGCGGGCGCGCCGCGTCGTCGTCGCAGCCGCCGGTCGCACACGCGGCCGCCGTCCCGAACCCGACCGACGCGGTCAGGCCCAGGATCAGCACACAGCGCAGCAACCAGCGCAGCACGCCGTAGTTGTACCGGTGGGCTCGCCGCGCCGCAACCACGGCCCCATCGCGCGGGTCGCCGTCGTCCGCGCGTCGCCGCGCCGCCGACCGGCCGCCCGTGATAGCGTCGACCGCGATGAGAGCCTTGTCGGCCCTGGGCCTGACGATCTCCTGTGCGGTATCGGTGAGCGTCGCGCGCGCGGACCGGGTGGCGCCCGCGGACGGCGAGGGTGGCGAGAGCGGGGCGCCGCCGCCCGACGGCGAGCCGCGCCTGTACACCACCGAGCCGGTGGCGCCGCCCGAGATCGGGCAGCGCTCGCACAAGGGGCAGCTCGGCCTGGCGGTGTCGCTCCTGACCGGCGGCCGCTTCATCAAGACCTACGATCAGGAGTACTGCGGCGCCCGCGACGACAACGGCAGCACCAGCGGCAACTCCGCGGTGTGCATCGGCCGCATCCCGTTCGCGTTCGACCTGTCGGTGAGCTACGGCGTGACCGCGAAGATCGAGCTGATGTTCGACCTGCGGCTGGGCGTCGAGCGCGACTTCGGCGGCAGCAGCGCCGACAGCGACGGACCGCGGCTCCGCCACTACGCCCCGGGCGTGAAGTTCTACTTCGACGACCGCGGCCTGATGAAGTTCTTCTCGACCGCGCAGCTGGCGATCGACTCGACCGGCTACACCAGCCCCAGCGGCAGCGAGCTCGGCACCGACGTGTCGATCCGCAACGCCAACGGCCTGTTGCTCGACTTCCACGACGCCTACGGCGCGTACCTGTTCTTCGCCGAGGACGTCGCGTTCCGGCGGTGGATCTCGGTGGGGATCGAGTTCGGCGCCGGGTTCCAGGGGCGATATCCGTGACGGCCTAGCGAGCTGACCGTGGACGTCATCACCGTCACCGACCTGGCCAAGACCTACCGCACGCCGTTCCGCCGCAAGCGGGTCGACGCGCTGCGCGGCGTGTCGTTCACCGTCGCCCGCGGCGAGGTGTTCGGGTTCCTCGGCCCCAACGGCGCCGGCAAGACCACGACGATCCGCTGCCTGATGGGGCTGTGCGCGATCACCGCCGGCAAGGCCGAGATCCTCGGCGCGCCGGTGCCGAGCCGCGCCGCCCGGCAGCGCATGGGCTTCCTGCCCGAGCAGCCGTACTTCTACGACTACCTCACCGTCAGCGAGCTGCTCGACCTCGGCGGCCGGCTGGCCGGGATGAGCGGCGCCGCGCGCCGGGCCCGGGCCGATCAGCTGATCGTCCGGGTCGGCCTCGATCACGCCCGCGGCCTGCCGCTCAAGAAGTTCTCGAAGGGCATGCTGCAGCGGGCCGGCCTGGCGCTGGCGCTGATCAACGACCCCGAGCTGGTCGTCCTCGACGAGCCGATGAGCGGCCTCGATCCGATCGGCCGCAAGGAGGTCCGCGACCTGATCCTCGAGGAGCGCGACGCCGGCAAGACGGTGTTCTTCTCGTCGCACATCCTGTCGGACGTCGAGTCGCTGTGCGACCGGGTCGCGATCTGCATCGGCGGCAAGATCAAGGACATCGGCCGGCCGCGCGAGCTGGTCGACGCGACGACGGTGGAGACCGAGGTCCGGCTGGCGCTGGCCGACG
>Ga0075163_10009366_pt1 | contig 12860 bp, 17 predicted proteins | sample JI1023141ADNA_FD_71478 | JGI IMG/M metagenome (GOLD analysis project Ga0075163, IMG submission 71478) | Wastewater effluent complex algal communities from Wisconsin, to seasonally profile nutrient transformation and Carbon sequestration -... | ecosystem: Engineered > WWTP > Effluent > Algae...
TTGGTGAATAGTAGAGGTATTCTTAATGTTAAATACACCATATTGCGCTGCAATAAATAACTCTGTGCCCAAAGTATCCAATCTCTTAAGATAATTAGCGTTAACTGCATTATTCATAGTTATAGGCAAACCATTCGTGAATGTGTGCAACTGATATTGTGTTTGATTATTTTGCAGAACTGTATTACTGTTATCTGTTGTGTTATTTTGACCATTATAAAAACCATAATACTGCATCCCAATTGTACTTGTTGAATCCGGTCTATAGTTTACACCTGCTCTATAATAATAAACACTTTTGAAATTTTGTTTATCGTAAATGGCATTATTCATTTCCATTGCAGTAGTATCATTGGTTTTGTATTTGCGCTTGTACTCATCCGAACTCCATTGCTGTCCCATATTTGTACCAAGACCTAAAGTGGTTGACCATTTATTTTTATTATAATTAATACGAAAGCCCGTGTAACTAAATAATGATTTAATATACAATGTATTTTGAATAATATTCCCATTATATCCTTGCAAGGTGCTCCGTATAGTTGTAATATTAATTACAGCTCTCCCGCCTGCATCATAGCGTGCGGAAGGATTATGAATGATTTCAATACTTTTAATATCTGTAGATGGAAGCGATTTTAAAATATCTACCGAAGAAAGCAACAAGCCATCAATATAAATAATAGCAGTTCCCTTTCCAAAAACCGAAACATTATCTGTACTGCTTACTTGTATACCAGGAGAGCGGCGCAATACATCCAAAGCATTCCCAGCTGTAGTTAAACTAGTGCCTTCTACATTTACTTTTACCTTTTCTCCGTCCATTTCAAATAAAGGAACTTTGGCAACCACAGTTATTTCGCTAAGCGAATTTGCTTCTTCAATTATAAATTCACCTACATCAATAATTGAATCATTTTGTGAACGATAAAACATTTTTATTTTTTCGCGATAACCAACCGAAGAGATTTTTATTAAAACCGAATCGGCAATAAGACCCATTAACTTAAACTGACCATTTTCAAAAGGTGCACCGGTTATTAAAGATGAATCGTTAGCCGAAAGTGCAATTACATTCCCAAACTCAATTGGCTTTTTATTGGTAGAAAGTGCTTTACCAATTATTGTATATGATGGAAGCTGGGCAATTAGAGAACAATTAATGAAAATCAGAACAACAACGAATAACCCACTCCTTTTTAGCTTCATATATATTTTAAGATGTGGGTTTATAATGACAGATTATGAGATTAGTTACAAGTAATTTAAGGATAATAACAAAAAAACCTCTCGAAATCTCGAGAGGTTTAAGTGGTCATGTAGGGATTCTCATCTCCCCTACTGAACATATTGATTTTATTGATGTTTTCTCTATTTGACATTTCTTGGGGCGCACTTGGGGACAGAATTAATCTATTTCCTCTGCTATACAAATATAAGAAAAATTTTAATCTGCCACTTATTGTTAAAAACTGACCAGTTGTGAAGTTAATAAACTTTTATGTGGTTTTGCTCGTTATATAGCAAAAGACAATCTTTTATGTACTCCAAAGAACCAGTCTGGTTAACTACTGACCAAATAATCAGCAAGTACTTTGAGTTCTGTTTTGAAAGAAACATAACTGAGAGATTTTTAGTGAAATTATTTGATGCTCATTTATTGCGAGGTCAAAACAATAGAAAACTAAAAAAAGTAGAAATCCTAGAGGAATCTTTTTTAGAATTAATAAAACACATAAACTATAATTTGCAAGTACAAATGTATAGATTTAGTGAAGAGAAAATTTCAGTTCCAAATTATTGTGAAATAGGAAATAAAATCACAACTTATTCAATTGATAAAAGTTGGTACACAGCATCCGAAATTCTCTATGAAATGCCAGTTATTAGAAATCATAAAATATTCACAGTTGATTTTATAAATGAGTTAATGGATAAAGGCATGTTGAGGGGGCGAATAGACAGGTCGCAAAAAGTAGGGTTAATACTCTTACCTTCCTTTATAGAATTATTAAAATATAGAAACTACACACTTAAACAAAACCTGATAGACGGTCAGACATAGTCTGACCCCGAAAATCAATCCCAAGCAGCCGCTAAGTTTTACTTAGTGGCTTTTTTTATGCCAATTTTCCCGAAAACATTCGCCAGCGTTCGGGCGGCGAACTTTTTATGGTTAAAAACTATTTTTCAAATCTCTATACACTTTGACAATTCACTAAAGTAGTCCAAAAAGCCTGTTAATACTGGTTTTTCAATCCTTAAAGCTTCGCTACTGTTCGGGTAGCGCCCATTTTGTTGGGGGACATTTGTAGCAAATAAAAACAGAAAAATCATGGAAGTAACAACCACCGTTAAGGTTTCGGACTTAACAAGTTTATTCGACCAGCTTTCTCTAATACGCTCCGAAGTAAAACAGCTAAAAGAAAGCGAAGAACAACTAAAAGCCTTTAGCATACAGCAAACTGCTAAACTGCTTAGTCTTCATTACAACTCCGTAAGGAAGCTAATCCTAAAAGGAAAATTGTTTGCTAAGTATTTGGATGGAGACACAGGCAAGTGCATTATTCCAATGTGGGCAATCAAAAATTATCTAATTGAAAAAGAAGAAGTATTAACTCAAAAAACTAGAAATCATGTATAGTAACGATGTAAACGATAAGACATTTAATAATCATTCCATGTATAATAACTATTTGTCATTAGGTGGAATGAGGCAAAATGAAAGTGGCACAAAACCAAGTTTGTATATCACAGAAGTAAAATTAAGGAAAGCCTTAAAAGAATTAAGCGATATAGAAATTGAAAACATCTATGAGAAAGAGATGAGCAACTATAATTGCAAAATTCATAGAAATAAATTGATAGACAAAATCGAATCATTACACGATTGGCAATTACTATCAGCACTTTCTATTTTAATGGATGTAGGTAGGTACGAAAGTATTTTATACGTGAAAAATTGTAAAAGAGGTGATAAGGAAGTGAAATAAATTAAGACCACCAGCCAACTGAAATAATATATTTCAGTTGGCTTTAAAAATTAGCTATTATGGAAGGGCATATATTTTTATCCGTAAAAGACTTGCAAAAGTTATTAGGTAGCGAGAGCTATAAAACAGCTCATAGATTACATTTATCTATAAGGGAAGCATTAGGCAGAAAATCAAAATATATTCTGATAAAAGAATACTGCGCTTACGAAGGATTTGATTTTGATTATATATGGGAGGTATTACGAGGAAAATCGACAGCCAAGCCCAAATAAATTTCACCTGCATTTTGTTCCTCATTCAATTTAATTTGAAAATTATATTTCGCATAAAAACTCAACAAGCGAATTTTATTCTCAGGATTTAATAATTCAGTTGCTCCTAATAAACCACTAATAGACGTTGCTTTATTTTTTTTTGCCAACCATAAAATATAATCCATTAAGATTGTACCATAGCCATTACTTACATTCAGTTGGCTCATTTGAATATCCCCTATAAAAATTCTACAAGTACCATCCGCTTCCCAGATTAAGTCATAACTGGCTTTGAATAATAAATTTTGCTTTCCAAAATCATTTATGTGAAATAGTTTTGCGTAAGAGCAAATCCCTGACATTGGCTCAATGAACATGAACACATCAATGCCTTTTTTCGTGGTGAACAAATATTTTTCTGCTTCTTCCATTATTTTTTCTCCGTATTTGTGGGTGTTTCCGTAAAGTCTTGAAACATCTAATTTCATATAAGCAATTAAAAATTATTAAACGAATATAAGAGGTTTTTTAAACGAGAGCAAAAAACACAAATAAGTTTTCAATCTTAAACGCTCAGAAATTATACTTCCATTCCAAAATTTTATAAGAATTTCTTATTCTTCGTGAAAATCCTATCGCTTCTGAATAATTCTATTTCCTAGTAAACCAAGAAACATTTAGTTCTGATAATCATGTAATTAAACCCTGTTTTATCCCACTTTATCCCATTCTATTCCTTTTAGGTCATTAACATCATTAACGCCCCAAATTATCCCATTATACCCCATTTGTCCATAAGGTGCGGTACTATCTCCCGAACTTTGTTTTATAAATCAATCACAAAAATGACAAGCACAGAAATCCTTTTAGTAATCAACAGCATTCTCTTAGGAGTAATCAGTTTAATGTTTGTATTAATCGGTTACTTTTTAAAAGACCTGCACAGAGATTTTAAACACATGATGGAACGAGTAAATAAACTTCATTCAGAAGTACACACGCACATCAACATGTTTGAAAATTTAACAAAGCTGTTTCAACGTCAGATTGACGGACTAAGTGAGCGCATAAAAAAGATGGAAAAATTTATTAACCCTAAACCCTAATACAATGAACGTGTGGACAGGAATAGCAGTAGGTGCAATCGCCATAGCAGTATATGGTTTGAGCAAGCTGGCAAAAGCAGGTGATGAAATAGTTACCGAAGTAAAGGGCAGGATACATAGTCTGGATTTTTCACAAATCACTTTCGCTATTGATGCGATAATTAAAAATCCAACATCGACTAAAGTAACCATTCAATACCCTTTCATCAAAATCTTTTACAAAGATACTTTGATAGCCAGTTCCGATTTAATCAACCAAACTGTTCCGATTGCACCCCTGTCCCAAACGTTTATAAACAACATAAAAATACCAGTTAGTTATTTAAAGCTAACAGGCTTAGGAGCAGAACTCATACAAAAATTGCAAAACAAAACAACACCTATCACTTTACAAGTAACCATTCAAACAAAGGTGTTAACGGGGGTTAATCAAATACCCTACAACAACAAACAAGACATTACATTTTAAAGCATACAAAACAAAGTGGAAACACAAAAAAGACATATTAAAAGCGGCGTTGAGTTTGAACGTTATTTCTCAGAGGCAATGGGGAATAACGAATTGATAAAACGAAATTCCACATTGGATGATACGGTAATATTTTTACCAGAGGCGATACAACGCACATCCAAACAAACCGCCTTAATAGCTCAATACCTGAAAGGTCAGACAAAGTATGAAACCTGTGAAAACATTTGGAACTGGATTTATACACATATCAATTATGAGAAAGACGATAAGGGAAAAGAGCAAATACGAAGCCCTCGAAGAAGTTTCAGGGACAGGGTCAGAGGAGTTGATTGTGACGATTACACAGTATTCATTTCTTCAATTTTAACCTGTTTGAACATTAAACATATTCTAAGAGTTGCCAAGTACACAGAGAGAAATGGGTTTCAACATATTTACCCTGTTGTGCCTAGTTCTAACGGCGATTACATAACGGTGGATTGTGTAGTTGACCGATTTAATTACGAAGTCCCCTTCATAGAAAAAAAAGACACAAAAATGGACTTAGAATTTTTAGATGGAATCGGCAACACAGAAAATGTCGAGACCACAATAAATGGAGTTGACGCAGAAGACCTTATGAATGGTTTGAATATAGATGAGTTGGGTTTACCAAAACTAAGAAACACAAAAATATTTCAAACTATAAAGCAAGGCGTAAGTACAGCAGCAAACAATGTTAAGGCGACAATAAAAACAGGAATACACTCAGTCAACAAAGTGAACCCTGCAACAGCACTTTTACGAGCAGGCATTTTAGCTGCTTTAAAACTTAATATGTTTAAAATATCGGAGAAACTACGATATGCTTACTTAGATACGAATACCGCTGCCAGACAAAATTTTGATATGGCGAAGTTTAGCCGACTTGTAGGTGTAAAAGATAAATTAGAAAAAATCTTTTATGGTGCAGGTGGTACAATCGACAATTTCAAAAAAGCAATTCTTACAGGACATGGCAACAAAAATAAAGAAGTGCCTGTAAGTGGATTAGGTGAAATAGATTATAACATCTATAATGAGCAACACAGTTTATCCCAAATATTAGGAGTTGATAGCTACAACTCTGAAATGAATGGTATAGAAGGTTTAGGCTCGTTAGGAGAACCTGCCACTGCAACAGCCATAGCTGCCGCAACAAGCGTGTTAGCAGCCATAGCAGGCTTATTGAAAAGTATTGGTGCTTTAAAAAAAGGAAGCAAGGAAGGCGAACCTGCAACCAACGAAGCAAACAATACAATTCCCTCAGAGATTACATCAAACATTCAGACGACAAGTATCAACGATGATGCAGCTGCGCCTGAATCCAACACCAACACGGCAAACTTTGATGCCAGTACAAATGCAAACACTAACGGAGGTGAAAACAAAAGTTCTTCAACCGACACACCTGCCGAGAGTGAAACAGCTGCAAGTACAGGAAATGAAAGCAATACATCTACGGATGCAATGACAACCAATGCAAGAACAAGCGCAAAGGAAACCACGCCAACAGGAACAATGGACAAGATTAAAAACTGGGTTAATGAACATAAGGTGGCAACAGGTTTAATTGTGGCATCTGCCATCGGATTAACCGCATGGGGTATTTCATCCTATAACAAAAGCAAAGCAGCGAAGAAAAGTAAATCAGTAGCGGGTGTACCCAATACATCCAAAAAAAGTAAACGTTCAAAAAAACGCAGAAAAAGCAAAAACAACTCCACTATCAAGTATCAAAAATTAAGATAGTGTAGGTTAAAAAAAGTAGAAGTAAAAATAACAACATTGAATAGTAAGCGCGTTTACTATTTGATAAACAAAAAAAAGAAAAATGGCAAGTTCAGTAAGCACAGACACACCAAACAAGGCATCAACAATGCCACGCAAGGTATCAGCCATTCTTGAAAACAGTACCAAAGGTCAGGTAAAAGAATCGTTCTTTAAAGGTTTAGCCTATATGGGAATATCGGTTCTTGGTGGTGGTCTTTTAACAGCCGTAATTGGTAAACCAGCGTTCATAATTGGAGCAGGTTTAACAGTCATTGGTTATTACAAAGACAATCGCTGGCTACCTCCTTTGGGCTTGGGTATGATGGCATCATCAACACTCATCCCGAATGAAGGCGTTACAGGTGTTTCAGGTTTTAGTTTAAAACAGGAAACAGAAAATGCCAAAAACAGGTTAATTAGTTTCAAAGATTCTTTATTAAGTAAAACATACATTGATAAAGTAATCAAGCCAAAAGCAAGTTCCACAAGCAATAGAACTTCTGTATTGGAAGAAACAACAAACGGTTTCGGTTCTGTAAATGATAACCTGAATGTCCTAAATCAAATCGAACAACAATTGGTGTCTTCCGCAATGGCAATTCAAAACCAACGCAAAAGCCAAGACACAAGAGGCGTAAGGGATGAGATTAGCGACTTCAATGAGGAGGATTTCTCAGGATTCTAAACACCTAACAACGAGTTTTGAATCTCAAAATCCAAACAACAAAAGTTCCTTAAAACGTACCAAAAAGTAAATACATGTTATACCGCTATGGATATGACTTAGGGAACTTTTGTTTTTAAAATTTCATAATCAATAACTAAAAATTAAGCAAATGAGTGATTTAATTAAATCAGCCATTGACAGCGAATACAATAACGTAGGCGAGTTAATGGGTATCGATGATGCTTTGATGGGAGAGGTTAGCGAATTAATGGGACGTATGAAAACCGCTGATAAAGTGAAGTTCTTACGCAAGATTAGTTCTAAACCAAATCTTTCAAGAGGCTCTCGTGCAGAATTTGAAAAGTTCTTTAAAGAAGTGCCTGATGCAGTTAAAGCATCTTTATTGAAAGGCGATTTACGTTTGGCGGATTACACTTTGTATTCCATCAAAGCAGTAAACTCCAAAACAATTAAGATGTTTGAAACGCAGGACGACAAAGAAGTTGGCTTACGCAACATTTCTAATGCGAAGCTTCCAAAAAACTTTGTGTTCTTAGTAAGTGGTATCTATTTGTTAGCAGGTGTTTCAGCCGATGTTAACGATAAAGAAAAAACAAAAGCTACCGACTTCAAAAGCACAAGTCTTTTCCCTGCAATCGCAAACGCAGAATTCTCTTTAAGAGCGAACAAAAAACAAATCATCCCTGAAGGTAACATCGTCCGCAAGTTCATAACGGATAATGACCACACACGTCAGTTGGGATATTTCAAATTGGATAATCCAAGATTGATTAAAGACGATGAGTTAATCGAGTTTGTAATTGAGTTAGGCACAATGGCTGGCTTAGACCCTAACACGGTTATCTATATCGGCTTGGATGGAACTGGTACTACACCATAGTAGTAGTAAAAAATAAAGGGCTTTGTGCAAAGTAACTAACACAAAGCCCTTTTAAACTATGAAAAAATTACAAATGTAAAAGTAACAAAAAATGACACATAGAAGCAAAATAATTAAAGAATGGGTAGATGTTCATGTAACAGATGCCAAGAAAAACTTCAAAGCATCCTTTGAAGTAGATAAACACGCTTCCCGTATCATAGGCATTTGCATTTCATCCGATGCCGATGATAAACTCTATTTCAGAGGTAGTCAACGTATCGCAATCAACGAGAAAGAAATCTATCCCGAAGACTACGAAAGCAAAATGCTTATGCAAGGTTTAAACGTAGCAGTAAACGATCGCATCATCAAGATTGGAGAAGAAATGGAGCCAGGAAATCGCAAGGTGGAAATCGACTATAAAGATAGTGAACATAGTAACGCACCTTTTTCACCATACCGTGTCCGCCTATATGTATTTAGCAAAATTGATGAGCCAAACCATAAGTCATGAGTAAGCGCCACCCCATAAAACAAACAGTCAAGGTACTGTACATTACCAAACCGAATCAAAAGATTAGGTTTCAAATCAGGCATCCTGAAAATGTATATGCCATCACGGGCATTGCCGTTACTTGCACACTTGCAGCTAAAAGAAGGGGAAAGAGAAAAATCACAGGCGGTTCAAATGCAGGAACATTACACCTTGCTATCGCAGAAAAAGGAGATGTGGCATTTACGGAAGATGTGAAAGTCGAAACAAATAATTATGCTGACTTCACCGAAGAACAAATTTCAGTAATTGGAATTTCAAAAGGAATATCCTTTGAAGGAAAGAGATTAAGCTACTTTGAAACCCATTTTAAAATAACCGATGCAATTTTGGAAGGTTATTACTGGGATTCTTTTCTAACTGAATATGGCTTTTTCATCAATACTGAAAGTGTATTTGCTGATGCCGTTCAAGCATTAGATAAAAGCTTAGTGATAATCCCTAGCGAAGAAGTTATCCCAATAAAGGATAGCCTACTCTACAAAGTAACTGTTTACATCCGCTACTCAACTATCAAACCAGAAGAAAAATGAACACGCAATTTGTATTGGACTTTATTCCAAGAAGGATGAAAGAACTGGGTTACGGTAGAAACTACATTACCCGTTGGAGGCATTTACAAATAGATGCGGGAACTACTCTAAAAATAGATGCGGAGAATGAATATTACTATCTAATAGAGCCTAGTTCAACCATAAAAGTAGAAAGCAAGTTTGGTCTGTTCAATGTGAATGATACAGGCATAAATGAAATGCAATACGAACACAGAGGTAAAATACAGATTGAAAATTTATCCAAAACACCACAATTAGTTTTATTCATTCAGGTAATTCCACAACATCACTTAAAATAATACAATCCATGAGAGCCTGTCAATTAAAAAACGAAATCTACGAGCCGAAAAAACTAGAGGCTGTGTATCAGAATATTGTTGCCCGAAGTAAAACGGACAATCCTCAATATTATGAAATACGTGTTGATGATTTTCCTGTGGTTGAAAAAACAAACGACCCTGAACGCTTCATGACTTATGCAGAGTTTGTAGATGCAAACACCAAACACATTAGCATCTTTCTTTACTACTCAGCTAAAAACGCAAGTGATAAATTATTCTTTCACTTGCAACCAAATCAATTCACTCACCCTAATGCAACAGGTTTGAATGGTTTTCAAACGGGTGAAAGTCCTTTAGAGCAAGAAAAGAATCAAAAAGAAAAATGGCGTAAGGATTTGCACTATGAACAATTACTGGAAGAGAACGAAGAATTGAAACAGGAAATTGAAGAACTGGAAAAAACCATTGAGTTGATTGAGGAAGAAAAAGTAAACATCAAAGCCAATCGTGATTTAGGTGCAACAAGTATTGTAAGCTTTTTATTTGATGGTGTTGCAGGTTCAAAATTGGTGAAAGATAATTTTCCCTTTTTAAACAATCTATCAGGCACTAATACAAACCCAACTCCCGAAACAACTACTGAAACAGAAAACTCTTACAAACGCAAAACCACAACAAAGGAAGAACCCGAAGAGGTAGAACCAGAGGAAGTTGAAGGAATTGTTTTGAGTGATGACGATAAAAAACTCTTAGGCATAATGCAGGAGATTAAGCAACGTGTTGGGCAGATTGAACTAGCGAATGTAGTACACCTCATTGATATGGTTACACTCAATCCACAAGCAATTCATTTTGCCATTAAACAAGTGAGCAATTATCTCAAACAAAAACCTTCATCCAAAACAACAGAAGAAAACAGCAGTAACGAACAAGAAACCAATTTCTAATTCAATAAGCACAATGAAAAAGTTTGAATATGACATCACGGTACAGGCTAACACGCAACAGGAAGCCGACCAAAAAATGAAGGCATTAGTAACCATCCTTAATAAACTCTCAAAGGATGAACTCTGCAAGATAGCCGAAGTAGTGAGTAACCCAATACAGTTAGCTGTTATCAAAAACAAGTTGATGTAAGACACAAAAAAATGGAAGCCCCGAAACCAATAAAATACGACAGCGATAAAAAGTCCAACCTCAATGAAACTGATAAAAAAATCATCAGGGTTGCTGCTTATTCAATTGGGACAGCCCTTATTGGAACTGCCTTGTTTTTTACTGGAAGACATATTTATCGAAAGGCTACAAAAAACAAAGAACAAAATGTATCGCTAGATGATAACAGCGAAGCCAACTTTGCCAAGCGTTTAAAAATGGCATTTGATAATGATGGTTGGTGGGGAACAGATGTAGATGCAGTCCGCAGAGTGTTTGTAGAGATTTCAAGCAAGGAAATGTTTGTTGATGTAATGAAGTCTTACAAAAAACTATATAACCAAAACTTAGTTGAAGACTTAACGGATGAACTAACTACTTCTGAGTATTACGAAGTACAAAACATTTTAGCTGCCAAACCTGATAAGAAAGGTCAAACTCAATCATTTACAATTGAAACTGCTAAAAAGTTTGCTAAACGTTTTAAAGCTGCATTTGATTATACAATAGTCGGAATGTCAGCAACAGACAAGGGAGCATTGATTCAAGTTTTTGCAGAAATAAAAACACAACAAATTTTTGAACTCATCAAACTAGCATACAAAAGTACTTATGGTAGCTCTTTAGATACAGACCTCGATAGTGAACTCGACATGTTTGATTTTTCATGGAGGGAACTAATCAAACAAAAACCACTTAAATAAAATGGAAAAGAATAAATCAAATACAGGAAAAGAAAAAGGCAAGTCCAATAAAAAGACCTATGTAGTATTGGGAATTACGCTTGGCACATTGAGTTTAGCTGGATTGGGTTACTGGTACTTCAAAGGAAGAAAAGGCGCTAAAGTTGAAAACACTGATAGTGATTTATTTCAACAAGTCGCAAATGAAAGCTCTTCAACAACAAGTGCAAGCCATACATACAGTTCTGCTCCTAAAACATCCATGTCGAATACTGGCTTTCCGATTAAGTTTAACAGTAAAGGAGAATTGGTAAAACAAATTCAGAATGAATTAATTAAAAAATACGGCGAACAAATTTTACCGAAGTATGGTGCTGATGGACATTATGGTAAAGAATTAGAAGCAGCATTAACCTCTAAAGGGTTTTCAAAAACAATTGATTTTGCAAAGTTCAATAAAATTCTTGCTTTAAATACCACAAGCTCTACCCCTGCCGCTGCTATTCCTCCAAGTTCATCAACCACTAACAAAATAGACATCGCTAAAAACATTTGGCTGCATACCACATATAAAAATCTACAAAAGTTATTGGAACAACTTAAACGGATTAAAAATGTGGAAGAATATAAAGGAGTAAATGACCTCTTTAAAACCATTCGTTTATTCGGTGTTCGTCAAACAATCGTTAACGGCACACTCAATAATTTTTCAGATGATACTTCCAAACAATTAATTCGTCAGGAGTTTATTAGAATGGGATTAAAGTATGATGGTTCAAAATGGTCATTGTCTGGAGTTTATAGTCGCCAACTTATTACCAAGTCCCCTACTACAATCCGCAGCTCTTCTAATGCTGAATTACATGTACCTGAAAACACACTCTTAGGAGTAGAGATTGAATCAATTGGCGGACTTACCAAATTCAAAACAATCAATCACGAATTACTAACCGTTCCTACAAAACATATCCAATATGTATAAGCCAAGCATAGAACAACTCAAACAAGCCCTGACAAAAAAAGGTTATCCGATTAAAACAGGCGAATGGGAATTAAACATTATCGGCATCCGTAACGATAATGCAAAACCAAATTCTTTTGATGATACAATGTGTGTATTATTCAAAGACCACTATGGAGATGATACCTTAATTACTTTTTCATGTACAACAGATGCAGGTTTATACTGGCTCTTACATCCTCTGAATGTTGATGGTTGTATTATTATGAAAGAAGGGCATTACCCTGATGTGTACAAGGTTGGTTTACACAGAGGCTACAAAGCACTTGAACAATGCGGAAAAATCCACTATGTAAGAGATAACAATAAAGATGCAGTTTTAGATTTTGATTCTAAAAATGAAGTGTTCGGGAATTTCAAAACAAATATCCATCATGCTTCAATGCCAGAACAAAGCATCTCGGTTGACAAGTGGAGTGCAGGTTGCCAAGTCATTAACAAAGG
>Ga0075163_10009367_pt1 | contig 12859 bp, 9 predicted proteins | sample JI1023141ADNA_FD_71478 | JGI IMG/M metagenome (GOLD analysis project Ga0075163, IMG submission 71478) | Wastewater effluent complex algal communities from Wisconsin, to seasonally profile nutrient transformation and Carbon sequestration -... | ecosystem: Engineered > WWTP > Effluent > Algae...
AGCGGCGTCGGCTTGCTGGCGTCGTAGCCTTTGGGCACCTTGAACTTGTACGGGCGGGAGGTGACGGGGCTGCCCGCAGTGAGGGCCTGGACCCGGGCGCTGCCGGTCTGTTCTTGTTCCTGCGTTGGGGCCTGGGCCTCGGGCGCGGCAGGCTCGGCGCCGCCGCAGCCGGTCGCAATGACCGAGGCAACAAGCAGCGAAAAAAGCGTCGTTGCGCGCATGGAATCTCCTTAAGCGATTTGTGGGAGGGAAAACTATCTCCCATCTGGCGTAAGATAGAAACCCACCCATGACCAACAGCCAAATCCGCATCGCAACTCGCGGCTCGAAACTCGCACTCTGGCAGGCCGAGCACGTCCGCGCGCTCCTGCTGGGCCATGCTCCCGAGCTGGCGATCTCCCTGGTGGTGCTCAAGACCCAGGGGGATCGCATCCAGGATCGGCCGCTGAGCGAGGTCGGCGGCAAGGGCCTCTTTACCAAAGAGATCGAAGAGGCGCTGCTCGATCGCCGGGCCGATCTGGCGGTCCACTCGATCAAGGATCTGCCGTCGACGATTCCCGATGGGCTGATGCTGGGCGCGATCCCGCAGCGCGAGGAGCCGGCCGATGCGCTGGTGCTGGCGCCGGCGCACCTGGCGCTGCTGGGCAAGCAGTCGGGGCAGTCGGCGGGGGTGCTGCTGGCGGCGCTGCCGCAGGGGGCGCGGGTGGGCACCAGCAGCCTGCGGCGGGTCTGTCAGCTACGGCGGCTGCGGCCGGATCTGGAGATCGTGCCGCTGCGCGGCAACGTCGATACGCGGCTGCGCAAGGTCGAGAGCGGCGAGCTCGATGGGGCCGTGCTGGCGGCGGCCGGGCTGGTGCGGCTGGGCTTTGAAGGGAGCATCGCCGGGCGCTTTTCTCCGTCGGAGATGCTGCCCGCTTGCGGCCAGGGGGCGCTGGGTCTGGAGTGCCGCGAGGACGATCCCGAGGTGCGCGAGCACCTGCGCAAGCTGGTCGATGCGCGGGCGACCGTGGCGGTGCGGGCGGAGCGCGCGTTCTCGCTGCGGCTGGGCGGCAGCTGCCACACGCCGCTGGGGGCGCACGGGCAGCTGCGTCCCGACGGCCAGCTGACGCTCGAAGGCATGGTCGGCAGCGTCGACGGTCAGCAGCTCCTGCGAGCCGAGCTCCACGGCCCGGCAAGCAGTCCCGAGACGCTGGGCGAGCGGCTGGGCGATGCGCTGCTGGCGGCCGGCGCCGGTCCGCTGCTCGCAAGCGCCCAGAGCGGCTGAAGGCTGCCTGCGCGCTACGTGCGCTCGCAGATGTAGAGCACGTGCGGGTAGGGCAGGATGTCGACCATGAGGTGCTTGCGCACCCGGAAGCCGACGCCTTCGAGCAGGGTGCCGAGGCGCTCCATCGGCCAGTAGTTGACCTCTGCCTCCGGCGACATGGCCTTGTCGAGCGCCCAGGTGAACCAGCGCTTGAGCAGCGGCCGCGAGTCCACGTCCTTGACCAGCAGGACCCCGCCCGGCTTGAGGCCGCGGTGGATCTGCTGCACCAGCGGCTGCACGCGCTCGGGCGCGATGTGGTGGACGATGTCGAGCATGTAGGCGGCGTCGAGCTGGCCGCTGGCCTCGACCATGAAGCTGCGCGCGTCGCCGACGGCGTAGCGGACGTTGCTCAGGCCCAGGCGGCTGGCGGCGGTCTGCGCCAGCAGGATCCGGCGCCGGTCCAGATCAATGCCGTGCAGGCGACGAGTCGCGTGCTGGGCGGCGTAAAACAGCGAAAACAGGCCAAACCCGCAGCCCAGGTCCAGAATTTGACCTTCGGTGGGCAAATACTGGCCGATTTCGTCCAGAAAGCGCTGGCGAAGGATCTTGAAGCGCCCCCAGCAGTAGGCGCGCACAACCGGGTCGTCGTACGCGCGGACGATGCGGGGGATGAGCGCGGGCTCGCCCAACGGCTAGCTGCGCAGGTGACCGAGGGCGGCCATGAAGCCGAGCGGCATGGCGCGCAGGCCCACGACCAGGAGGTCGTCTTCGGTGCGCAGCTCCTTGACCGCCAGCACCTCGGAGACCGCGGCGACGATCTTGCGTGCCAGCGGGTTTTTGGCGAGCTTGGGCAGCTTCATGAGGTCCAGGACGAACAGGTCGCCCTGCGCGTCCAGGATGATCGGCGGCTTCATGGGCAGAAAGCTCAGCAGATCGCCGGGCTTGGACAGATCCATCATGGCCAGCATGCCGGCCATGGGGCTCGTCGCCGGCGCCTTGATGCTGAGGTCGCGCACGCGCAGCTGCACGCGGATGCTCTCGGCCGACAGCATCACGGACTCGACCGTGACCACGGCGGCCAGCGACATCGAAGTGCCCATCACATCGACGCTGGCGGCCACGCGCAGGCCCGGCGGAATCGGCGTCAGCGCCAGATCCTCGGGCAGCTTGCCGCGCGTCACTTTGTCGAGCAGCCAGACCAGACCATCGAGGGGAATGCCGAAGCGCATGCGCGCCGCGTTTATGACGCTGCGCAGCAGAAACTCGGGGTGGGCCAGGAGATAAGCAAAGCCGTGCTGGAGGTCGCTCAGGGACAGGACTGTCATGGCCGTAAAGCTAGCCCAGAACGTGCCCAAAGTCATCACACGACGCACTGCGTCGGAGCGCCTGGGCGCGGGGCTGGTCCGCCTGCTTACAGACCGCGCTGGGCCGTGGCTTTGGCGACGCGGTCGATGGCGACCACAAAGGCGGCGGTGCGCAGATCGATGCCGTGCTTGACCACGGCCTGGCTGAGGTGGCGGAAGGCGGTGCGCATGGTGCGGTCGAGCTCGACGCGCACGCGGGTCTCGTCCCAGGCGAACTGTTGCAGGTTCTGCACCCACTCGAAGTAGCTGACGGTGACGCCGCCGGCGTTGGCGTAGATGTCGGGGATCACGGTGATGTCGCGCGAGCGCAGCACCTCGTCGCCCTCGGGGGTCGTGGGACCGTTGGCGGCCTCGGCAACCACGCGGCAGTGCACCTGGGCGGCGACGTCCTTGGTGATCACCCCGCCGAGCGCCGCCGGAATCAGCACGTCGCACGGCATGAGCAGGATCTGGTCGTTGGCAATCTGCTGGCCGCCGGTCCAGCCCGCAAGCGAGCGGTTCTGCGCGACCCAGGCCAAGGCCGAGCCGATGTTGAGCCCATCGGGGTTGTAATAGGAGCCGGTGACATCGCCGATGCCGACGACGCGCCCGCCGCGCTCGGCCAGGATGCGCGCGGTGTGGCTGCCGACGTTGCCGAAGCCCTGGATGACGTAGCTCGCGTCCTTGAGCTCCTGGCCCTTGGTGCGCAAGAGCTCCTCGATGGCGATGACCACGCCGCGGCCGGTGGCCTCGTCGCGGCCGACCGAGCCGAACAGATCCACGGGCTTGCCGGTGACAACGCCGGGGTGGAAGCCGTGATATTTGGCGTATTCGTCCATGATCCAGGCCATGACCTGCGGCGTGGTGTTGACGTCGGGGGCGGGGATGTCCACCGAGTCGCCGATCATGTCGTGGATGCCGGCGACGAACTTGCGCGTCAGGCGCTCCAGCTCGAAGACCGACAGCTTGCTCGGATCGACGCTGATGCCGCCCTTGGCGCCGCCGTAGGGGATGCCGACGACCGCAGTCTTCCAGGTCATCAGCGACGCCAAAGCGCGCACTTCATCGATGTCGACATCGGGATGGAAGCGCAGGCCGCCCTTGAACGGTCCGCGCGAGTTGTCGTGCTGGACGCGGTAGCCGGTGAAGGTGCTGATCTTGCCATTGTCGAGGCGGATGGTGCACTCGACGCGCAGCTCGCGATACGGAGTAACCAGCTGCTCGATGACCTCGCGCGGCAGCGCCAGAATGGACGCCGCGCGCTCGAAATATCGGTTTACATCGGCGAACGAGTTGGACATCAGAGACTCCTTATAGGGGCAGCAAGGCGCCGAGCGAGGGGATGAAGTGGTGACCTATCTTATCCCGAGAAGAATGCATCGCGAAGGGGTTGCCCTGGTTTTGGTTACCGCGGTATAGGGCTTACCCATGGGCCGTCTGTCCTCTTTCCGTGGGGCATCTTTCTTTGGGGCTTCGCTTACCCTGTGTGTCGCAGGCTGGCTGGGCGTGCTGGCTGGCGAGGGTGTGGCGCGCGCTGACATCGACCTGAAGTTCTCTGGATCGATCTCCAGCGACATCCGCTTTCGCATCCTGTCCGACGAAAGGCCACCTCCGACGCCGGTGCCGACGCAGTGGGCCCTCTTGAAAAACGGCATCGCGCGCAACGAGAACCGCATCCGCAGCGCGCTCACGGTCAAGATCGGCGAAAAGGTGCGCGGAGTGGCCGATGTCGAGATGGTCACCTACGGATTTTCCGACCTGCGCGACATCGACTCGGCGACGCTGCGCGATCGCGTCGATCCCTACTTCTTCGAGTTTCACGCCGCCTACATCGACATCTACAACCTGTTTGGCGATGCGATCCCGCGCTTCGATCTGCGCGTCGGCCGGCAGACCGTTCCCTGGGGCTCGGCCGACAAGTTCAATCCCATCGCAAACGTCAACACTCTTGACCTATCGGATCCGGTGCTGTTCGGTCGCGCGCTGGCCAACAACATGGTGCGCGCCGACTGGAATCCGATCGGCGATCTCAACATCACCGCCGTGCTGGTGCCGGTCTTCCGTCCCGCGCAGCTGCCGCGCACCGCGCCGCTGGCCCTGCTCGATCCGCTGCGGCCGGCGCCGTTTGCCGACCAGAACATCCGCGCCGCCGTGGATCAGGAGCGCTCGATCTACGTGCCGCTGCGCGATCCGGTGACCGGCGAGCTGCGCCCCGCCGCCGGCACGCTTGAGATCACCTCCGACGTGCTCGCCCCCGAGATCACCGCCGCCAACATGCAGGAGGGCGCGCGCATCGCCTGGAAGCTGCTCGATCAGGACATGGGCGTCTCGTACTACCACGGCCGCTTTGGCGTTCCGGTTCCGGCGTGGTCGATCTCGACGGGAGAGCTGTTCCAGAACCTGACCAAGACCGCGCTCGTCTACCCGCGCATGGACGTGCTGGGCGTCGAGATGGCGGGCTCGATCCAGAAGCTGGCCGGCATCGGCTACTGGATCGAAGCCGCGGTCTATTTCCCCGGCGAGGTGACCCTGGGTCTGTACGACGCGCTCATCGTCAAGGACGAGTCCAAGGCGCAGCCGTTCCAGTACATCTACAGCCCCGTGGTCGGCCGCTACATCCGCGACGAGCACCCCGCGGGCACCAAGGTCTCGCGGCCGGTGGTCGTCGAGAGCACGCCCTTTGTCAAGGCGACCATCGGCGTCGACTACACCATCGCCAGCCGCGTCTACCTGAACATTCAGTACGTCCACGGCTTCATCGACGAGTTTGGCGCCGGCCGCGCCGCCCGTCCCCGTCGCAACGCCACGGATCTCGACGAGCAGCCGCGGGTCGAGGCGCGCATCGGCGACTACATCGTGGCCGGCGTCGACGTCAAGACGCTGCGCGACCGGCTGCTGCTGCGGCTGTTCGGCGTGCTCAAGCTGCCCTCGGTGGATCTCGAGTCGCGGCTGTGGGATGACTGGGCGCCGACGGGAGTGCTCTTTCCGCAGATCATCTGGAACGTCTTTGACGCCACCGAGCTCATGCTCGGCGCCTTCATCATGCTCGGCGACCGCTCGACCAAGTTCGGCGACGCTGCCGCCGGCGGCAGCCAGATCTTCGCCAAGGCCAAGGTCAGCTTTTAATCTTCAAGGCATCCGCAGCACGGTCCCGCCAGCGCCCACGGTCCAGATGCCGCTCGGCGTCGCCAGCACCGCGCTCAGAAACTCGACCGTGCCGCTGGAGCGCCGCTGCCACGCCGCGCCGTCCCAGTGCATGATCAGGCCCGCCTGACCGACGACCGTGACGTCGCGGGGGCCGCGTCCGTGGACGCCCAGCAGCGACAGCTGCGCTTCGCTGTCCGGCAGAATCTGGTTCAGATCCAGCGTCGCGCCATCCCAGCGGATGACCTGCGCCTCGTCGCCCACGATCCAGACGTCCGACGCGCTGCTGCCCCACACTCCGCGCAGCGTCGCCAGGGTGCGGGTGTAGGTGGGGCGCCAGCGGCTGCCGTCGTAGCGCATGATGACGCCGCGCTCGCCGCTGGCCCACACGTCGCTGCCGCTGCTGCCCCAGAGGCCGGTCAGGGTCACGGTGACGCCCGACTCGGCCGCCGACCAGCTGGAGCCGTTCCAGTGCAGCAGCGTGCCGCCGGTGCCCGCCGCCCAGACGTCGCTGCGCCCGCTGCCCCAGAGCCCAAAGAGCTCCACCGCGGTGCCCACCGGCGTGGGCATGGGCGTCCACTGCTGGCCGTCAAAGTGGCTGAGCAGCCCGAACGCGCCGGCCATCCAGATGTCGCTGGGCCCGGTGCCCCACAGCGCGTGCAGCGGATCCACGGTGCCCGACGGCCGCTGCGACACCGACTGCCCGTCCCAGCGCAGCAGCGTGCCGCCGCTGCCCGCCATCCAGACCTCGCTGCCGCCGGGGCTGAACAAGGCACCCAGATCAGCGCCGCCGCCCGAGCGCTGGCTGCGCCAGGCCATCCCATCCCAGCGCAGCAGCGCGCCGCTGTTGCCGGCCGCCCACAGCCCGCCTGCGCCCGCACCGGCCACCGCCAGCAGCCAGTCGCTGCCGCTGCGGCTCTCGTGCCAGCTCAGGCCGTCCCAGTGCGCCAGCGTGCCGGCTTCACCGACGGCCCAGACATCGCTCTGCGAGCTGCCGGCAATCGCCGACAGCCGCGGCCCCGACGAGCCTCCCACGGGCAGGGTCAGGTAGAGCTGCCGCCACTGCCCGCCATCCCAGTGCCACACCGCCCCATGCTGGCTGGCGTAGTCGAACCCCGCCGCCCACAGATCGCTTCGCCCGGTGCCCCAGAGCCCGGTGAGCAGCCCCGAGCCGCCCAGCGGCACCGCACGCCAGCCGCGCCCGTCGAAGTGGTAGGTCTGGTCGCCGTAGCCCACCACCCACACATCGTCCGCAGCCGTTCCCCGCACCGCATAAAGCGCCGAGGTCGTGGGCAAGCTCGCCACGCTCCACGCGGCGCCATCGCCGTGCAAGAGCAGGCCGCCCTCCCCCACCGCCCAGAGGTCGCCGGCAGCGCTGCCCCACACCGCGTAAATCGCCTGCTTGGTGCCGCTCTCCACCTTCGAAAAAGCCGCGCCGTTCCAGTGCAGCAGCGTGCCCTGCTCGCCGGTGATCCACAGGTTGTTGGGAGCCGTGCCCCAGATGCCAGTCAGGGCCGCCGCGGTGCCGATGCCAGTGGGGATCCCGGACCAGCTGCTGCCGTCGAAGTGCAGCACCAGGCCGCCGTCGCCGGCCGCCCACAGGTCGGTGGCCGAGAAGCTCTTGAGCGCGTGCAGCGCCTGCCCCTGGGGCTGCGGGCTCTGCCAGCAAAAGCCGTCGGGACTACACACACCCACACGGGTCACCAGGGCGGCAACCTGCATCGGCGCCTGCACGGTGAGCTCGCAGGTGCCGGTGCCGGCGCAGGCTCCGGGGCCGTCCCAGCCGATGAAGTGGCCGCCCGCAGGCCGGGCAAAGGTCAGGCGCATGGGAGCGCCGCGCGGCACCGTGGCCCGGCAGCGCTCGCCGCAGAGGAGCTCACCGTCGGCCGAAGCAACTGTGCCGCCGGGCTCACCGCGCACGCTGACCGCGACCTCGCAGGCGTCGGTGGGCAGACGCGAGACAAACACATCCACGCCGAGGCTCGGCTGACCGCTGAGCTCCGCCACCGCCTTGCCGCCCGAGCCAAAGCAGCCGTCGGGCATCAGGCCCCTGACCTCGACCTCCAGCCGACCGCGCAGCTCGCCGGCAAAGATCAGCGTTGCCGAGACGGCGCTGGCCGGGTACGGCGGCGGGTCGCGCAGCAGCTGGCCCGCGACCGAGGCGGTGAGGCGCCAGCCGCTCGACTGGACGTCACCGACGGGAATGATGGTCACGTTCACCACCTGGCCGCTGTCGCAGCCGCCGGCCAGCAGCGGGCCAAGGCACAGCAGCGCCATGGCAAGGGCAAGGGCCAAGGCGCGCGGACGGCACGAATGGCACGAAAACGAAAACATGGGGTACTGCTCCTGAGAACGGCTGGAGACGCGGCCCGCTCCTCTGTCCCCCTGGGCAGAGCGACGGGCGCGAAAGGGGTGCTGGTATTGTACCCTACCTGCGGTCCGGCGAGCTGCGTCTGGACGGGCCGGGCTCACGGTAAACAGGGTGGCCTCAGCGTCGGGCCAGCACTGTTCACGCTGCCACTTTCCAGCGAGATGAGTAAACTGGCGGCGATTTTTCGGATACCCACATCCAGACCCGGGGTTACCTGGGGCCAAGGAGGCTTCTTTTCATGTCGAGGTTCGTTTCAAAGCTCATGTCCATGTTGAAGGTGCCCCGGAGTCGGGGCGGTCCTGCCAGGCCAGCGCGCCTCCTCGGCGGGCTCACTGCTTCGGCGCTGCTGGCCACGGCGCTGGCGGCCGCTCCGGCCTCGGCGCAGGATCTGGCCTCTTTTGAGAAGCGGACGACGGTCAAGGTGCTGCCCAACGGCCTCACCGTGATCGTCATCGAGCGGCCCGTGGCGCCGGTCTTTTCGTACTTCACGCACGTCGACGTCGGCGGCGCGCAGGAGGCGATGGGCCAGACCGGCATGGCGCACATGTTCGAGCACATGGCGTTCAAGGGCACCGACCGCATCGGCACCAAGAACTACCCGCAGGAAAAGGTCGCGATCGACAAGGTCGAAAAGGCCTACCTGGCGTACGACGCCGAGCGCCGCAAGCCGGTCGGACGCGACGACAAGAAGCTCGCCGAGCTCGAAAAAGCGTGGAAAGACGCCTACGAGGCCGCCGACAAGCTCGTGACGCCCAACGAGTTCGGCGAGATCATCGATCGCGTGGGCGGCGTCGGCCTCAACGCCTTCACCAACTCCGACGAGACTGGCTATTTCTTCTCGTTCCCGTCGAACCGCTTCGAGCTCTGGGCCTACCTTGAGTCCGAGCGCGGCAAGCGCCCGGTGATGCGCCAGTTCTACCAGGAGCGCGACGTCGTAAACGAAGAGCGGCGCATGCGCACCGACTCGAACCCGATCGGCCGCATGCTGGAGCAGCTGCTGGCCGCGGCGTTCACGGCCCACCCCTACGGCCGCCCCGTCGTCGGCTGGCCGAGCGATCTTGAGACCTGGTCGGCCAGCGACGCGCTCAAGTTCTGGGAGATCTACTACGTGCCCGCCAACAAGTGCATCGCCGTCGCTGGCGACGTGAAGGCGAGCGAGGTGCTGCCGGTCATCGAGAGCTACTTCGGCCGCCTGCCCAAGGGGCCCAAGCCCGCGCCGCTGACCACCATCGAGCCCGAGCAGTTCGCCGAGCGCACGGTGGTCATGAAGGACAGCAGCCAGCCCGTGTACCTGGAGGGCTACCACCGTCCCGACAGCCGCCATCCCGACGACTCGGTCTACGACGCCATCGCGGATCTGATGTCGTCCGGACGCACCTCGCGCCTCTACCGGTCGCTGGTGCGCGACCAGAAGATCGCCGCGCAGGCCGCCGGCATCAGCAACTTCCCCGGCAGCAAGTACCCGCACCTGTTCGTCTATTTCTCGATCCCGACGCCCGGCCACACGCCGCAGGAGCTGCGCGCCGCCATCCACAAGGAGATCGATCGCCTCAAAAATGAGCTGGTCTCTGAGGAGGAGCTGCGCCAGGTCAAGACGCGCGCCAAGGTGAACCTCTTGCGCAGCCTCGACAGCAACCAGGGTCTGGCCATCGGTTTCGCCAGCGCCCAGCAGCGCTACGGCGACTGGCGCGAGGTCTTCCACAGCGTCGAAAAGATCGACAAAGTGACCCGCGAAGACATCCGCCGCGTCGCCAACAAAGTTTTCGTCGACAGCAACCGCACCGCCGCGTGGATCGAGAGCGTCGAAGCCGGCCCCGCAGGTAAGCAGGGAGGAGCAAAATAATGAGCCGGCGACTTATGACCGCATCGGCGGCTGCCGCATCCATGGCCGCCGCATTCCTGTGCCTGGCCAGCCTCGGTGGCACCGCTCAGGCCGGCCCGCCCGTGCAGGCCGACTGGCACAAGATCAAGGCGGCGCCGCTGCGCGCCTTCAAGCCGCAGCAGCCGACGCGCATCCAGCTCGACAACGGCCTGGTGATCTTCCTTCAGCCCGACTCGGAGCTGCCGCTCATCGAGGTCAGCGCGACCATCCGCAGCGGCAGCCGCGACGAGCCGGCCGACAAGGTGGGCCTGGTCAATCTGTTTGCGCAGGTGATGCGCACCGGTGGCACCAAGGCGCGCACCGGCGACCAGATCGACGACTTTCTGGCCGCGCGCGGCGCCGAGATCGAGCTGTCGAGCGACCACGACTCGATAAACCTGCACTCGAGCGCGCTCAAGAGCGACTTTGACGACGTCTTCAAGCTGGTCATGGAGATGCTGCGCGAGCCCGAGTTCCGCGACGACAAGATCGATCTGGCCAAGCGCCAGCTGTACACCGGCATCAAGCGCCGCAACGACAACCCCATGGGCATCGCCATGCGCGAGTCGGCCAAGCTCGCCTTCGGCCCCGCCCATCCCTACGCCCGCCACGCGGAGTTTGCCACCGTCGCTGCGGTCACCCGCGACGACCTGCGCCGCTGGCAGCAGCAGTGCATCTACCCGAACAACATCCTGCTCGGCATCGCCGGCGACTTCGACCCCGCGGCCATGGAGGCCAAGCTGCGCGGCATCCTCGGCAGCTGGCCGCGCGGACAGGCCGCAGCGCCGGCCAAGATCGTCTTTACGCCGCCGCGCGCCGGCGTCTACTTCGTCGCCAAGGACGACGTCAACCAGAGCAACATCCAGTTCGTCCAGCTCGGCATCACGCGCAAAAACCCTGACCACTACGCCATCGAGGTCATGAACGAGATCCTCGGCGGCGGCTTCTCGGCCCGCCTGTTCTCCAACGTGCGCAGCAAGAAGGGGCTGGCCTACTCGGTGCGCGGCGCCGTCGGCATTGGCTGGGACAACCCCGCCATCTACCGGCTGTGGATGGGCACGGCCAGCAAGAACACCGTCAAGGCGGTGCAGGCGCTGAAGGACGAGGTCGATGGCATGCTCAAGAGTCCGCCGACCGCGATCGAGCTGGAGCGCGCCAAGGAGTCGATCCTGAACTCCTTCATCTTCCGCTTCGACAGCAAGGCCAAGATCCTCCAGGAGCGCATCCGTCTGGAGTTTTACGGTTATCCGGCCGATTATTACGAGAAGTTCCCGGCCGAGCTGACCAAAGTCACGCTGGATGACGTAAAGCGCGTGGCGCAGAAGTACCTGAATCCGGCCGGCTTCGCGCTGCTCATCGTGGGCAAGTCGGCCGAGTTCGACAGCCCGCTCACCACGCTCGGCCAGGTGACCAACCTCGACGTCAGCATCCCGCCGCCGCCGCCGGGCCTGCTCGGGCCGCGTCCCGGCTCGCCGCCGCCCGGGGGCATGAGCACCGCCCCGCCGCCCGGCGCCGGACAGAACACCGCTCCCACCAAAGTCCCCGGCAAGCAGCCCATTCGTTGAAGCCGCGGCCAGTGCTAAACTGGCCGCCATGCACACCCGACACACCCTGGCGCTGCTGCTGTGGGCGGCGCTCGCGCTGACTGGCGGAGCGCCGCTTGCCCGGGCCGACCAGAAGGCGGCCACGCCAGCTGCGCGCCGCGGGTCGGCCTTGCCGACTCTCGACGAGGCTCGCGCTCAGGCCCAGAAGGCCCGGCGCACGCTGGTGCTGGAGTTTGGGGCCAAGTGGTGCCAGCCGTGCAAGGAGTTCGAGCGCCACGTGCTGTCCCTGCCGACCGTGCAGAAGGCGCTCGCCGAGGTCGTGTTCGTGCGCTACGACGCCGAAGAGCTGCCCGGACAGCCGGCGGCGCGGCTGCTCAAGGTCATCGGCTACCCGACGATGGTTGCCGTGGGCCAGGACGGCCGCGAGATCGACCGCATCGAGGGCTTTCGCGGGCCGCGCCAGTTTCTCGACTGGCTTGGCCGCGTCTCGCTCGACTACGAGTCGGATGAGTCGCTGCTGGTGCGCATGAACCGCGATCCGAACGACGCCGAGGCGCTGCTGGTGTCGGGTCGCCGGCAGTCGGGACGCGGGCAGGATGCGCAGGCCGAGGCAACGCTGACCAAGGCAGCTGCGGCCGCGGCCGGCAAGAATGAGGCGATTGGAGCGGCGGCCGACTGGGAGCTGCGCATCGTGCGCCTGCGCCGCATGCTGCGCGAGGCCCCGCGCAAGGAGATGGCCGAGCACATCCTGGCCTACCCGCGCAGCAGCAACGCCGAGGCCGCGTTTCGCGAGCTCACCCGGCGCGGCCCTGCCGATTCCCTGACCTCGCACGCGCTCGACCGCTACGTCGAGGCGCGGCTTGAGCAGGCCACCCTCAAGGACCAGAAAGGCCAGGACGTCCTCAACGAGGCGGTCTACGGCTGCCTGCGCGTCGGCGCCTACGATCCCGCCGAGCGGGCCGCGCGCCGCCTGGTTTCGATCGACGACAAAAACCCCCTGTTTCTCGATACCTTGGCCGAGGTCCTGCACCTGCGCGGCGATCGCACGCAGGCCATGACCATGTCGACCCGCGCGCTGGCCGCCGTCGAAAAGCAGGGCGCCGAAGGCAAGGAGCTGCGCGCCGTGCTCCTCAAGAATCAGGCCCGCTTCTCCCGCGCCGCCCACGAGCTCCCCGCCGAGCTGCTCAACCAGGAAGAGGAAGAGCTGTCCCCCTGGGAGCGCACCGTCGAGCCCCGCCGCTAGTACCTCCCCGCAGTGATTTGACCGATTGAACCCCCACGAGTTCCTCTCCCCGTCGGGGAGAGGCCAGGGGGAGGTGTCGCGACGGACGCTACTGCCCTCACCCGACCTCT
>Ga0075163_10009368_pt1 | contig 12858 bp, 9 predicted proteins | sample JI1023141ADNA_FD_71478 | JGI IMG/M metagenome (GOLD analysis project Ga0075163, IMG submission 71478) | Wastewater effluent complex algal communities from Wisconsin, to seasonally profile nutrient transformation and Carbon sequestration -... | ecosystem: Engineered > WWTP > Effluent > Algae...
CCATCAAGGCCAAGGGCGACGCCGGCCAGATCGCGGCCGAGGTCGGCGCCGCCGCAGGCGAGCACGGCGGCGGAGACAGCGGCGGCAAGCGCGAGCACGCCGACGAGGTCCGGCCGACCGCGTCGCCCGATCTGACGATCGAGATCACCGGCGCCCAGGGCGCGTCGACCTTCACCGGCGACAAGCTCGAGGCCCTGCCGGTGATCAAGGCGCCGGCCGGCGACACCGAGACCCCGGGCTGGAGCCTGATCGACGTGCTCGCGACCGCCGGCATCACCAAGCCGCAGATCGTGCACCTCACCGACGGCGAGGGCGCGACGCTCCGCCTCGACACCGCCGACTTCGATCCGACCAAGGCGGTGCTCTACCTCAAGCTCAACCGCTCGGGCGTCATCCGCTTCCGGGTCTTCCGCCGGGTCGGCGAGACCTGGGAGGTCGGCGGCGAGCTGCGCGGCATCACCAAGATCCACGTCGTGAAGTGACGTCAGCCGGCGACGGCGCCACCACCGTCGGGGCCGCGAGCTGTGCAAGCTCCGCACAGATCCTGCGCAGCGGGCCCGGCGGTTGTGCACGCGGCGCACGCGACGACATGCAGCAGACCGTCGAGGAATGGGTTGGCGCCGTCCGTGCTACGGACCGAGGGAGAGTTCCCTTCGCCCGGAGACGATCATGCAGTCCAGCTCCTCCCACGTCTGGCTCTCCAGCTTGGCCCTCGCCTTCGCCCTCGCCCTCGGGGCCGGCACCGGTTGCTACTACGCCAGCGACCCGACCGGCACCGGTGACGGGGTCGACGCCTCGATCGCCAGCAACGAGTTCCCGTGCGAGGCGGCCAAGGTGCTGGCGACCTGCTGGAGCTGCCATGGCACGCCGGTCCGCGGCGGCGCCACGTTCTCGCTCGACAAGATGAGCGACCTGCGCGCGCCGTCGTCGGTCGCGCCGGCCCAGACCCAGGCCGCGCGCTCGCTGCTCCGGCTGCGCGACACCGCCAGCCCGATGCCGCCGCGCGGCTACCCGCGGCCGAGCGACGCCGAGATCGCCGCGTTCTCGACCTGGATCGACAACGGCATGCCGGCCGGCACCTGCAACGGCCTGCCCGACCCCAACGAGCCCGCGCCGGTGATCTGCACCTCGGGTCAGCACTGGACCGGCGGCAACCACGAGAGCCCGGACATGAACCCGGGCCTGGCCTGCCGCGCCTGCCACCTGCGCGACGAGCCGCAGAAGGCGTACTTCTTCATGGGCACGGTCTACCCGACGCTGCACGAGGGCAACACCTGCTACTCGGCGGTGCCGGCCGGGACCAAGGTCGAGATCCTCGACGCCAACGGCGCGGTCGCGGTGACGATGCAGGTCCGGGCGCAGGGCAACTTCTACTCGCGCTCGACCACCGCCGGCATCACGCTGCCGTACACCGCCCGGGTGGTGTCGCCCGCCGGCAGCGTGGTGACGATGACCTCCAAGCAGACCAACGGCGACTGCAACGCCTGCCACACCGAGCAGGGCACGATGTCGGCGCTCGGCCGCATCCTCCTGCCCACGCCGTGACCGGAGCCCCATGAAGTACCTCCTCGGCGCGGCGCTCGCGCTCGGCTGCGTGGCCGGGTGCGTGTCGCCATCGGATCCCGTGCTCGACCACTGGCACTACGCCTACGCCACCATCATCGCGCCGCGCTGCACGACCAGCGCGTGCCACTCGAAGCTGTCGGAGGCCGGGCACCTCGACCTGTCCGACGACGCCACCGCCTACCGGGAGCTGACCGGGCGGGCGTGCGACGACACCGCCACCGCGGTCGCCGGCTACGTCGACACCACCAACCCGGCGGCCAGCCGGCTGTCGGAGCTGCTCCGCCGCCAGGCCCCGACCGGCATGCCGCCGGCCGAGAAGCTGGTCGACGACGAGATCAGCGTCATCGAGGACTGGATGCGAGGAGGTGCCCTGTGCGACTGACCTGGGGCCTCGGCCTCGTCGCGACGCTCGCCGTGCTGGTCGGCGCCGCCGGACGCGCCGACGCGTACCCCGAGTTCCAGTTCGCCACCGGCGCCAGCCGTTGCTCCGAGTGTCATCTGTCGCCGGTCGGCGGCGGCCTGCTGAGCGACTACGGCCGCGGCGAGGCCGGCGACACCATCTCGGGCGGCGCCGGCGACGGCGCGCTGCTCCACGGCCTGGTCGAGCCGCCGGGCTGGCTGGCGATCGGCGGCGACGTCCGCGTCGCCGGCCTCGGCCGGCAGGGCCGCGGCACCGAGGCGGCGGTGTTCCCGATGCAGGCCGACGTCTACGCCCGGATCGCGTCGCACGGGCTGTCGATCGACGGCACGTTCGGCGTGCTGGCGATGATCCGCGACGCCAACCCGATCGCCGAGCGGCTGGGCAGCCGCGAGCACTACGTGATGTACGAGCCGGAGTCGAAGGCCTGGTACCTGCGGGCCGGCCGGTTCTTCCCCGCCTACGGCCTGCGGCTGCTCGACCACACCGCGTACGTCCGGCGCTTCACCGGCCAGCACTCGCTCGAGGAGAGCTACGCGATCGGCGGCGGCGCCCGCGGCGAGAGCTGGGAGCTGCACGCGTCGCTGCTCACGCCGATCGAGGTCGCGCCGGTGGTCGGCCGTCACGGCTGGGGCTACGCGATCCAGTACGAACGCTTCACCGGCGCCGGCACCGGCAGCGTCGGCCTGAGCAGCAAGGGCCTGCACGACGACGACGGCAACGACGTCTGGCTGGGCCCGACCTTCAAGCGCTGGCTCGACGGGCCGCGGCTGCTGCTGTCGGCCGAGCTCGACGGCGGCCTGCAGACGCTGACCGGCGGCGACGTGGTCGCCCGCCTGGCCGGCTACGCCGCGCTCGACCTCCGGCCGGGCAGCCGGTGGAGCGTCGGCGCCGCCGCCCACCTGTTCGATCCCGACGTCCGGGTCAACGGCCAGACCGGCTCGGCGGTCGACGCCCACATCACGGTGTTCCCGCGCGCCCACTGGGAGCTGCAGGGCCTGATCCGGGGCGAGCTCGCCGGGCTGCAGCGCGGCAGCGCGTTCGGCATGCTCCAGCTCCACTACTACCTGTAGCGAGCGCGGGCGCGCGGACGATCGCGCCCGGCGGGCGGCGCCGCGCGGCCGGCCCGGCGGACCTCAGCTGGCGGCGGCGCGTGACGGTCGCCACGGGTTCTGGCCGCGCCGCGGCCCGCTCGCCTGCTCGATCGTCGTAGCGTCGGGGCATGGGCACGCTGCCACCCGGCGCCGCGCGCGCGGCGTTCGTCGCCGCGGTGGTGGCCTGTGCCCCGACCATCGCGGTCGCCGAGCGCGCGGTCGAGGGCGCGGTGGTCGACGCCGCGACCGGGGCGCCGATCGTCGGCGCGCTGGTCCTGATCGGCGACGGCGAGGCCACCACCGGCGCCGACGGCGGCTTCGTGGTCGGCGGGGTCGCCGCCGGCCGGGTCGACGTCGCGGTGGTGGCCGACGGCTATGGCGCCTACTTCGGCGCCGCCCGCGCCGGCGCCCGGCTGACCATCCGGCTGACCGCCGAGACCGGCACCACCGAGGTGATCCGGCTCCACGCCCGGGCCCCGACCGAGGCCCCGCTCCACCTCGACGCGGTCGCGATCCGGACCCAGCCCGGCGCCGGCAACGACGCGCTGCGCGCGCTGCAGAGCCTGCCCGGCGTCGCCCGGACCCCGTTCGGCCTGGGCGGGCTGGCGCTGCGCGGCACCGCCCCGCGCGACACCCGGGTCTACCTCGACGGCATCGAGGTGCCGCTGCTCTACCACTTCGGCGGCATCGCCTCGTTCATGCCGACCGGCGCGATCGATCGGGTCGCGCTCGAGCCGAGCGGCGCCAGCGCCCGCTACGGCCGCGGCCTGGGCGGCGTCGCGCTGGTCACCTCGCGGACCGGGCGGCGCGACCGCTGGCGGGCCGGTGGCGAGGTCAGCCTGATCCACGCCGCCGCGATCGGCGAGGGCCCGGGGCCGCTGGGCGGCAGCTGGCTGGTCGGCTTCCGTCGCTCGTACTTCGACGGCCTGATCCGCGCCGCCAAGCTCGAGCTGACCTTGGTCCCGCGCTACCTCGACGCCCAGCTCCGCTGGGAGTCGGGCGACCACCGGTGGATGGCGATCGCCTTCGCCTCCGACGACAACCTGGCGCTGATCCCGGGCGAGGGCGGCGCCGGCGGCTTCGACACCAGCAGCGTCAAGTCGTTCGGCTACAGCGCCCGCTTCGTCCGCGTCGGCCTCCGCTACCGGGCGACCCGCGGGCCGACCACGCTGACCGTGCTGCCATCGATCGGCGTCGATCAGCTCGACGCCAACGCCAACCACAAGGGCCTCGACAAGGGCATGCACCGGACCACCGTGCCGCTGTCGCTGCGGGCCGAGCTGGCCACGCCGGCCCTGGCCGGGACGCTGGCCGGCGGCCTCGACGGCGGCTGGCAGCGCCACGCCTACGATCTGCTCAACACCCCGCCGCCCAGCCCGCTCGACCCGTCGCCCGACATGGTGATCGGCCGCAGCCTGTCGCGCTGGAGCGCCGACCTCGGCGCCTGGCTCGAGCAGTCGTGGTCGCTGGCCGACGAGCGGGTCGAGGTCCGGGTCGGGCTGCGCGGCGACCACGACGGCCTGGCCGCGCAGTGGACCCTCGACCCGCGGGCCAAGGTCACCGTCCACCTGCCGGCCGACAGCCGGCTGGTGACGTCGATCGGCCGCTACCACGCGCCGCCGCTGGTCACCGATCTCGATCCGATCTTCGGCGACCGGGTGATGCTCGGCTCGCGCGCGCTCCAGGTCGCGACCACCTACCAGCGCGACCTCGGCGACGCCGCCGAGGTCTCGGCGACCGCGTACGTCCAGACCCTCGATCGGCTCCCGGTCGACGCGATCACCGCCGCCACCCCGGCGTCGGCCAACGGCGGCACCGAGTCGGGCGGCCTGCTCGGCATCAGCCGCGAGCTGGTCGACACCCAGTTCGGCGCCTACAGCTACCGCGAGGCGATCGGGGTCGGCCGCGCCTACGGCGTCGAGCTGATCGCGCGCAAGGACCTCGGCCGCTGGACCGGCTGGGTCGCGTACAGCTTCGCCCGCTCGCTGCGGACCAACCCGTCGCGCGGGCCGCAGGAGCACCCCTACGTGCTCGACCAGCCGCACGCGCTGACCGTGCTCGGCACCGTCGCGCTCGGCGCCCACTGGCGGATCGGCGGCCGGTTCCGCTACACCACCGGCAACCCGTTCACCCCGGTGGCCGGCGCCTACCTCGATCACGACGACGACTGGGCGCCGATCGACGGCCCGCTGCTGTCGGAGCGGCTGCCCGACTTCGTCCAGCTCGACCTCCGGATCGATCGGACCTGGCGCCGATCGTGGGGCGCGCTCGACCTCTACATCGATCTCCAGAACGTGACCAATCGCGGCAACGCCGAGGGCGTGACCTACAACGAGGACTTCACCCGTCGCAGCCTGACCACCGGGCTGCCGATCTTCCCGTCGATCGGCGTGGAGTACGTGCCGTGATCGGCCGCGACCGCCGCGAGTGGGTGGCGTGGGCGGCGCCGGTGGCGCTGGTCGCCGGCGGGCTCGGGCTCGGGCTCGGCTGCGGCGACAATGGCGGCGGCGCGCCGATCGTGACCGCGATCAGCGGCGATCGCCTGGCGGTGACCTGGATGGGCTACGACGACGGCGCCCGCCACGCCCAGGCCGGGCAGCTCTACGACCGGCGCGAGCAGGCGATGTGCGTCCCGTTCCGCTGGGGCGACGGCGTGATCCGCTGCGTGCCGCGGGCCGAGCCGGCGATCTTCGTCGACGCCGACTGTACCCAGGTGGTCGGCCGCGCCCAGGCGATCGATCGGCCGACGCACTTCATCGGCTACGAGCGGATCGACAACGAGCTGATCCCGACCCGGCTGTACCGGGCCGGGCGGGCGGTCGCGACCGCGCGCTTCTACTGGGAGCGGCGCGACGGGGTCTGCGTCGGGCCGTTCAACACCCAGGACACCAGCGTCGATCACGCGGTCACCGCCGAGATCGACGGCGGCGGGCTGGTGGCGATGGGCGAGGACGAGATCGGCGACGGCCGGCTGGTGGTGACGATCGCGACCGCCGCCGACGGCGCCCGGATGCCGACCGGGGTCCGCGATCGGCAGCTCGACCTGCGCTGCACGCCGACGGTGCGCCCCGACGGCCAGGTCGGCTGCGATCCGATCGCGACCACGCCGACGAGCTGGTTCGCCGATCCGCAGTGCCGGGCGCCGGTCGCGGTGGTGGCCGACACCGCGCCGGTGCCGCCGGTCACCAGCGTGATCGATCGCGACGGCTGCGCCGACTACTACCGGGTCGCGGCCGAGGTGACCGGCCCGCTCTACCGCAAGCTCGGTGACGCCTGCGGGCCAGCGACGCCGCCGGCCCGGTCGCGGGCCTACGACGCGGCGACGGCGATCGAGCTGGGGACCCTCGCCCGGGCCAGCGAGGACGTCGCCGGCCAGCGCCTGCAGCGCATCGTCCTCGACGCCGGCGGGATCCGGTTCTACGACCAGCGGCTGCTCGACAGCGCGACCGCGGCCGACTGCGCGCCGGTCGAGCTCGACGACCGGGCCCGCTGCCTGCCGACCGCGCTGGCGACCGGGACCACGCTGTTCGGCTCGGCCGCCTGCACCTTCGCGGTCCCGGTGGTCGAGCTGCCGCAGCCGACCTGCGGCCGGCCGGCGTTCGCGCTGACCGTCGGCACCCGCGAGCTGCGCGCGATCGGCGACCCGCTGCTGGTACCGCTGTACCAGCGGGCGCCCGACGCGAGCTGCGCCCCGTACCAGCCGCCGAGCGGCTCGGTGGTGCGCGCGCTCGGACCGGCGCTGGCCCCGACCGCCTTCGTCGGCGGCGTGCTGTACGGGGAGCGGCCGTGAGCCGCGCGCGGTGCGCGCCGACCGCGCTGCGGGTGGCGATCGCGGTCGCGACCGCCGGCGCCGGCTGCGCCGACGACCCGCCGCTGGTGATCGGCGCGGTGACGCCGCCCTACGGGCCGCTGGTCGGCGGCACCGTGGTCCGGCTGACCGGCCATGGCCTCGACGACGGCCCGCCGGGCGCGGCCGAGGTGCTGATCGACGGCCGCGCCGCGCCGCTCGCCCATCCGCTCGGCGACGGCGCCCTCGACCTGGTGGTCCCGCCGGGGACGTCGCCCGGCGACGCCGAGGTGGTGGTGCTGATCGGCGACCGGATCGCGCGGGCCCGCGGCGTGTTCCGCTACGCCGCCGCCCCGACCATCACCGGCGTCGGCCCCGCCGACGTCCTCCACGACGCCTGGACCACGATCACGGTCACCGGCGCCGGGTTCGCCGCCGACGGCGCCGGCGAGCCCCACCTCGCCATCGACGGCCAGGGCGTCGAGGTCAGGGCGGTGAGCGACACCGAGCTGACCTTCCTCGCGCCGCCCGGCCGCGCCCTGGCCGAGCCCGACCTCGAGCTGGTCAACGATCGCGGCCGCGCGACCTGGGCCCGCGGCTTCCGCTACCTGCCCGGCCCCAACCCCGGGCTGCTCCTGTTCCCCGGCTTCGACGAGTTCGCGATCTTCTTCGATCCGGCGACCCGGACGGTGGTCGACATCCCGTGGGCAGCGCCGGTGCAGAACCGCTTCACCGCGGTGGTCCGCGATCGCGACGGCCGCTACTGGGCGGTCGATCGATCGCGCCGGATCGGCCGGCTCGACCTCGCCACCCAGCAGCTCGCGGGCGCGGTCACCAGCGGGCGCTGGTTCCCGGCCATGGCCCGGGTCGGTGACGAGTTCGTCGCCATCGACCGGGCGTCGTTGCGCTTCGCGACGGTCCAGCTCCCGTTCGGGGCGGTGACGCCGATCACCGGGCCGACGTTGCCGTGCTGCGGCTCGCACGCGCTGGCCGCCAACGGCGGTCAGCTCTACTTCACCGCCGCCAGCGGCAGCGGCTCCACCATCGCCACCTTCGAGCTCGCCACCCGGACCGCGGGCCCGGCGGTGCCGCTGCTGGCGCCCGAGGGCTTCCGGGTCGAGGAGATGCACTTCTTCGCTGGCACGCTGTACGCGGTCGACCCGACCGGCGCGATGATCACGATCGACCCGGCCACCGGCGCGACCGCCGAGGTGCCGCTGCCCCAGCCGGTGTTCCTCCGCGCCCACGCGATGGAGGTGTTCGATCCGGCCGCGCCGCACTGACGAGGCCGGTCACGACACCAGGCGCGCGACCAGCTCCTCGACGTAGGCGGCGAACGCGGCCGCGGTCGGCAGCGCGTCGGGCGCCTCGATGCGGAGGTGGACCAGGCCGACGTAGGCGGTGTAGGCGACCAGCGCGCGCTCGCGCGCGACCTTGCGCGGGTGGCCGAGCTCGGCGTAGCAGGCGGCGAGGTAGTCGAGGCGCCGGCGGGTGACCCGGGCCAGCGCCTCCTTGACCCGCGGGTGATCGGAGCTGGCGAGGGCGAGGTGGATGCGATCGCCGCGACCGCCGCCGACCACGGTGCCGATCAGGCGGCGCAGCCGCTCGGCCGGCTCGGCGACCGCGGCGACGTCGGCGACCACCCGCTCGGTGTAGTCGTGCTCCCACCGGCGGAGGGCGGCGATCAACAGCGCGTCGCGGTCGGCGAAGTGCCAGTAGAAGCTGCCCTTGGTCACGCCCAGGCGCCGGGCCAGCGGCTCGACCGCGACCGCCGCCAGGCCGTGGTCGGCGACGGCGGCGAGCGCGGCGGTCTCCCAGTCGGCGGCGGACAGGCGGACATCGGCGGCGGGGGTGCGGGCGCGGGCCACGACGTCCAGCATGCACCATACGGATGCGTATTGACAGCGCGAGCGCCCTTCCATACTGTTGCGTATGGAGGCCCCGTCATGAAGAACGTCCACGTCCGTCACCTGGCCGCGCCGATCGAGCGCGTCTCGCCCTGGATCGCCGGCTGCTGGAGCGGCGGCGACCGCGACTGCTTCCCCCGCGACGTGATCCAGAGCTGGCGCGCCAACCCGCCCGAGCTGGCGGCCGACGCGCTGGTGCCGGGGCAGACGATGATGGGCCACGGCCCGTTCCGGTTCCGGTTGCGGCAGTGGGACGGGCTGACCTGGCGGGTCGACGTCGTCGGCGACCTCGACGGCTGGCACGGCTTCGACCTCGCGCCGGCCGGCGACGGCACCCGGCTGACCCACACCCTCGAGCTCGCGCCCGGCTGGCGGGCCTGGCTGGCGTGGAAGGCGATCGAGCACGTCCACGACTGGGCGGTCGAGGCGATGTTCGACCGGATCGCGGACGCGCTGATCGCCGGCCGCCCGCCGGCGCGGACCGTGCGCCCGCTGTCGACCCGGGCCGCGCTCGCCCTCGCCGTCGCCCGCCGCCGTCATCGCGGCGGCGGCCGCGGTCAGCCGCGCGCGGCGGTGCCGGTCACGAGCCCGGCCGCCACGGCGGCGCCAGCAGCCGACGCTTGCCGTCCGCCGCCAGGGTGACGTCGGGCGCGTCGAGGGCCTCGCGATCCCACAGCTTGCAGGTCACCTGCTTGTGCTGCTGGTCGAGGGCCTCGCAGTAGTTGGTGAACTCGCAGCGGCGGACCGCGGCGCCGTGGCCGGTGCGGACCTTCTCGAACCAGTCGGGGTCGGCCAGCGACTGCCGGGCCGAGGCGACGACGTCGCACTGACCGGCGGCCAGCGCGGCCTCGGCCATGGCGAAGTCGCAGATGCCGCCGGCGCCGACCACCGGCGTGGCGTGGCCGGCGGCGTGGACCGCGGCCCGCACCGCCGCCGCCAGCTCGAGGTTGCGGCCGAACGGCCCGCGCTCGTCGGAGTAGATGGTCGGCATGCACTCGTAGCCCGACGGCCCGGTGTACGGGTAGGCCGACCAGCCGACCTTGGGCTGCTTGGCGTCCTCGAACTTGCCGCCCTTGGACACCGACAGGAAGTCGAGGCCAGCGGCGGCGAAGCGGGCGCCGAACCAGGCCGCGTCGTCGACGTGGCTGCCGCCGGCGATGACGTCGTCGCCGAGGAAGCGGCAGCCGAGCGCGGTGGTCGGGGCCAGCGCGGCCCGGGTGGCGGCGATGACCTCGAGCGGCAGCCGGACCCGGGCCTCGCGCGGGCCGCCGTAGCCATCGGCGCGGGTGTTGAGCGCCGACAGGAACGACGCCATCGTGTAGGCGTGGGCGAAGTGGAGCTCGACGCCGTCGAAGCCGGCGGCCTCGGCCCGCCCGGCCGCGGCCGCGAACAGGCCGGGCAGCACCGCCGGCAGCTCGGCGATGTGCGGCAGGTGGACGTCGGTGACCCGCTCGCGGTAGCCGACGTCGAGATCCTCCTGCTCGCGCGCGGTCAGGATCGCGCGCAGCGCGTCGTCGGGCAGCGCGGCCAGGGCGGCGCGGACCGTCGCCTCGTCGGCGGCGGCGAGCGCCGGATCACCGGTCCGGGCGGCGAGCGCACGCCGGTGTTCGTCGGTGACGGTGAGGAAGCGGGCGAGGAAGCGATCGCGCGGCGGCCGGCGGCGGATGGCGAGGAAGTCGATGATCTGGGTGAACAGCAGCGTCTGGCCGCCCGACGCCTCGCGGACCGCGGTGACCAGGTCGCGCAGGCCGGGCAGGAAGCGGTCGTGGCCGATGCGCAACAGCGGCCCCGACGGGATGTCGCGGATGCCGGTCGCCTCGACGACGATCACGCCCGGGCGGCCCTCGGCGAACCGCCGGTACCAGGCGATGACGTCGGGGGTGACCAGGCCGTCGTCGGTGGCCCGCCACGGCACCATCGCCGGCACCCAGGTCCGGGCCGCCGCGGTGCGCGGGCCCAGCGTCACCGGCGAGAACAGCCGGGCGGCCGCCGCCTCGGCCGCGGTCGGCCAGCCGGCCAGGGGCAAGCTGTGCTTCCGACGCTCGGGCGGCTGCCACATCGTCGGCGTTGATAGCACGCGGGCCCGCGGCGGTTCGAGTAACGTGGCCGCGTGACCGCCCGGGCCCGCCTCGCCGCCGCGTTCGCCCGCCTGCGCCGGCCGGCGGCGGCGCTGATGGCGCTGGCGTGCGCGCTGGTCGCGGTCCTCTACCTGACCAACCACGACATGGGCGGCCCGCCCGGCGAGGACGACCACGGCGTGCGTGGCGACGGCCACTACCGGCCGGTGCTGGCCCGCGGCGACGGCCACATGATGTTCCTGATGGCGCGATCGATCGTCTTCGATCGCGATCTCGACTTCGCCAACGACCTGCGGCGGTTCGGCGATCCGTGGGGCCAGCCGAAGACCGCCACCGGCAAGAAGGGCATCCCCCACCCGATCGGCCCGCCGCTGGTGTGGGCGCCGGTGCTGGCGCTGGCCCACGGCGGCGCGGTGGTGGCCAACGTGCTCGGCGCCGGCATCGCCACCCACGGCTACACCCCGTGGCACCAGCGGATCGTGTTCTTCACCAGCGTGCTGGCCGGCTGCGGCGCGGTGCTGCTCGGCCGCGGGCTGGCCCGCCGCCTGTTCGGCGGGACCTGGGCCGCGACCTACGCCGCGATCGCGATCCTGCTCGGCAGCTCGCTCACCTACTACGCGACCACGATGCCGAGCTACGGCCACGCGCTCGACGGGTTCGCGTGCGCGGCGTTCCTCGGCACCTGGGCGGCGACGGTCGGGCGCGACGATGTCCGCCGGTTCGTGATCCTGGGCGCGCTGCTCGGGCTGGCGATGCTGATCCGGGTCCAGGAGCTGGGCATGGGGGTGGTGGTGGCGATCGAGCTGGTGACCCGCGCGATCGGCGCGCTGCGCGATCGGGCGCGGCCGGGCGGTGCGCGGGCCCGCGCCGCCGCCGCGCTGATCGGCCGCGGCGTGCTGACGCTGGTGGTGGCGGCGATCTGCTTCGTCCCCCAGCTCGCGGCCTGGAAGATCGTCTACGGCGCGTACCAGATGCCGCAGGGCGAGGCCTACACCCGCTGGGGCACGCCGATGATCCCCGAGGTGCTGTGGAGCGCGCGCAACGGCTGGTTCGTGACCACGCCGGTCGCCTACCTCGCGGTCGTCGGCCTGATGCTGGTGCCGCGCAAGCACCGGCTGGTCGGCGCGGGCCTGCTCGCCGCGGTGGTGGTGCAGGTCTACCTCAACAGCGTGATCATGGACTGGTGGGGCCAGGCGGCGTACGGCCAGCGCCGGCTGTGCAGCGTGACCTTGCCGCTGGTGGTCGGGCTGACCGCGCTGCTGGCGGCGTGCGGCCGGCTGGTGGCGCGGGTGCGCTGGCGGCCGCGGACGATCGGCCACGCGGTCGCGCTGCTGGTGCTGGTGCCGATGGTGGCGTGGAACCTGTGGCGGGTGAACGCGCTGCGCGGCGGCAAGCCGGCGCCGACCGGCCACAGCCCGAGCTGCTGCGATCGGGTGCCGAAGCCGCTGCGCGGGATCGCGCGCCGGATCTACCGGAACGTCGGCAACCCGTTCCAGCTGCCGGCCAGCGCGGTGTTCGCCTGGCGCCACGACACCTCGCTGGCGCGCTGGGATCAGGCGGTCGGCGACTACCCGATCGTCCTCGACGGCAACCTGATGATGACCGGCGGCTGGCGGACCCAGACCGGCAAGTGGAACCTGGCCGGCGGCGGCGGCGCGCCCTACCTGCTCGAGGGCTTCGGCCCGCCGATGTCCGGCGACCGGACGTTCCGCTGGACCCTGGCCGGCCACGCCCGGGCGCTGATCCCCAACCTGATCCCGGCCGGCCAGCGCTACACGGTGTGGCTGGCCCCGGGCGGCGCCCGCCACGTCCGGCTGCGCTTCGCCGGCGCGGTGGTCGCCGACGTCGACCTCGCGCCCGGCTGGAACCCGGTGGCGTTCGACGTCGCCCGGCCGCCGACCGGCAGCAACGAGCTGGTGATCGACAGCCTGATCGGCCCCGCGCTCGACGGCCCCCTGCCCCGCCCGGCCCTCGGCCTGGCCGGCGTCGCCATCGGCGTCGTCGACGT
>Ga0075163_10009371_pt1 | contig 12854 bp, 13 predicted proteins | sample JI1023141ADNA_FD_71478 | JGI IMG/M metagenome (GOLD analysis project Ga0075163, IMG submission 71478) | Wastewater effluent complex algal communities from Wisconsin, to seasonally profile nutrient transformation and Carbon sequestration -... | ecosystem: Engineered > WWTP > Effluent > Algae...
ATGGTCTCGGCCTTCGGGCCGATGAAGACGAAGCCGCTCTTCTCCACGCGTTCGGCGAAGTCGGCGTTCTCGGAAAGGAAGCCATAGCCGGGGTGGATGGCCACGGAATCCGTGACCTCCGCCGCGCTGATGATTGCCGGCATGTTCAGGTAGCTGAGCGGCGAAGGCGGCGGGCCGATGCAGACGGTTTCATCCGCAAGCAGCACGTGCTTCAGGTTGCTGTCGGCCGTGGAGTGCACGGCGACGGTCTTGATGCCCAGTTCGCGGCAGGCGCGCAGGATGCGCAGCGCGATTTCGCCCCGGTTGGCGATGACGACTTTGTCGAGCATGAGGTGCGGCTTACCGAAGCTTATTCAACGACGAACAGGGGCTGGCCGAATTCGACCGCGTCGCCGTTCTTCACCATGATGGCCGTGACGCGTCCGGCGCGGTCGCTCTCGATCTGGTTCATCATCTTCATCGCCTCGATGATGCACAGCACCTGGCCTTCCTTCACTTCATCGCCGATGGCGACGAAGGGTTTGGCGGTGGGCGAGGCGGCGGCGTAGTAGGTGCCCACCATCGGCGCCGGCACGATGTTCTCGTCGTCCTTGCGGCGCGCGTGGGATGAGGGCGCGGCCGCTGCGGCAGGCGCAGCGGCAGGGGCGGCGGCCACGGGGGGCGGCGCCGCGTAGTACTGCGGCGCGGGCGCGCCGGTCGGCATGCGGCTGATGCGCACGGCCTCCTCGCCTTCCTTGATTTCGATCTCCGCGATGCCGGATTCCTCCAGCAGCTCGATCAGCTTCTTGACCTTGCGAATATCCATGGAAACTCCTGCGAAAACCTCGAAAGTGGAACGGGCCCGGCCTTCAGCGCGGGGCGGTGCCGGCAAGACGCACGGCGGCCGCGCGCAGCGCGAGTTCGTAGCCCAGCGGCCCCAGGCCCACGATCTGGCCCACGGCGATGTCCGAAAAATAGGAATGCCGGCGGAATGCTTCCCGCGCATGCACATTGGAAAGATGCACTTCGATGAACGGGAGCCCCACGCCGAGAATGGCGTCCCGCAGCGCGATGCTGGTGTGCGTGAAGGCGCCGGGATTCAGGATCATGAAGTCGATGCCCTGGGGCTTGGCCTTGTGCACGGCCTCCACCAGTTCGTGTTCGGCATTGCTCTGGCTGGCGACCAGTTCATGGCCCAGTTCCCCTGCGAGCACGGTGCAGCGGGAAACGATGGCGTCCAGGGTGTCCGCGCCGTAAAGTCCGGGTTCACGGGTTCCCAGCAGATTCAGGTTGGGCCCGTTCAGCAGCAGCAGCCGCGCCATTGGAATAGTCGTAATCGCCCGCGGGCGCTCCACAATCAACTTGGGCGCAATTTAACCTTAACTGGCGTCAGTTTGCTGCCAATTTCGGGGATTTGGCTGCCTCGGCCGACCTCTTGGTGGCGATTTCCTTCAGTCCCTCGGTGATCTTCGCCCGTGCGGTGGGCAGATCGAGCTGGCCCGCGTCGACCGCCAGCACGGTGTCCAGCATCAGGTCGATGTCTTCCTGGTGCAGTTCCCCGACTTTCAGGGCGACCAGTCGCTGCCGGCTGTCGGCAAACACGGTGAAGGGGAAGTTCGGCTGCATGCCAAAGGCCTGGACCGCCGCCAGGCCATCTTCCTCGCCGATCAGCAGCGGGTAGGAGATGGGCGTCTGCTGGGCATAGGCCAGCACGTCATCGCGGAAGTCCACGGCGATGCCGATGATCTCCACCTTCTGTTTCGCCCGTTCCGCATGCACCTTGTTCAGCAGCGGAATCTCGCGCCGGCAGGGGCCGCACCACGTGGCCCAGAAGTTCACCATCACGGGCTGTCCGGCCCAGTCGGACAGCTTGCGCTTGCTGCCGTCGCGATCCATCAGTTCGATGGCGGGCATGACTTCGGGAACCTTGGCCTCGGCGGCGCCGGTCGACCGGGCTGCGTCTGCCCCCGAGGCGGCGGGCTCGGTGATATCCGCAGTCACTGCGGGTGCAGGATCGTCGCCCTGCAGTTTGCGCTGAGCGAAGAAGCCTGTTGCTGCCGCGATGGCGATGGCCACCGCCATGATCACGCCTTTCTTCATGGCGCTATCGTACGCGAAACGCCCGCGCCGCAAGGGCGCGGCCCTTATTGCAGTGCGCGCGCCACCAGCGGCGCGAATTCGGCCGGCTTCATGAAGCCCACCACGCGGAACTCGCGCCGTTCCACGCCATCCCTGCCGTAGAACATGATGCTGGGCGGACCCACGATGCCGAAGTGCTTCTGCAACGCCTTGTCCACGTCATCGTTTGCCGTCACATCCGCCTGCAGCCACACGGTGCTGGCCAGCGCGTTGCGCACCTCGGCGGTGGGGAAGGTGTACTTCTCCATCTCCTTGCACGACACGCACCAGTCCGCATAGAAATCGAGCATCACGGTCTTGCCGGCCGCATTCGCGGTGGCCACCTGCGCGTTCAGGTCTTCCAGCGACTTGATGCGCTGGAAAGGCAGTTGCACGTGTTCTTCGGCCCGGGCCTGCAGCGGCTGCAGCGGATCGGTGGATCCCTGCGTAAAACCCACGCCCAGCAGTACCGCATACACCACGGCAACCACGGCGAGCACGCGCGCGACGCCGCGCCCCGCGGGGCTCTTGAGCTGCGCCATCTCGAGCACTAGCGCGAGCGACAGCAGCGGAATCATCCACAGCAGCAGCGCGTAGTGTTCGGGGACCACGCGCGAGACCATCCACACCGCCACCGCCAGCATCAGCGCGCCGAACACCTGCTTGACGGTGTCCATCCACGCGCCGGCGCGCGGCAGCAACTGCCCGGCCGAAGCGCCCACCACCAGCAGTGGCACGCCCATGCCCATGGCCATCGAGAACAGCGCAACTCCGCCTCGCACCATCTGGCCGGACTGGCCGATCACCGACAGCGCGGCCACCAGCGCCGGACCCACGCAGGTGGTGACGATCAGCGCCGACAGTGCGCCCATCGCCACCACGCCGGCGTAGCTGCCCGGCTTCTGCTGGTTGCTCATCTCGGACAGGCGCGTCTGGATGAACGAGGGCATCTGCACGGTGAAGAACCCGAACATGGATGCCGCCATTGCAACAAACAGCGCCGCGAACAGCAGGATGATCCAGGTCTGCTGGAACAATGTCTGGGCCTGCTGGCCCGCAGCCGCCACGGCCACGCCCGCCGCCGTGTAGGTGGCGGCCATGCCCAGCACATAGGCCAGCGAGAGCATGAAGGCGCGGGTGCGGGTGACGCTGGCGCCACCGGCGGTGATCAGGCCGGCAACGATCGGCACCATGGGCAGCACGCACGGCGTGAACGACAGCAGCAGGCCCGCCAGGAAGAAGGCGCCCACCATCAGGAAAACATTGCCGCTGCGGATCAGGTTCGCCAGGCGATCCTGTTCCGAGACATAGGCTTCGCCCCCGCCCGAAACACTGCCGGCGGCGCCCGCCAGCGTGCTGACGGCGGTGGCTTCCGGCATGGCGATCTGGAAGGTCTTGGTCTGCGGCGCGTAGCACAGGCCCGCATCCGCACAGCCCTGGTAGCTGACCTTCAGCGGCAGCGTGAAGGCCTCCTTCGAGCTGCGCGACACGGGCAGGCGCGCCACCACATCGTGGTGATACACCTCCTGCTTGCCGAAATACTCGTCTTCCTTGGTCTCGCCCGTGGGCAGGTCAGGCGCGCCCAGCGCGACCGGCTGGCCGGCTTCCACCGCAAACTTCATCTTGCCGCGATAGAGGTAGTAGCCCTCCAGCACCACGAAGTTGATCTCGATGCGGTCGGCCGCCGTGGCCTCGGCGCTGACCTTGAAGGCCACATCCACATCGACGAAGTCGTCCGAGGGGGTCGACAGGCCCGTGATCTGCGAGACATCAGCTGCCTGGGCAGTGACAATCGCGCCCCCAAACAGGGCAAGTATCAGGACAAGAAGGGTCGGGCGGGCCTGGCGGGGCATGAGATCTCCGGGGCGGGGGCCGAATCGGGCGGATTGTACAGAGGGGGCCGTCCTAAAGACGTCGACTGGCCTTGAATCCTCAGGTTCCGTCGTTATCATACCTGCCCGTTAGCAGCCGACCCATGAGAGTGCTAACAGCTCTTCGGGTCCGGCTGCACAAACCGGTTTTCAAACCTCTAGTTACACAGCATCAAGGAGTGGCAAGCATGAAGATTCGCCCCCTCCACGACCGCATCATCGTGAAGCGGCTCGAGGAAGAACGCACGTCGGCCGGCGGGATCATCATCCCTGACAGCGCGACCGAGAAGCCCATCCAGGGCAAGGTCATCGCCGTGGGCAATGGAAAGATCCTGGAAGACGGATCGGTCCGCAAGCTCGACGTAAAGGTCGGCGACAAGATCCTGTTCGGCAAGTACGGCGGAACGGAAGTGAAGGTCGACGGCGACGAACTCCTGGTCATGCGTGAAGAAGACGTCATGGCCGTCATCGAGGGCAAATAATCATGGCTGCTAAAGACGTACGTTTCGGTGACGATGCCCGCGTGAAGATGTTCCGCGGCGTCAACATCCTGGCCAATGCCGTCAAGGCGACGCTGGGTCCCAAGGGCCGCAATGCCGTGCTCGAGAAGAGCTTCGGCGCGCCGACGATCACCAAGGACGGTGTCTCGGTCGCCAAGGAGATCGAGCTCAAGGACAAGTTCGAGAACATGGGCGCGCAGCTGGTGAAGGAAGTCGCTTCCAACACCTCTGACGAAGCCGGCGACGGCACCACCACCGCCACCGTGCTGGCCCAGGCCATCATCCGCGAAGGCCTCAAGGCCGTCTCCTCGGGCCGCAACCCGATGGACGTGAAGCGCGGCATCGACAAGGCCGTGATCGCGGCCACCGAAGAGCTGAAGAAGATCAGCAAGCCCTGCAAGGACAGCAAGGCCATCGCGCAGGTCGGCACGATCTCCGCGAACTCCGACGAGTCGATCGGCAAGCGCATTGCCGAGGCGATGGACAAGGTCGGCAAGGAAGGCGTGATCACCGTCGAGGAAGGCTCGGCGCTGACCGACGAGCTGGAAGTGGTCGAGGGCATGCAGTTCGACCGCGGCTACCTCTCGCCGTACTTCATCAACAACCAGCAGACGCAGGTGGTTGATCTCGAGAAGCCGCTGGTGCTGCTGACCGAGAAGAAGATCTCGAACATCCGCGAGATGCTGCCGCTGCTGGAAGGCGTGGCCAAGGCCGGCCGTCCGCTGCTGATCATCGCCGAAGACGTCGAGGGCGAGGCCCTGGCGACGCTGGTGGTGAACAACATCCGCGGCATCCTGAAGGTTGCTGCCGTCAAGGCTCCCGGCTTCGGTGATCGCCGCAAGGCCATGCTGCAGGACATCGCCGTCCTCACCGGTGGCACCGTGATCTCGGAAGAAGTGGGCCTGTCGCTCGAGAAGGCGACCGTGAACGATCTGGGCACTGCCAAGAAGATCGTGATCGAGAAGGAAAACACGACGATCATCGACGGCGCCGGCAAGGGTGCGGACATCAAGGGTCGCATCGAGTCGATCCGCCAGCAGGTGGAAGAAGCCACCAGCGACTACGACAAGGAAAAGCTGCAGGAGCGCGTTGCCAAGCTCTCCGGTGGCGTGGCCGTGATCAAGGTCGGCGCTGCGACGGAAGTCGAGATGAAGGAAAAGAAGGCCCGCGTCGAAGACGCGCTGCACGCCACGCGTGCCGCCGTTGAAGAAGGCGTGGTCCCCGGCGGTGGCGTTGCGCTGATCCGCGCGCTGAAGGCGCTGAAGGACCTGGAAGGCGCCAACGAAGACCAGACCGTGGGCATCCGCCTGCTGGCCCGGGCCATCGAAGAGCCGCTGCGCCAGATCGTCGAGAACGCCGGCGAAGACGCCGCTGTCGTCCTGAACGCCGTCAAGGCGGGCAAGGGCGCCTACGGCTACAACGCCGCGAACGGCGAGTATGGCGACATGCTCGAGGCCGGCATCCTGGACCCGACCAAGGTCACGCGTCTTGCGCTGCAGAACGCCGCCTCGGTGGCGGGCCTGCTGCTGACGACGGAAGTGATGATTGCCGATGCACCGAAGGATGAGCCGGAACACGGCCATGGCGGCGGTGGCGGCGGCATGGGCGGCATGGGCGACATGGGCATGTAAGGCACCGCCTTACCTGATCCATCGTTCGAACTGGAAGGCCCCGGCGGGAAACTGCCGGGGCTTTTCTTTTAGACTCGTCCCATGGGGAAGGCACGTTTACCAATGATGCGCAGGGCGGCAAGTTGATCACGCCAACCATCGTGCCGTGGGACGCGCAGGATGCGCCGGCGCGCCAGGCCACGCTGACCCGCATCCTGATCCGTATCTCTCGCGAGGCCCTGCAGGGAGCGAGCCTGGATTCGCTGATGCAGGGCATCTGCGACTGCCTGGTGGCGGAGTTGCCGGTCGCCATCGTCAGCGTGCTGCTGCTGGACGACGACAACAGCCATTTCGTGCACGAGGTCTGCGCCGGAGAATTCACGCAGTCACCGCTCGCTGTGGCGGGCAAATGGCCGGTCACGGTGGGCGCAGCCGGTCGTTGCGTGCAGTTGGGACGGCCACACCTGATCCGCGACACGGCGACCGACCCGGACTACGTGCCCGGAAATGCGACCGCCCGTTCCGAGTTCCTGGTGCCGATCCGGCACGGCCGCCGCCTGCACGGCGTGCTCAACCTGGAGTGCGCGCGCACCGATTTCTTCGATCCCGAATCCTGCGCGGTGTTCGAGGCGGTTGCCGACCTCGTGGCCGGCGCCATTCACTTCGCGCGCATTGCCGATGAACTCACGGAAGCCAACCGCAGGCTCGAACAACTGTCGATGCGCGATGCATTGACCGGCATCGCCAACCGCCGTCAGTTCGATGCGCGCCTGGCGCAGGCCTGGGCGCGACAGGCGCGTGAAGGCGCGCCGCTGGCGCTGCTGCTGGCCGATGTCGACTTCTTCAAGGCGCTCAACGATTCCGCCGGGCATCTGCGGGGCGATGAGTGTCTGCGCCGGCTGGCGCGGATCTGCGAGCGTTTCGCCGTGAACGAGCACGACCTGGTCGCGCGCTATGGCGGCGAGGAATTCGTGCTGCTGTTGCCCGCGCGGACACCCGAAGAGGCGATCGCGCAGGCCGAGGCGCTGCGGCGCGCGGTGGCGGAGGAGGCGCTGCCGCATCCGGCTTCAGCGCTGGCAAGGCATGTGACCGTCAGCGTGGGCGTCGCGGCGCTGGTGCCGGCCGCGGATGCCTCGCCCGAACAGCTGGTGGCTGCCGCCGATCGGGCGTTGTACGACGCCAAGAGCGGCGGCCGCGACCGAGTCGCCTGGCGTGACTCGGCCTGATCTGCGCGGTCAGCCGACGGCGACCGCGGGAAGCGCTGTGTCGAGGTCGAAGGTCGGAATGAGATCGTGCGCGCGTGAACCCACGGCGCTGGCCTGGATGATGGGCGATTGCGATGCCATGGCAGATCGATGCGCGATCCACCCGACAAGCGGCTGCCACTGGTCGGTGTCTTCACGCACCAGGCGTGGCTTCATGTCGAACAGGCCGGTGCCCGCCTCCGAGGCGCGCACGTAGTTCTGCGAGTCGCGCAGCGTCGTGACCACGGGAATGTCCAGCGACTCCAGGAACCGCATCAGCGAGCGGTACATGATGGTGTGCCGTTTCACTCGATTGGCGACCACGGCAAGGCGCCGCTGCTCGCGCTTCACCTTGGCGATCAGCAGCAGGTCGCCGATGCATTTCGTCGCCGCGTGGATATCGATGTCCGAGGGCAGCACCGGCACGATGATGGCCGCGGCGTCGCGGGTCAGGTCGGGAAGGTCCTGCGGCGCGAAGGCGGCCGGGGTGTCGACGATCAGGCGTTCGCAGTCGGTTGGCACTCGCATCGCGAAGGAGCGCGTGACGCGCAGGTTGCGCTCGTAGCCGGCTATGCCGTGGACGGGCGCGAGGTCCCGTGGGCGCTTGCTGAGCCAGCGCGAGCTGGAGCCCTGCGCATCCATGTCCAGCAGCGCCGGCTTCAGTCCCCGCGACGCGAAGTAGGCCGCCAGGTTGGTGGCGATGGTGGTTTTGCCGGAGCCGCCCTTGGGGTTCAGTACGACGATTTTCTGGGGCATATGGAGGTTTCTTCCGTGAAGCTGGGTCGACGGTAGCAGCGATGCCGGGGATTCCTTGTGATGGACTTCACGGCTCGCTTGACGATATGTCACCAGAACGCGTCCGCCACGAGTTTGATCGACAGCACGAACAGTGCGGCGTGGATCAACACGAAGTACGCCCGTTCCGGAATGATCCGCACCAGCCAGACCCCGATGAACGTGCCAGCGACCGCGATGGGCATCAGCAGCAACGAAACCCTGAGATTCGCCAGGTCGAGCTGGCCCAGTTGCCAGTAGGGCAGCAGCTTCACCAGGTTGATCACGGCAAACGTGATGGTGGTGGTGCCGGCAAAAACGCCCTTGGTCAGTCGCTGCGGCAGAACGTACACCTGGTACGGTGGTCCGCCCGAATGCGAGACGAAGCTGGTGAACCCGGCTATGGCGCCCCAGAACACGCCGCGGGGAATATCCGCGGCCCTGGGTGACGGCGGATGATGCCGCACGCGCCATGCATTCAGGCAGAACGCGATGCCGATCACGCCGATGAGCAGGCCCACCATGCGATCCGACACCACGGCGGCCGACAGCCAGCCGATGCCGATGCCGGCGATCGCCGCGGGAATCAGGATCATCAGGTTTCGCCGATCGAATTCGCGGCGATACGCATAGAGACCGAACCAGTCGCTCACCACGAAGATGGGCAGCAGCAGCGCGGCGGCCTTGACCGGCGACATCACCATGGCCAGCAACGGCGTGCCGAGCGCGCCGGCCATCGTCAGGCCGCCCTTCGACAGTCCCACCAGCAATGCCGCAAGGCCGGCAACCAGGAAGAAGGCGACGCTGTGCTCGGTCATGTATGAAAGGGCATTGTAGTACAGTGGCGCCCACGCACGGAGGTAGCCATATGAGTGTTCCCGGAGTCATCCGCCTGGCAGCCATCACCGCCCTCGCGCTCAGTCCCGCTCTGCAGGCCCAGCAGGCCGCGCCAACACCCTTTCAGCAGCGCGTGCAGGCTGCGATGCAGGGTTCGATCCGCACGCCCGAAGAGCGCGCCCGCGACGTCAATCGCCTGCCGGTCGAAATCCTGTCGTTCTTCCGCATGCGCGAGGACATGCGCGTCATCGAGGTGTTGCCGGCTGGAGGCTGGTTCACCAAGATCCTGGCGCCGGTGCTCAGCGAGAAGGGCAAGCTCTACGTAACCCATCCGCCCGGGTTCTATGCCGACGCGTTCCAGCGCGTGAAGGTCCTGCCGGGACTCGAGAAGGTCGAGGAAGTCGGCTGGGGCGCCACCGGTGGTGGCAGCGGTGGTCCGTTCGGCCCCTCGGGCAAGTGGGCGGTGGCCCCGGTCGACCTGGTCGTCACGTTCCGCAACTACCACAATTTCTCTCCAGCCGATCGCGCGACGGTCAACAAGTCGACCTTCGATGCGCTGAAGTCCGGCGGCTACTACGGCATCGTCGATCACACGCGTCGTCACAATGAACCCGGCACGCGCGAGAACGGCCGCCGCGTCGATCCGGTGCTCGTCATCAAGGAAGTGCAGGACGCGGGCTTCGTGCTGGTCGACTTCAGCAACCTGTACTACCGGCCGAACGATGCGCTGGCGCTCGAGGTTGGCAACCCAGCAGTGAACGACCGCACCGACCGCGTCGCGCTGCTGTTCCGCAAACCCTAGCGTTGCGGGGCAGCTTCTTCCGCCGGGCATGACGCAGGTTCCTCAGCCCTTGCCGCCAGCGCGGCTGCTCGCCTTCGGGCTGGTGAACCTGCCGCTGTCGATGCTCATGTCGCCCACGGCGGCCGTGCTGCCAAACTTCTACCTGGAGTACAGCGCGGTCACGCTGGCAGGCCTTGCCACGGCAACGCTGGTGGCGCGCGTGTTCGACGGGCTGACCGATCCGCTCATCGGCTTTCTGTCCGATCGCTCTGGACGGCGCAAGCCCTGGATGATCGCCGGCGCACTGCTGGTGGCCGCGGCGGCATGGTTCCTCTACAACCCCTCGCGCGATTCCGGCATCGCGCACCTGCTGGCCTCGTACCTGGTGATCACGCTCGGCTGGACGCTGGTCGAGATTCCGCACACGGCCATGGCGGCCGAGCTGTCGGGTGATTACCACCAGCGTTCAAGGATCGCGCTGTGGCGGCAGATGCTGGGTTTCGTGGGCGGCGTGATGTTCATGGCTTCGCCGATGCTGCTGGGCGATGCCGGCACCCGCTTCACGCCGCAGGTCATGCAGACGATCGCCCTGTTCATCATGGTGGCGCTGCCGCTCGCGGTGCTGCTGCTGTGCCGAGCCGTGCCGGAGCCAGGTCGCCGCGTACAGTCGCGACCCATCCGTATGGCCGACCTGTACCGCGCCATCGGCGAGACGCCGCCGCTGCGCTATTTCCTGCTCACGCAAGTGCTGTTCGGATTGGCCACGGGGGCCGTCTCCAGCCTGTTCGTTATTTATGCCAGCCGCTACCTGGGGCTTGCGGACAAGGTGCCGCACATCGCGCTGCCGATGACTCTGGCCATGGCGCTGGGCATGCCGGTGTGGCTGCGGGTGATGAAACGCATGGAAAAACATCGCGCGTGGAGTGTCGCGGCCGCAGGCATGATCGCCGCGTTGCTGGCCGTTCTCGCACTGGATCCAGGCCCGGGCGCGTTGCAGCCGATGATCGCGATCATGGCGGTGTTCGGCTTCTTTCTCGGCTGCTCGTCGATCGCGCTGCCGTCACTGCTTGCCGATGTGGTGGACTACGACGTGTGGCGCAACCGGCAGGACCGGGCGGCCATCCTGTTTTCATTCCAGGCTGTCGTGACCAAGCTCAACCAGGGCGTGGGCGGCGCGATCGCACTGGCGATGCCGCTGTGGTTCGGATTCGATGAGCACTCGCCCGCAGGCGGTTCCGGCGCGGTCGGGCTGAAGATCGCCTTCATCGCGTGGCCGTGCATGCTGCTGGTTCCGATGCTGTGGCTGGCGTGGCGCTACCCGCTGGGGCAGCGGGCCCACCGCATCATTGCTCAGCGACTGACGGGCCGCGCGTAGACCTCGATCCAGTCCACGCGCGAGGAGCCCACGAGGCCACCTGAGCCATGACCGCTGCCAGCGGCCAGATCCGTCCAGCCGATCTCATCCACCTTCGACAGGTCGGGCTTTTCTACCCAGGGACCATCATTCATGAACCGGATGTCGAGTCGGCGCCAGCGGATATCCTGCACGGTCACTTCGGTCTCGCGCCAGTCGGTGCTGCCGCCCTCGTAGTGATCGCTGACGAGCATCGTGCCGTCGGCCAGCTTCACGATGAGCCTGAGCTGGTGGAAGCCGGTCTGCTTGGTGCGCCAGCGGATCTTCGCAAGCCCGGTCAGGTCGGCAAAGGAATTCTTGTGCCGCAGTGTGAACCCGCAAAGCTGCGTGCACGAGCCAAGCCACACGTAGGAGGGGTCATCCTTCGGCGATGCATGGTGGCTCTTGGCAACCCCATCCTTGCCGGGGCCGTAGAGCGCGAACGCCAGATCCTTGTTGGCGATGCTCGCCAGCGTGATCGGGGTTTCCTCGGGCTCGTTGTTGAAGTCTTCGCGCAGCAGCAGTGGTGGGCGATGATCTTCGGGCACGAAGCGCGCCACGGGCGCGGCGCCGGGTGAAGGCGCCTGGGCCAGCGAGTGCGTGGGGGTCGCGAGGGCTGCCAGCAGGACCAGCGGCAATGCGTTGCGGGTCATGGCGGAATCCTCGATGAGTGGCCGGATCAGGGTGTATCCGTGCGCAGGATGTCGTGCGACCCGTTGGAGGCGGCCTGCTTGAAGAAGTCGTCGTTGTTCGCGGCCATCTTCACCATCTGGTCGCGGGTGTAGCAGGCCTCGACAACGCGCGCGCGCGAGCCGGTCGGGTTGCGCTTCTGGCAGTAGAGCTCCTCGCCCTTGCGGATCACCAGCGCAAAACCCGGGAACTCAGGTCGGGCGGTCGAAGCGGCGGTGCCCGTCGAAGCCGGGGCAGGCTGGGTTTGAGCAGGGGCCGGTGTCTGGGAGGGCGCGGTGGTCGCGCAGGATGCCAGGCCCAGGTTGATCGCCAGCAGTCCAGAAACGATTCCAGCCGAGATCAGTCTCTTCATGTGAATGCTCCCCCGTTTGCACCGCATTCTAGGGAGGCATTCGCGGTCCTGTACAGCCGGGGGCGGCTACCCCTTCTTGCCGCCCTTGCGGTGGGGCTTGGGCCTGTTGCGCGGCCCGCCATCGGCATCCAGCGCGAGTGCCTGCCCGCGGATGCGCACCTTCGACAGGCGTTCTATGACGGCCGTGGGCAGCATCGCCGGCAGGCGCACCAGTGAATAAGTGGCGCGCACATCGACGCCGTTGATCTGCTGGCCGGACAGCCTCGCTTCGTTGGCGATGGCGCCCACGATGTTGCCGGGCGTGGCGCCATGGCGCTGTCCCACTTCCAGCCGCCACGTGATCTGCTTGCCGTCATCTTCGAACGTGTAGCCGTTCTCCGCGACGGGGGGCAGGTCCGCGGCGGGTTCGACCTCGCGACGCGGCTTGCGGGGCGCTTCATCGCGATCGCGTGCATGGCTTTCGGCGGACGGCGCGTAGCCCTGTGCGGGCGCCTTCGATTGCACCGGCGCCATGCCCTCGACCAGCGACGCGATCGCCGCGGCGACGCTCAGCAGGTCGGCGCCGGTTTCCAGCGCCACTTCCTGCACGGCCTTGCGATGGAAATCCGCCGGACCCGCGGCCAGTGCCTCGCCGATGCGCGCCTTGAACTTGGCAAGGCGCTTGATGTTCACGTCATCGACGGTGGGCAGAGAGAGCGGCTCGAT
>Ga0075163_10009372_pt1 | contig 12854 bp, 9 predicted proteins | sample JI1023141ADNA_FD_71478 | JGI IMG/M metagenome (GOLD analysis project Ga0075163, IMG submission 71478) | Wastewater effluent complex algal communities from Wisconsin, to seasonally profile nutrient transformation and Carbon sequestration -... | ecosystem: Engineered > WWTP > Effluent > Algae...
CATAGACTAGCGCGGTGAAGACAACCCAGCGAGATCGAACCGCGTCGGCCAGCTCCAGCCGAAAGAGAACCTGCGTGGCGTTTCCGTAGCTCATCGTCGGCTCCGGTCGTTCTTGCGAAGCACCGCGGCGCGGACCTCGCCCCACGCCATCTGCCCCTCTGCGCGTGCCTCGAATCCGAAGTCCATGGGCGTGCCGGCTCCCGACGCGTAGCGGGCCGTCGCGGCCTCGATCCAGCGGGTACCGCCATCGCCGCGCACCCAGCTGCGCGCCCCACGGTGCGCTTCGAGCCAGAGCGCCATGCATCCGATGTCGTCGAAGTAGAAGTGGTCGCCGTCGTCGAGCACCTGCGCCGCGTAGCGCCGATCGCCCACCAGCATCGCGCAGTGCGCGCACGGTTCCTTGCCCCACACCGGGTCGAGGGGGCCGCTCGAATCCTTGCATGCGGTCTCCAGCGCGGTCGCCACGACCAGCGCCGCCATCCCCGCGAGCACATCTCGGCGCCTCACGACGCCACCGAAAGGTGGCGCGATTTGCGTGCAGTACGCACCAGTTCTTCCACGGGCACGATGCTGAGATCGGTGATCGACGTGCCGTGCTCCCCGAGCAGCCGTGTGACCAGCTCCAACTTCTCGTGCTGCGCCACTTCTGCGACCAATCGGCACTCTCCGGCGGCGACGAACCCGCGCGCCCGCAACATGGTCTCCAGGTCCAGCGCCCCCTCGCGAAAGGCCACTTCCACGCGAAATGCCGCCAGGTCGCGGAGCACCTCGGCCAGCGGTGCATCGCGCAACACCAGCCCGTCCTGGAGCTCCACCACTCTCTCCACCAGGCGCTGCACCTCTTCGATGCGGTGCGAGCACAAGACCACCACGCTGCTCGAGGGTCGCTCCGCGAGTTGCTCGAAGAACGCTGCGCGCGCTTCGCCGTCGAGGTTGGCGGTGGGCTCGTCACAAACGAGGATCGGCGCTTCGGCCGCGAGCGCCATAGCCGCCAGCAGCTTCTGCTTCATGCCACCGGAGAGGTCGCGAAAGCGCTTCGATCGGCTCCCGTCCACGTCCAGCCCCAGTCGCCGCGCACGCACGTATGTTGCGTCCACGGTCTTCCCTCTCAACATGGCCTGCGCTCGCACCACCTCGGCCACCGAGGCCTCGATGGGCGGGGCGATCTGCGGAATGTACGCAACGGTGCGCAGCGCGAGCTCGGGCTCGCGGGCGACGTCACTGCCTCCGATGCTGACCTTTCCCTCCACCCGCACCAGGCCCAGGAGCGCGCGCAAGAGCGTGGTCTTTCCCGAACCGTTGGAGCCCACGAAGGCCACGCGCTCACCGGCGCCGATGCTCAGGGTCACCGCGTCGAGGGCGACGACGGCACCGAAGGTCTTTCGAACGTTGGCCAGGGTGATCATGGCAGGGCGATCTCCGGGGCTCGCACCAGGGGTGCGGCGTCGCGAACCAGCGTCTTGCTCTCGAGCACCGGAACCGCGTGCGCTACCGCGTCCATGAGACCGAGCGCGGACGTCCCATAGAAGAACTTGAGCGCGGGCCGTGCGTCGGTGAGCTCTCGCGAGAGCGCCTTCACCTCGTAGGGAACGTCGCCCACGCCATTGCCGTCCAGATCGTAGCCCTCGTAGTCGCTGTAGTGGTTGCCCCGAAGCGACGCCGCGAGTGCCGTGCCGCCCCCGTCGACCTCCACCATCACGGCGTTCTGCCGCAGCTCGTTGCCGGAAAGCGAGAGCCCCGCTTCGGAGCCGTGCAGGCGCAGCGCCACGTCGTTCAGGGCCATCACGTTGCCCTGGAACGTCACCGGCTCCTCGGGGGTGCGCGGAGTGTTGTCGAGGTACACCCCGGCGGTGTTGGCCACCAGCCAGTTGCCGCGCGCGGTGACGGCATCGCTGTCCTTGAAGCCGAGCCCCATTCCGGCTGCGCCGCGCGCGCCGGCGAGCACGTTGCCTTCCAGGAGCATCCGGCGGCTGTACATGACGAAGATGCCCACCACGTTGCCCTCCAAGTGGCTGCGCCGGACGGTGGCGTCGTTGGCGTACATGAAGTGCGTTCCGTATCGGCCGAATCGCACGGTGTTGCCTTCCAGCAGAGCGTGGCGCGTGTACCAGACCACCAGGTCGCGAGCGCGCTCCACCAGGCACTCGCGCACCACCGACTCGTGCGACTCCCAGAGCTTGATTCCGTCCCCGCGAAGCTCGGGATCGTCGTCGGTGCCCACCACCGAGGCGCCCTGGACCATGCAACGCTTGCATTCCTGGAGCGAGATACCGAAGAGCGCGTCCTCGACCCGCACGTTCACGATGCGCACACCGCTGCCGGTCGCCTTGACGCCGGCGTCCTCCCGGGTGTGGCGTCTCCCCGAGTGGCGAAGCGTCACGTCTTCCAGGAGCACATCGCTCGCTTCCACGGTGAGCACCGTCGCGCTTCCGCTGCCCTCGACGACGGCTCCCTTGCTCCCGTGAATCGCCAGCGGTCGCTTTATCACGAGATCGCCCCGATAGACCTGCGGCCCCAAGGCGATGTCGCGCGGCCCATGTGGGTCGCCGACCAAGGCTGCGAGATGATCGAAGTCCCGCGCCACGGTGGCCCCCGGGAAGAGGCCGACGTCGCGGGGGCCGGCGACCACCGCGCGAGCCGGGGGCAGCGTGTCCGTTCGGGCCCACGCCGCAGACCCGTCGAGCAAGAGCCCGCTCGCCACGAGCGCGACCAGACCCCTAGCCCTCGTACCGCCGCCGGTGCTCACGAGCGGACCTCGGCGTCGGGCAGCACCATGAGCCTCGGACACACCGCCCCGCAGGTCCCGGCCCGCGAGCAACTGGCGCAGACCCGAGAGCGCACCACCGTACCCACCACCGCCAGCGCTACCCCCATCACCGCGAGCCAGAATCCCATCGAAGGGCTGGCGAAGGTCTCGAATTGCCCGATCTTGCCGTTGCCGAACATCTCCGGCGTGAATGGTGCAATATGCAAGGGTGCCTTGGGGTCGAGCCCGTGGCCATAGCTGTAGAGCCAGTAGAAACTATCGAGCAGAAACACCACGGGGAAGGCCAACGCCGGTATCACCACCAGCCGATTGAGCTTCTTTCCGGCGAGCATGAGCAGCCCCAAGGTGACGACGCCGATGGCCGCCACGCCGTAGCCCGCCAGGTGGCGTTCCATCTGCGCGGCCGTCGCCAGGTGCTTCATACCGATGTAGTGGTTGAGGAGATCGATCTCGTGAACGTCGCCCCCCATGCCGGTGAGCGAGATCTCCAGGTTGAGCCCCTGGGGATACTGCGGCGCGTAGAGCTTGAACGACCACCAGGGACGGAAGAACGACGCCGCGAAGAGCAGCACCGCGGCCACACCGCTGAGTACGACGACCCATCGTGCGCGGTCCCACGAGCGCGCTCCACCGCCCCCTTCGATGCCCTTGGGGGCCGCCAGATGCAGATGGACGTGACCATCCTTCCCCCGCTCCGCGCTGCCTTCGTCGGCGCTCATGGTCACTTCTTCTTCGGTTTGACGAGGAAGTAACCGGTCATCTCCAGGTGCAGCGCCGAGCAGAACTCGGTGCAGTACATGGGGAACGTGCCGGGCATGTCGGCCTTGAACGAGATGTTCTCGTTCTTGCCGGGCTCGAGGCTGACGTTGAGGTTGTACATGTCGATGGTGAAGCCGTGCGTCTGGTCTTCGGCGGTCTCCAAGCTGGTGATGTGGATGGTGACGTCGTCGCCCTCCTCCACCTCGATCTGATCCGGGGTGAAGTGACTGCGAATGGCGGTCATGAAGACCTCCACCTTGCTACCGTTGCGAACGATGCGCTCCTTGCCGCCCTCTGCGCGGTTGGGGTCCACGCTCATGGTGACGGTGTTGGTGCCGGGCTTGTAGACCTTCAGCGGTTTGATCTTGTCGGCCTTGATCATCTGCGAGTAGTGCGGCTCGGCATTGCCGATGGGCATGTCGGCGATGAGGCGCATCTTCTCGCCGGTGAGGTCCACCAGCTGGAAGTTCTGCGGATAGAGCGGCCCCACCGGCAGAAAGCGGTCCATCGACATCTTGTTCATGGCCACGAGGTACTTGCCGTCGGGGCTCACGGTGTCGCCCTCCGCCGCCAGGATGTGCCCGATGTTGTACTGGACCTTCAGCTTCTCGACCGGCTGCTTGAAGTCCTTGTACGACCACTTGGCGACCACGCTCTCGATGAACACCGAGGTGAAGGCATTGCCCTTGTCGTCGAACACGGTGTGGAGCGGTCCGAGGCCCACCTCGACCTGCCCCTGGATGGAGTCCTTGAACGGCAGGATGCCGATACCGTACGGGTCTTTGCCTTCGTACTTCTTCTCGGCGACCAGCGCCTTGATCTTGGCGACGTCGTAGATAGTGGCATGGGTATCGAGCTTTCCACCCACCACGATGGCCTTGCCGTCGGGCGTGACGTCGCAGCCGTGGGGGCTCTTGGGCTCGCCGATGAGCGAGAGCACGCCCTCCGGGCCGCTGACGTCCATGGTGAGCACGCGCATGCCGGCGATGCTCTTGGCCTTACCGGCGTTCACCAGCGACTCGGCCTTCTTCCAGTTGATGATGTGGAGATAGTCCATGTCGTTCTGGGTGCTGCCCGACTCGATGGGCGGCTTGCCATCGATGGTGCCGCCGGTGGCCATCTCGGTGTTGAACGAATTGATGAAGGCCCACCCGTCGGAGTCGAGCTTGCCGGCATCGGCGAGGTCTTGGGTGTACGGAGGTAGCTCCATGGCCCAGCTCTGTGCGGGGTCGATGCGCCCCTTACTGCGGTCGAACTTCCAGAAGATCGCCACGCCGCGGTACTTGTCCTTGTACTGAGAGAGGGGCGCATACTCGCGTCCGAGCGGCGCGGGATACTGGCTGGTCTCGATGACGTAGTCGGTATCGGGCGTCACGAAGGCGCCGCCGTGATCGCTGGCGGCCAAGGGATTGGCGACGATCTGCTTCGTGGAGAAGTCGGTGAGGTCCACCACCGCGACGCGCGCGTTGGCCTTGTCGTTGACGAACAGGTATTGACCGTCATAGTCACCCTTGGTCTCCGAGAGATTCGGGTGGTGCATGTCGGCCCAGCGAATCTTGTGCGCCGGGCCGGCCCAGCCGAACGCACCTTGGTTGCCGCTCTCCAGCACCTTGTCGGTGTCACCACCGTACCCGTAGCCCTGCCAAGACTCGGGGGTGAACACGCCGATTACCTTGAGCATGCGCATGGATGGCACGCCGATGACGTCCACGTTTCCGGACTGTCCGCCCGAGGCAAAGATGTAGTACTCATCCATCTTGCCGGTGGGCACGTAGGTCTTGAGCGCAGCCTCCACATCGGCCTCGTTCAGGTTCCGCGCCTTCATGAGGTCCGCCAGCGAGGCCGAAGCGCCGAGATTGCCTGCCGCGGCCTTCTTCTCCTGGGCTTCGTGCTGATTCTCGCATCCGACGAATGCGGCAACGATGACGCCTCCGGCGACGAGCAGCGAGGCGGCGAGGGTGTGCGAGCGCATGAGTGAAACCTCCAGAAGCAGTGACGAAGTCGCGAGTGGGAACGACCGGAGACGAGTGCAGTTCCCATTCCACGGCGGCTCTCGATTTCGAGAGGAGGCGCCGCGAGGTCGAGAGGGCCGCTGACCCTCGGGTCCCGTTGCCCCCACGTCCCACCTCTCACAATCGAGAAACCCGCCGATGCAACCCGTGCAGCCCATGCAGCGTTTGCACGAGCGTCGCGCCGGGCGCGCGAAATACAGTGAAATACCCGCTGGCACGCGGGGTGCTCGCCACCTCCATCGATGAAGCGCCCCCGCCAGCTCGCACCACCTCTGGTGCCCCAGTCCGATGGCTACTGGCGCGACCTCTGGGCCCGCACGGCCCTCCTGGGAGCGCTCATCACCGGCGTGTACTTCTTGCTCTGGGAGGTCGCGGAGCGTGGTCCGTGGCTCGCCTTCGTGAGCGAGCACGTTCGCGTGTTGCACCTCGTACGGGGCGCGGGAGCGGCTTGCTTGCTCGGGAGCTGGACCTTCCTCAGCGTCCGACAATCTCGCCGCGCATGCGACGCGCTGGTCGAAGGCCACCTCGCGAGCCTGGAGCGCCTCGTTCGCGCGCGCACCAACGAGCTCACCGAAGCGAGCGCGTTCGCCGAGCTGCTGCTGGACTCGCTACCGGAGCGCATCGTGGTGGTCGACGGCAACGGCACGGTGGTGAAGGCCAATCGCGTCGCCGAACGACTCGCCGGCAAGCCGTTGGTGGGCGTGCGCTACGAGCACGCTTTCGCCGACGACGAGCGCGTGTGGGAGGAAGAGGAGATCGAGATTCCCTCGTCCCCGCAAGCCGTGCACGCCGGCGGGTGCGAGCCGCGATTGGTCATCGAGCTCGCGCGCGACGTCACCGACCAGCGCAACCTCGAAGCGCAGCTCCGCCACCAGGAGAAGATGGCCAGCCTGGGCCTCCTGGCCGCGGGCTTCGCGCACGACATCGGGAATCCGCTGGCGTCGCTCAGCAGCGAGCTCGAGCTCCTGGAAGGCGAGGAGGACGTTGCGCGGTTTCGCGACTCGCTCTCGGTGCTCCAGAAGCAGGTCGCGCGAATGACCCGCATGCTCCGCGAGATGGTCGACTTCGCGCGGCGACGCCGGCCCGGCGAAACGGACGTGTCGGTGGCCGCCGCGGTGGCAGACTCGGTGCGCCTGGTGAGCCACGATCCGCGCTGGCGAAGGGTGCGCCTCGTCATCGACGTCCCGGACGATCTCCCGCACCTCCACATGGTCGAGGACCACCTGGTGCTGGTACTGGTGAACCTCGCCCTCAATGCTACCGACGCGATGCCGCGCGGGGGTGAGCTGGTCATCGAGGCGCGATCCCGAGGAGCCTTCGTGGAGCTCTCCGTACGCGACACCGGCGTCGGCATGACGCCCGATGTCCTCGAGAAGGCCATGACCCCACTCTTCACCACCAAGCCCGCCGGCAAGGGGACCGGTCTCGGGCTCTCGGTCTCGAGCCGCGTCGTCGGCTCGGCCGGTGGAACCATGAGCGTGACGAGCATCCCCGGGGTCGGCACCACGGTGACCATTCGCTTGCCGACGCAGGCTGCTGACGCCTCGGAGAACCAAGCGCCGCGGCGATCGCCCGAGGCGGGAACGCGATCGCTCTCCCCCGTCGAGCCCGCCCATGTCTGAGCGAATCTTGGTGGTGGAGGACGAGATCACCCTCTGCCACAACATCGCGCGCTTTCTCACCCGGCAGGGCCATACCGTCATGGCGGTCGAGACGGCCGAAGAAGCTCTGGCGGAGCTCGAGCTGCGAACCTTCGACTTCGTGGTCACCGATCTGCAGTTGCACGAGGCCGACGGCCTCGCGGTGCTCGATCGCGCGCGCGCCAGCGGCTCCGACTGCGTCGTCTTCATCATGACCGCCTACGCGTCGGTCGAAGCAGCCGTCGAAGCACTACGCCGAGGGGCGAACGACTTCATTCTGAAGCCCGTCTCGCTCGCCGACCTGCAGAGCAAGATCGAACGATTCGGGGAGCAACGGCGGCTCGGACGCGGCAAGGTACCACCTGCGCAACAGGCGCCCGCGAGCCACGAGGCGTTCGAGCTCCTGCGCGGCGGAGGCCCCACCATGGACCGCCTGTGCGCCCTCGTGGAGAAGGTGGCTGCGGCGCCCTCCAACCTCCTGATCACCGGAGAGGGCGGCACCGGAAAGGAGCTGGTCGCGAGGGCGATACACGATCGCTCTCCACGCTCCAACGGCCCCTTCATCACGCTCGCCCCCGCCGCGGTGGCGGACAGCGGCATCGAGCGGGTGCTGTTCGGCGACGTCGACGCACGTCGCGAGGGACTGCTGGCGGCGGCCTCCGGCGGCACTTTGTTTCTCGACGAGATCGGCGATCTACCGATGGTCGTGCAGGCCCAGCTCGTGCGCGCCATCGAGCACGGCGAAGTGCTGCCCATGGGGAGCGACCGAGCGGTTCGCGTCGACACCCGCGTGGTGGCCGCGACCCGTCGCGACGTGAACGTTCTGGTAGAGAGCGGTGCCTTTCGCCAGGACTTGCTCTATCGACTCCAGGTGGTGCAGGTTCGGGTTCCGCCGCTCCGCGAGCGCGAGGGCGCGCTTCCGGTGCTGGCCCAACGATTTCTCGAGGCGCACGCGCGAAAGCAGCAGCGAACCCTGCGAGGGTTCTCGGCCGCAGCCATGGCGGCTCTTTCGAGCTACGCGTGGCCCGGCAACGTCCGCGAGCTATCACTGGCCATCGAACGAGCCGTGGTCTTCTCCGCGGACGAGATGGTCGAGCTGGCCGACCTACCGCAAGAGATCTGCGCGCCCTATCTACCGGTCGAAGCAGCGCCACGAGGCCCGGCCGGAGTGTCGCTCCCCGACGAGAGCTGCAACCTGGAGCGCGTCACGCGCTCGTTCCAGCGGCAACACCTGGCGCGCGTCCTGAGCCGGGTCGGCGGCAACCGCGAGGCCGCAGCCAAGCTCCTCGGCGTATCGAACGCCACGTTCTATCGATACCTGCAGAAGGCAGGGCTCAAGGGCTATCAGGGTGAGGGATGCGAACCGTCGTCACCCGCGCGTCGTTGACTCGACCGGGCGCGCGCAGATGCTGCATCGCCCGGTCCGCCCCGACAGCGCTCGATTCTGGCGGGTGATGGCGCTTTCCGTGCGCGGAGCCCGATGGCATGCACCGTGCTTGCGACAGAGGCGAAGATGCTCCTCCACACGCTCTATCTGATGTCGGTCTGGATCCACATTCTGGCGGCCATGACCTGGATCGGCGGCATGTTCTTCCTGGTGCTCGTGGTGGTGCCCTGGCTACGAAAGGGCGACCGGGCCACCGCGGGCGCCTTCCTGCGCGACACCGGCCGACGCTTCCGCACCGTAGGCTGGGTCTCCTTCGCGATCCTCCTCGTGACGGGCACCTTCAATCTATGGGTCCGCGGGGTACGACTGGCAGACTTCGGTCGCGCGGAGTGGCTCTCGTCTCCCTTCGGTCGCGCGGTGGTTCTCAAGCTCGGCGTCTTCGCGGTGGTGCTGCTCCTGAGCGCGTATCACGACTTCGTCGGCGGCCCGCAAGCCACCGCGGCGCTGGAGCGAAACCCTCGATCGCCGGAGGCCGAGGGCTTTCGAAGGCGCGCCTCGCTGCTCGGCAGAGCCAATGCCATGCTCGCCCTCGCGCTGGTGGCCATGGCGGTCATCGTGGTGCGGGGGTGGCCCTGGTAGGTCTCACCGCGCCGGTTGACCGCTCCGGCTAGGAAAGACCGGCACCGTTCCGGGGGGCGCGTCGCTCATCGCGGCGAGGGCTCGGTCGACCTGATCCTTGAGCTCCCGGCGATCGCCCACGCGAGCTCCCACTGCCTTGAGGATGCGCAGCGCAGGGTCACGGTACTTCACGCGCGGCACGAGGAACGTGATCAGCGCCGGGTCGGCGCTGGTGTTCATGGTTCCGCGCTCGACGCGGTCCGCGAGCGCAGAGAGCTCCGGCTCACCGACGCTCTGGGTGTCGAGCGAACGCAGGGCCGCCTGCGCGACCTCGAGATCGTCGTCGCACGCAAGCGCAACCAGGCGCGCGCGGACCTCTGCGTCGTTGAACTTGCGGAGAGAGGTCGCGGCCTGCGATCGCATCTGCACATCCTTCGATGCGGCACGCGCGAGCACGGGCGCCTTCGCGCCCTCCATGCCGGTGTTTCCCAGCGAGGCAACGAGACCGCGCTCCTCGTCGGCATCGCGCGTGGCATTCAGATCGTGCAGCAGGCTCCCCAGGATGGACCGCGCCATCGCGTCGTGGTTCGACTGGCTCGCATGGAACGCGAGGGAGCCGAGCGTGTAGGCCGCGGCTTGCCGCAGATCGTCGTCCTTGGCCTTCTTCGCGCTCTCCCACTCCTTGGCGACGAACGCCACCGACTCGGCATTGGGAGCGTCCACGAAGGCGAAGCGCTGGAGCATGTGCTGGTAGAGAACCGGATCCGTGTGGGCCGCCGGCATGGCCAGCACCGTGCGCATGGCCGACTGGGCTTTGGTGTCGCCAGACGAAGAGAGCAAGTCGAGAATGAGCTCCCGCCCCGGCGGGGTCTGGGCCGAGAACTGCGAGACGAGCGCGTCGCACGACTCGGGGTTGGCGCGCATGAAGCCGGCGGCACGAATGAGGTCGCCTTTGCGCGGTTTCTGGCCACGGGCGATGGCGCCCACCATGAACTGCAAGTCGCCCGCCGTGAGGCCGTTGGCGACCGCCAGGTTCGAGGCGCGCTCGTCGAGGAGGCTCGGTCGCGCGTCCGGCGCGTGGCGCTCGAGCTTGGCGACATCGGGCATCGGCCACACGTCGCCCGACGCAGGCGGCTTCGCCTGCATCGCCGCGTGAAACGACGCGGACCCCTGGGCCGCCGCCGGACCCTCGGCGGTGTCGGTGGCCGGTGGGCTCACAGAGAGGTCCATCGTGATGTCCACCGGAAGGCTCCCGTCGAAGCGCACTTCGCCGCGGCCCTTCCCCTCGTCTTGCTCGGTGGTCTTCACGAGCCGACCTTCCGCGCGGGTGTAGCTCCACGGTACCGACCCGAAGTCGCTGGGCTCGGTGGCCACGTAGGCGCTGGTAGCCGTGCTCGGCCCCGGAACGGTGACGCCATAGTGGAGCGCCAGCGCCATGAGCACGTTCTTCGCGAGCGGCGTGGTTGCCGGGTCGAGATACACATCTTCCACCGCGCCGTCGGCGCCCATCGCGAGAATCACCGGTTGTCCCACGAGATCCTTCTGGGCAGCGGTAGCGTCGGCGTACAGCGGCTTTCCCAGGGCGGTGACGTTGGCCGAGCGCAGGCTCACCAGCCGCACCCCCACGAGCCGACGCGCGCCGCTCGGGCCCAGATCCGTCACCTGCGTCACCCCCGCCAGCTCCACGTCGGTGGACTGCGCAGGAAGGCCGGGCACCGGCACCGTGGTGCGCACGTGCCAGTCCACGTCGTAGAGCGTGCCGCGGTCACCACGATAGGCCATCGTTAGCGGGCCCGCGCCGGTCGCGGCGGTGGTGGTCGCGAGCGCCGTGGATACTGGCCTATCGTCGCCTTTGCCATTCGCTTCGCTCGTGCCACGACGCAGGAAAGCAACGACGGCGATGCACCCCAGCGCCCCCGCTCCGATGAGCACGGGGCGCGCAGCCAAGACGGACCGCATTCGTTTCATGGCGTAATGGCGGCAAGGGCGCCGAAGTCGAACTTCTCGTCCACGGCACGCAGAATGGGAATGCTGGTGTGCACCCCGCGCCAGTGTACGAGCTCCCATTCTTCCTCGTAGAACAAGAACTCCACGTAGAGGGCGAGGCGACCGCCGAGGCTGGACAGATCCAGCGCCGCGTCGACGCCGAAGTTCAACTTGCGTGACGCGCCACTGCCGTTCAGCCAGGTGCGGGCGACGATGGGGAGCTTCGCCTGGATGAGCGTGAGGTATCCGCGAATTCCGGCGCTGACGATGCCGCCGATGCCGACACCCAGGCTCATGGCGCCAGATAGGTTGAAGTACGGTTCGAAGCCGGCCTTAGCCTCGAACTTGGTCATGTCCGCGTTGCACCCGGATCCCATTTCGCCTTTGGCGATGGCGTCGACGCCGTAGCTCAGCTCTGCCCATACCGAGCCGGTTATGGGAATGGGACCAGCCCACACGGTGAGGGTTAGCTTCGTCGTCTTCCTCGTGTTCTCGACCAGCGGCTTTTCGAAGGTCTTGTTCAGGCTGAAGCTCGAGCCAGTCGCTCCATTGGCGAACTTCTTGTACTTGTCGTACGGCTTGGGATCGGCGAAGATCTCCTGGTCGGCGATGAGCAAGTGGCTCTCGTAGCGGACCCTTTGATCCTTGTTCTCGTTGGCACGGACCCACACGTCGGCGTCGACCGCGTGATTCCATAGCCGCGCGAAGTTGTCGCCGAGGACGCCGTCGATGGGCGTGGTGATCTTCACCGTGAAGCTCGCGTTGGCGTTGCCCTGGAGCTGGCAGGTCTTGTGAGGCTCCGTCGACGTCTTGGGCTTGAACTCCGCGGCCTTGAGCTCCCACCCCGCGTTCATGCTGTAGCCGGCCGACCACGAGTCGGTATCACCCTCTTGCGCAGCGTCGGCAAAGTCTTCGCCCAGGACCCCGGGGATGACCTGGTTGCCGTTCATCTTCTGGGGAATCTTCTTGAGTACCTTCTCGATCTCCTCGCGCTTGCGCTGGAGATATGCCTCGAGGGCATCGCCGTTGGCCTTGTCCGCGGCGGCAGTCGGGAACCCGCTGTAGGTCCAACGCTTGCAGTTGTCGTAGTCGGCGTCGCGCATGTAGCTGACGTCACCGGGCGCTTGGGCGATGTAGGCGTCGTAGAACATCTTGGGCGACCAGTCGCACGCGGCAGTGGTCAGATCGAGACAGCCGCAGCTACCCCGATCGTTGCACCCCTGCGCCACCCGAGACTTCCGACGCCACCACTCCACCAGGGTAATGTTGGTGATCTTGCAGCGGGCGTATGTATTCCAGTTGGCCTGATTTTGGTTCCGCATGGCATCGGGGCCGGCCAGGCCCTTGCAATTGAGCGCATTCGCCTCGCACGCCTCCACGTCCATGGGTGGCACGTTGATGCTAGGGTCATCGCAATCGAGTTGCGGTGACATGAACGTGCTGGCCGACACCGGCAGCGCCTTCGTCGGTCGGGGCGTGGCCGCGCGGGTGGTGGTGCCGCTCGCGTTTCCTCCGGCGGGGACGACGCCGTTGCCGGCGCCGGAGCGGATCATCCCACCACCACCATTGCGCAGCACGTTGGCGGGTGGCGACTTCAGAGCGGCGCCGCTGGGACTGAAGAGCGCGACGTGGTTTTGCAGGAGCGCGTTCTTGTGGGCGTTGATGAGCGCGTCGGTGCGCACGTT
>Ga0075163_10009373_pt1 | contig 12852 bp, 6 predicted proteins | sample JI1023141ADNA_FD_71478 | JGI IMG/M metagenome (GOLD analysis project Ga0075163, IMG submission 71478) | Wastewater effluent complex algal communities from Wisconsin, to seasonally profile nutrient transformation and Carbon sequestration -... | ecosystem: Engineered > WWTP > Effluent > Algae...
GGCCTGACTCGTTCACCTACACACTCACCGATGCGGACGGCGATGTGTCGACGGCCACCGTCACGCTGAACGTCGGAGCAGTGGACGACCTCCCCGTGGCTGTCAACGACACCTTCACGGCCACTGAGGACACGCTCCTCAACGGAAGCCTGGCTGGCAACGACACATTGTCCGGCGACGGCGGAAACAGCTTTGCGTTGGGCACCGGCCCGGCCCACGGTACGGTCGTGGTCAATGCGGACGGCGCGTTCACCTACACGCCGTCAGCCAACTACAACGGGCCGGACTCGTTCACCTACACACTCACCGATGCGGACGGTGACGTGTCGACGGCCACCGTCACGCTGAACGTCGGAGCGGTCAACGATGCGCCCGTGCTGGGCGGCGAGTCGGTCGCGACACTGGAGGACACTGGCGCCGCCGGCAACGTGCTGGCCAACGACTCAGACGTGGAAGGCGGACCGCTGAGCGTCACCGAGTTCACCTGGAACGGCAGCACATTCACAGTGGCGGCTGGAGGCAGCACCACGGCCACGGTCGCGGGCGTCGGGACCTTGACTCTGGGATCGGACGGCAACTACGCATTTTCACCGGCAGACGACTTCAGCGGCAGCGTGCCCGTGGTCACCTACAGCGTCACCGACGGCACCAGCACGCACCCCAGCACGCTCGATCTCAATGTGGTCGCTGTCGCGGATACGCCCACGCTCGCGTTGAACTCGACCACCCTCGTGGGCGGCGGCAGCAGTGACAGTGGGCTTCCCCCCAGCACGGGCCTGGGGCGCGACTTCTACGACGAAATCTCCCTGAGCACCGCCTCTGCGGTGGATGCCAAGAACCTGGAGATCGCCGTCGAGACCAACACCGCCACGTCGACGGGCGCGGTCACCGACGTGGCCATCGCGCAGGCCGATTTCGACACTGGCGATGCGTACCGGTACAGCGGCTACATCTACTTGGAGGCGGGCCATTCCTACACAATCTCGGGCAACCGCGACGACACGATGATCGCGAAGATCGGCGGCAACACGGTCTTCAGCCAGGGTTTCAACAACTGGGGCACCTTCAGCGGCGACACGCTCAACGTCACCGTCTCGGGCTACTACTCCTTCGAGCTCAATGTGTTCGACGGCAATGGCGTTGGCGTGCTCGACGTGAACATGTCGGTGGATGGCGGCCCGCCTGTCGATCTCAACACCAGCAACTTCCACCTTTACGCTGGCGCGGCCGACCTCACCGACAGCGACGCCGTGCTCGGCGACTTCGTGGCCAACAACGACGGTGGGTACTTCCCGGTCGACATCGTCGGGGCAGATGGCACCTTCATTTCTCTGGGCTCGATCGGCGCCAGCCTTGGCGACAGCGATGGCTCTGAACATCTGACCATCACGATATCGGGTATCCCCGCTGGCGCGACGATCAGCGACGGCACAAACACCTTCACTGCCACGGCCGGCCTGACCAGCGTCGACGTCACCGCATGGGATCGCCAGAACCTGCAGTTCAAGTCGGTGGCGGGCTTCAACGGCGCGGTCGACCTGTCGGTCACCGCCACGGCAACCGAGGCCTCCAATGGCAGTTCTGCCAGCACCACTGGGAGCCTGCGGGTCGTTGTCGCGGATGCCACCCCTCCGGATCTGTTCACCGAGGGTGCGCTGGTGATCGTGAACCAGGGCACCAGTTCAGCCAGCACCTATCGACAGGTGGCCTTCCCCGTGGTGGTGAACCTTGCCGACGCGGGCGAAACCTTGAGCGCACTGGTGGTCAACGGCCTGCCCGCAGGGGTTGTCATCAGCGACGGAACCCATTCGTTCACCGCGTCGATGGCAGACAACTCGGTGGACGTGGCGGGCTGGAACCTGGGCAGCCTGACCCTGGCGGTCCCGACCAGTTTCACCATCACCGGAACAACGATTTCCGTCACCGCAACCTCCACCGTGTACGCGATGGTGGACGGCGTGAACACGGCGATCGACAGTGCCTCGAGCAGCGACACATTGACCCTCGTGGCGGACTACACCACCACCAGTGCCACCGGCAACGCCGGCAACGAGACCCTCAACGGCAGTTCGGCGGACAACCACATCAGCGGCGGCGGCGGGAACGACTCCGTCTCAGGCGCGGCGGGCAACGACCTGTTGCTGGGCGATGCCGGCAACGACAGCATCACGGGCGGCACAGGCAACGACGTGATTTACGGAGGCACCGGCGACGACCGTCTCGACGGCGGCACCGAGGCCGACAGGCTGATCGGCGGCGCAGGCAACGACACGCTGATTGGCGGCACCGGCGTCGCGAATCTGACGACCGACGTCTTCCAATGGCAATTCAACGACGACGGCAGCCCGGGCAGCCCTGCCGCCGACACCATCCTGGATTTCAACGCCGGCGCCACAGCCAGCGGGGGAGATATCCTCGATCTGAGGGATCTGCTCGTTGGCGAAACCAGCGGCTCGCTCGCCAACTATCTGCACTTCTCGACCTCCGGCACGGACACCGTGATCTCCATCAGCACGTCCGGTGGCTACTCCGGGGGCTACAGCAGCGGCCAGACGGACCAGACCATCACACTGTCCGGGGTAGACCTCGTCGGCGGCCGAACGGATGTGCAGATCATCCAGGACCTGCTGAAGAACGGTAACCTGGTGACGGGGTGAGCGTGCCCAGCCGGGCCGTCAGCTCTTGACGACCGGCCCTGTCAATCCGTCGACACCGCTGTGCCAGAGCGCTGCGGCATCATGCTCGTCGCTGACGCCCTCGGCATACACCTGCAGGCCGATGCCACGCAGCATGCGCACCGTGCCGTTCACGTGCTGCGCACGTGCCATGTCCTTCGCCATGCCTTCGGTGAGGCTGGCATCGAGCTTGACGAAATCCAGCCCCGCTTCCAGCAACCCGGAGCCTTCGGTCAGCCGCTCGCCTGCATGCTCCAGGCCCACCCGTGCTCCGCAGCCGTGCATCTGGCTGACCAGTTCGCGCACCAGTTCGATGTGGCGCCAGGCGCCGTCCTCGGCCACCTCCAACCACAGGCCAGGAGCCTCACCAGGGTGCGCGACCAGCAAGGCTCGCAAGCCGGGTACGAAGCTGCTGTCCAGCAAGGAGCCCGGGCTGATGTTCACCGCCCGGGCCATGCCGTCGGCAGCGATAGCCTGCAGCGCCAAGCCCGCCGCCAGGGTGTCGATGCGGGCGGTCAGCAAGGTCCGGCGTGCCATCGGCAGCCATTGCGCGGCGGGTACCAACGCCCCACCCTCTTCGAGTTGAAGGCGCAGCGGGCACTCTCTGTGCACAACCGAGCCATTGCCGTCGATCAGTGCGAACTCCACCAGCTTGGCGCGCCGGCTGGCCAGCACACCCAGCAGGCGCTCGCGCCAGGCATCCTCGCCCAGCACCAGGCCGTCGCCAGTGTCGTCCAGTTCCACCGCGTAGGCACCGCGCGCCTCGGCACGGGCCAGTGCCTGGTCAGCCGCTGCCAGCAGCGAGGAAACCGGTGCGCCGTGCCACCAGCGCACCGCGCCGACCACTGCAACGGCCATGGGATCGTGCGCTCGCAGCAGGTTGCGCAGCCGCGCAGCGACATCGACTGCCGGCTCGCGCAGTGAGCCGACGTCAGGCAGCACCATCGCAAAATCAGAACCATTCAGTCGACCGACCTCGTAGGAGCCGGCTCGACGGGCCGATTCCACGATGGCAGCCGCAGATTCCTGCAACAACCGATCGGTCGTGGCGTGTCCCAGCTTGCGGTTCAGCCCCTGGAGATCGGCCAGGCGAACCAGGACGATAGCCCCGCCAGCGCTGCCATCCTCGCTGCCCAGCATCACTTTCAAGCGGCCCATGAAGTGAGATCGATTCGACAAGCCGGTGAGCGCGTCGCAATTGGCCTGCCTTCGCAGTTGCTCCACCTGCGCAGCCTGCTCGTCGAACATGGCCTTGAGGCGGCCCACCATGGTGTTCATGGCCCGGGTCACGTCACGCAGTTCGGGCACCACGGGCTCGCTGATGGTGATGAAGCGGCGCTCGGTGATGGCCGTGGCCTGCTGGACCGTGGCTTCCAGCGGAAGGCGGATTCGGCGTACGCCGACGGCCGCCAGACCGCCCAGAACGAGGGCCAGCAAGGCCATCAGAGAGGCGGTCGACAAGGTGCTCTGCCAGAGTTGATCATGGGCAAAGCTGGCATGACTGCGCACCTCCAGGCGGCCCAGTTGCTTCCACCCGTCGCTCACCTGGGCAACCCCGGGCGACGGCGCAATGCCCAGCCAGCGGACGAACCAGGACGGGGCGCTGCTGGGCTTGGGCGCGGCGCGGCGCTCGAGCGTCGGACGGCCGTTCAAGCCGATCAGGCGAATGGCCTCGTAGTGGCCGGTGTCGAACTGGCTGGCGATCACCAGTTCCATGGCTGTGGCGTCGCCCTTTTGCTGGGACAGCGTCAAGGCCAGGAACTGAGCCGTGTCGTTGTTCTTCAGCCCAAGCTGGGTCTCGAGATATTGCCGCGACGAGTGCACGGTGATGCCGAATGCCGCAGCGAACGCAATCACCAGCGTCAATGCAAGCAACAGCCAAACTTGGCGGATCAGTGACATGAGCTCTCCTGGGTCATTCTTATACCTCCTTCAGTTGCGTTCGCTTACTGGAAAAAGCCGTCTTGTCGGGCCTTCAACAGCACATCGCGCCAGCGCGACAAGCGCTCCGCAGGGCCGGCCCCCCCCACCACGACCGCACCCACCCCCTCCCAAAGGCCGTCTGCGTTGAAGCTGAAAACCGGGCTCAGGTCCGGCCTGCTGCCTGCGCGGCGCACCTCGCCCACCAGGTTGTCGAGCACATAGGGATCGGCCTCAGGGCTGGGGTAGTACGTCATCACCATGTGGGGCTGCACCGACCCGCCTGTGGCCACTCGCACGTAGACGATACGCAACTTTCGGTGTGGCACGCCCATCGAGACCAGCGTGAAGTACTTGGCAATCGCATAGTCCTCGCAATCCGCCTGGCTCCGTTGAAGCGACTCGAGCGGGCTGGCCCAATAGTCAATCTGGCCCCAATTGTCGACATCCTCGCGGAAGGTGAGCCGATGGTTGTAGAAGTCGTTGACGGCAACGAGCTGCGCAAATTCGTCGCGCCCCAAGGCTGCGCCAACGACCTCTCGCAACGCCCGAACACCCTGGACCGCGGCTACGCCATGCCGGGCAGCCGAACTGGCGAGCCGATCCGGGTCCCACGCCTGCACGCTCGACGCCCAACACGTCAGAGCCAGAAAGGCTCCCCACCAGATGCGCCTCCACCAGGGGCACCTTGGCAGGGGTGGTTGGAAAGCAAGGGCCATCGTTCCAGTTTCGGCCACGCCGAACCCGACTTGAGCGTGGCCCCAGACCATCCTGTCCTGTGGCCGCCTTGCCACAGGGCTGGTCCACCAGGGCCGCCATTGCCGCTTTCATCACATCAGCAAAGGGAACCAGCGCACCAGCTGCGTAGCCCTTCATTTACATTGGGCCGGCTTTTCGCCAAACAAAGCTCACAGACGAGTGCCCCATGAAGAAGTCCACGATTCGATTCAGCGTCCTGGCGCTGGCCTGTGCGGCGGCCCATGCACAAGCCGACCTCGGCGTCACCCACGCCGCCCAGAAGGCCATCAGTTCCAGCCCGGAGGTGGCGGCCAAGTTCAACGCCTTCCGTGCGTCGGCGGACGAGGTCGGATCAGCCTCTGCAGGTTTCCTGCCCAGAATCGACGTCACGGCTGATCTGGGCCGCACCGAAGACCGGATCACCAGCCGCAACCCGGCAGACCAGGGCCTGAACCGAGGTGGCGTGGCGCTGAACGTGACCCAGATGCTCTGGGACGGCATGGCCACAGGAAACGAAGTGGCACGCTTGTCGCACAACAAGATGGCTCGCTACTTCGAGTTCCTCGACGCCACAGAGCAGACCGCCCTCGAGGCCCTACGTGCCCACCACGATGTGCTGCGCTACCGCAGGCTGGTATCGCTGGCCGAGGACAACTATGTCCAGCACAAGTATGCCTACGACCAGATTCAATCCCGGGTCCGTGCCGGGGTGGCGCGTGGGGTCGACCAGGAGCAGTCCGGCGCTCGCCTGGCGCTCGCCGAATCCAACCTCGTCACCGAGAAAGCCAATCTGCACGACGTGACCGAACGCTACCGCCGCATCGTTGGCGAGCCGCCCGAGGCCATGGCCACCGCCGCGATGCCGATGAAGCGGCCGCTGCCCGACTCTGCGGCTGCTGCCATCGAAGGCGCCGCCCGCTTCAGCCCGGTGGTCGCCGGTGCTGTGGAGGGCCTGCGCGCCGTGCGTGCCCAGGGCGAGGTGCGCAAGAGTGCCTTCCTGCCCAAAGTTGAAGCGCGCCTGCGCGCCGGAGGTGGCCACAACTTCGACGGCGTCGGGGACCAGAAACGCGACGTCTCCGCCCAACTCGCCTTGACATGGAACCTCTTCAACGGCGGTGCCGATGAGGCCCGCCAGCGCCAGCAGGTGCATTTGCTGAACCAGGCCACTGACCTGCGCGACAAGGCCTGCCGAGACACGCGCCAGACGGTGGCCATTGCCTACAACGATGTGCGCAAGCTCGAGGAACAGCTTGTCTACCTCGATCGCAACGTCACCTCCATCGAGAGGGCACGCGACGCATACCGCCAGCAGTTCGACATCGGCCAGCGCAGCCTGCTGGACCTCCTGAACGCCGAGAACGAGGTCTACACCGCCAGGCGTGCCCAGGCCCTGGCTGTAGCAGACCGGGACATTGCGGTCGGCCGCACCCACGCCAGTATCGGGACACTCGTGGCCGCACTCGGCCTCACCCGGCCGGATACGACGGGGCTGTCGGTGGAATCCGATGGCTGGGAGGCCGGCCGCGACGCCGCCTCCCGCTGCCCGCTCTCGCCCACTGATCCATCGGGCAGTTCGCGTGCCGATCTGGACGCCAAGGCCCGTGCCATGGCAGTGCCTACCGCGGCCCTCCTGCCTGTCACTCCCGCGTCTGCTGCGCCGGTGGCGGCACCGGCCGCACCCAAGTCGCTGGCACCCACTGCGGCAGCTGAACAACGCCTGCGTGACTGGGCCGCAGCCTGGTCGGCCAAGGACTTCACCCGCTACCAGGCCTTCTACAGCCCGACGTTCAGCCCCACCCAGGTTGACAGATCCCAGTGGCTGGCGGACCGACAACGCCGGGTCACCAAGCCCGGCGAGATCCGGGTCGAGGTGCTGAATGTCGAGGCCACAGCCCTGTCGGCCACCCAGGTCGAAACGCGATTCGAGCAGGCCTACCAGTCAGCCAACTACACCGATCGCAGCGCCAAGACGCTGACCTGGGAGCTGGCCGGCGGCACCTGGCAGATCGTGCGCGAATCGAACCGCTGATTGCAGGGCCCCGGTGTCCGGGGCGGTATATTTCGATAGACTTCCGGCGATCCACCGCTGGGTAACTTGCCGTGCCGGCTGACTGGCCGGCGCCTGCCTCGCGGCCAGACTCATTCATCGAATACGCCCCTCATGCGCTCACGCTCGCCCTTGCTGCCTCGACGCCCCTTGAACCGTTTCGTTGCAGCTTGGGCCGTGGGCTTGGGAATGGTTGGGGCACCGCAGGCCCAGACATCCGCACCGGCCTCGTCGCCAGAGGCCGCCGAAGTGCAGCGCCTGCTGAAGGATGGTCAGCACGTGCAGGCGCTGAAGATCATCGACGAGTCTTTGGCGCGCAATCCGAAGGACCCGCAGATGCGCTTCAGGCGCGGCGTGGCACTGTCCATGCTGGACCGCAAGAACGAAGCCCTGGCAGTGTTCCAGAAGCTGGTCGAGGATCACCCGGACATGCCGGCGCCTTACAACAACATGGCCGTCATCCATGGTGCACAGGGCGACTACGACAAGGCCCGCCAGTCGCTTGAAAAGGCCATTCGAACCAATCCGGCCTATGCAACGGCCTACCAGAACCTGGGTGATGTCTATGCCCAGTTGGCCAGTCAGGCCTACAACAAGGCCCTGCAACTCGACAAGAGCGATGCCACTGTGCCGCCCAAACTGGCTCTCCTTCGCGAGCTGACGGCTGGCCCGAACATGCCCCCGCCGCCTGCGGTGACGTCGGGCACCGCGGTGGCATCCAAAGCCCCCACGGTGACAGCACCGCCGGCCAGGCCGGCCACGGCCAGTCCGCCGCCTGCACCAGCTTCAGCCCTGGCTGCCGCGCCAGCCGCCAACCCACCCGCCCGGCCCTTGCCTGCAGCTCCCCAGGCCGCAGCCGATGTAGAAGCCGCTGTCCGCGATTGGTCTGCTGCGTGGAGCCGGCGCGACATGGGTGCCTACATCGCGGCCTACGCGCCGGATTTCACCGGGCAGTCCGGCTCGCGCAAAGTCTGGGAGCAGGACCGCCGCGACCGCATCGTGCCCCGCAAGCAGATCAAGGTGGAGATCGTTGATCTGAAGGTCACAGTCAATGGCGACCTGGCCACGGCCCGGTTCCGCCAGATCTATGCCTCCGACACCTTGTCCACCAGCAGCCGCAAGACGTTGTCGCTCGCACGGTCGAGCCAGGGCAAATGGGTCATCAAGCAAGAGGCGGTCGGGGGCTGACGCCGGCCTTGTTCGCCGCCCGCACGCACTCGGGCGACAATCCCGTTGCGATGACGCTTGAATCCTCCACCCCCAAGTGGCGCCGGGGCGCCGTGATGCTCGGCACGCTCGGCCTGCTGTGCGCCGGCATGTTTTCAGCCGCCGACAGCCGCGGCCTGACACTTTGGTGGTCAGGCGGCTCGGCGGCGGCCAGCACGAACCTGGTGTCGCCCGGCAACCTGCGCGTGCGCCTGGCCGACGATTTGCCCCAGCCGAGGCCGTCAAGTGACAGTTCGGCCCCGACCGGGAGCCCCGAATCGCGGTTGATCGCCATCTATAGGCTGGTGGCACGGCACGATCTGGATGATGCGCTGACCGCCAGCACCGCCCTGGTCCAGTCACATCCCAATTTCCGGCTCGCCCAACTGTTGCACGCCGATCTGCTGGCGGCACGCACCGCCCCCCTGGCGGCATGGGGCGGCACCGTTCCCGAAGCAGACCTGACGCCACTGCGCGACGAGGCTCGCCAGCGCCTGGCAGCCTTGCGCGAGCGGCCTCCTGTCGGCACTGTTCCCGCCGAGTTCGTTCAGTTGCCGCCCAGCGTGCCGTTCGCCATTGCCGTCGATGCGGCGCGCAGCCGGCTGTACCTGTTCGAGAACGGCGCTGGTGGCTTGAAACTCGTCGACGACTTCTACATATCGGTCGGCAAGCAGGGCGTCGAAAAGCTGGTTGAGGGCGACCAGCGCACCCCATTGGGCCTGTACTTCACCACGGGGCGCATCGACCCTCGCGCTCTGGAAGACCGGTTCGGCGTGGGTGCGCTTCCCCTGAACTACCCGAACGCCTATGACCGCAACCGCGGGCGGACTGGCAGCGGCATCCTGCTGCACGGTGTCCCCGCGGCAACCTACTCGCGCCCGCCGCAGGACAGCGACGGCTGCGTCGTATTGACCAACGAAGATCTGCTCTCGCTGGCTGGCCGCCTGCCGCTGCGCGATACGCCGGTGCTGATCAGCCGAAAGATCGACTGGCGTGCACCCGCCAGCGCCCAGGCCACTGCCCACCCCGAGTTTCTGAAATCCTTTCAGCGCTGGCAACAGGCCCGCATGGCCTCGGACGCCGAGACCCTGGCCTCGTTTTACCCTACCGATGGCCCGGCAGACGGTGCCGCCATCGCGCGTATCCGCCAGCGAGCAGCCCTGCCACCCAGTGCGATCTCGGACACCAGCCTGATCACGTGGCGCGACGATCGCGAGCTGATGATCGCCACCTTCCGCGAGCAGGCCGGCGCCGGGCAGCGGCGCGACCGGGTGATGCGCCAATACTGGGGCCGCGATGGCAGCGGCTGGGTCATCATGGCCGAGGGCCAGGTGCATTAGACCCCCAACGCTCGCTTGCGCTCGCTGCCCCGCCTAGGGGGCTCGCGCAGCGGACCGGCAGAGCCGGATCCGCGCACGCCACTTGAAGACGGGCGCCCTTCGGTCGGCCCTTGTTCAGCGTTTCTGAGGGGGCAGGTCGGTACAGGAACCGTGCGCCACTTCAGCCGCCATGCCGATGCTCTCGCCCAGCGTCGGATGCGGGTGGATGGTCTTGCCGATGTCCACCGCGTCAGCTCCCATCTCGATGGCCAGCGCGATCTCGCCGATCATGTCACCAGCATGCGTGCCGACGATGCCTCCGCCGACGATGCGGTGGGTGGCTTCGTCGAACAGCAGCTTCGTGAAGCCTTCGTCGCGACCGTTGGCGATGGCACGGCCTGAGGCCGTCCACGGGAAGAGGCCCTTCTTGACCTTGACGCCCTGCGCCTTGGCCTGGTCCTCGGTGAGACCGACCCAGGCCACCTCGGGATCGGTGTAGGCCACACTCGGGATCACGCGGGCGTCGAACTGCGCCTTGGTGTCGCCAGACGCCACCTCGGCCGCGACGTGCGCCTCGTGCACCGCCTTGTGCGCCAGCATCGGCTGGCCGACGATGTCGCCTATGGCAAAGATGTGCGGCACGTTGGTGCGCATCTGTACATCCACCGGGATGAAGCCCCGGTCGGTGACCACGACTCCTGCCTTCTCGGCAGCGATCTTCCTGCCATTGGGGGTGCGGCCCACGGCCTGCAGCACCAGGTCGTAGGTGTCTTCGCTGGTGCTGCCGTCAAGGCCTTCGAACTTGACCTTGATGCCCGCCGGCGTGGCCTCGGCCCCCACCGTCTTGGTCTTGAGCATGATCTTGTCGAAGCGCGGGGCGTTCAGCTTCTGCCAGACCTTGACCAGGTCGCGGTCAGCACCCTGCATCAGGCCGTCGAGCATTTCCACCACATCCAGGCGAGCGCCCAGCGTGGAGTAGACCGTGCCCATCTCCAGGCCGATGATGCCGCCGCCGACGATCAGCATCTTCCTCGGCACCGCCTTCAGACCCAGCGCTCCGGTGGAGTCAACGATGCGCTCGTCGTCCGGAAAGAACGGCAGCCGCACCGCCTGCGAGCCGGCGGCGATGATGGCGTTCTTGAACCTGATGGTCTGGGTCTTGCCCGTCTTGGCCTGCGCGTCGCCGCTGGTCTCCTCGACCTGCACATGATGCGGGTCGACAAAGGAGCCATAGCCGCGCACCACCGTGACCTTGCGCATCTTGGCCATCGCCGCCAAGCCGCCGGTGAGTTTGCTCACCACCTTGGCCTTGTGGCCACGAAGCTTGTCGATGTCCAACGCCGGCGCGCCGAAGCTGACGCCCAGGTCGGCCATGTGGCTGACCTCGTCCATCACGGCCGCCACATGCAGAAGCGCCTTGGACGGGATGCAGCCGACGTTCAAACAGACGCCGCCCAGCGTGGCGTAGCGCTCGACCAGCACCACTTTCATGCCGAGGTCGGCCGCTCGGAAGGCCGCCGAGTAGCCGCCGGGGCCGGCACCGAGCACGAGCATGTCGCAGTCGAGGTCTGCCCCACCCGCGTAGCTCGCCGCAGCCGGTGCGGCAACGGCAGGTGCTGCCGATGGTGCCGCTGCCGCGGGAGCGGATGCTGGCGCTGCGGTTGCGCCGCTGGCCTCCAGCATCAGGATCAGGGACCCCTGGTTCACCTTGTCGCCCAGCGCCAGCTTGAGCTCCTTGACCACACCGGCGTGCGACGAGGGGATCTCCATCGAGGCCTTGTCGCTTTCCACCGTGATCAGGCTCTGGTCCACGGCCACCGTGTCGCCCGGCTTGACCAGGATCTCGATGACGCCCACGTCCTTGAAGTCGCCGATGTCCGGCACTTGCACTTCGATCGTTGCCATTCCTCAGCTCCCGATCAGAGTGCGATGCGGCGGAAATCCGCCAGCAGCGATGCGAAATAGACGTTGAAGCGAGCTGCGGCCGCCCCATCGATCACGCGGTGATCCCAGCTCAACGAAAGCGGCAGGATCAGGCGCGGCACGAAGGCCTTGCCGTCCCAGCGCGGCTCCATGCTGCTCTTGCAGACCCCCATGATGGCCACTTCCGGGGCGTTGATGATGGGCGTGAAATAGCGCCCGCCGATGCCGCCCAGCGACGAGATGCTGAAGCAGCCACCCGACATGTCCGCCGGACCCAACTTGCCGTCTCGGGCCTTCTTGGCCAGATCGCCCATTTCCTGAGTGATCTGGAAGATGCCCTTCTTGTCGGCGTCCTTGATCACTGGAACCACCAGCCCATTCGGGGTGTCCGCCGCGAAGCCGATGTGGAAGTAGCTCTTCAGCACCTGGGTATCGCCATCCAATGACGAGTTGAACTCAGGGAACTTCTTCAGCGCGGCCACGGCCGCCTTGATCATGAAGGCCAGCATCGTGACCTTGATGCCTGACTTCTCGTTCTCCTTGTTCAGCTGGACACGGAAGGCCTCCAACTCGGTGATGTCGGCGTCGTCGTGGTTGGTGACGTGCGGGATCACCACCCAATTTCGGTGCAGGTTGGCACCGCTGATCTTCTTGATGCGCGAGAGGTCCTTGCGCTCGACCGGGCCGAACTTGGCGAAATCAACCTGCGGCCAGGGCAGCAGGCCAGGGAAGGCACCACCGGCAGCCGGCGAGGCGGCCGGCGCCTTGGCCTTCTGGGCCGCGGTCTGCACCGCACCGGACATCACGCCCTTGACGAACCCTTGTACGTCGTCCTGCGTGATGCGGCCCTTGGGGCCAGAGCCCTTGACCTCGCCCAGCGGCACGCCCAGTTCGCGTGCCAGTTTGCGGATCGACGGAGATGCATGCGGCAGGCTGGATTTGACCGCGGTCGGCTCGTGTGCGGGCAGCGCCGCAGTGGGCGCGAGCCGCTCCACTGGCGCACTGGTCAGAGCGCCTGGGGCAT
>Ga0075163_10009374_pt1 | contig 12850 bp, 8 predicted proteins | sample JI1023141ADNA_FD_71478 | JGI IMG/M metagenome (GOLD analysis project Ga0075163, IMG submission 71478) | Wastewater effluent complex algal communities from Wisconsin, to seasonally profile nutrient transformation and Carbon sequestration -... | ecosystem: Engineered > WWTP > Effluent > Algae...
TGTTGTGCTGGAAGATCTTCTTTTACTTGCTCAATTACAACAAAGGCTTCAGATATATCGTCTGATCCCGAGTTTATAATTGAATTAAATTTTGTACTGTAGTAACTAGCAGTAATGCTAGCAAGAAGAGGTTTGTTATATTGATCATAGAAAGGGTAAAGCTTTATAGCTTCTTTAAGCATTTTTATTTGTGTAGCAGGGTCTTTTTCTGCTTTAGCTGCTTGATAAGCATAGTAAGCTTTTCTCTTATTGGCAGCATCGTAACTAGCAGTAATGCTAGCAAGAAGAGGTTTGTTGTATTGATCATAAAAAGGATAAAGCTCTATAGCTTCTTTAAGCATTTTTATTTGTGTAGCAGGGTCTTTTTCTGCTTTAGCTGCCAGGTGAGCATCATAAGCTTTTTTCTTAGTAGCAGCATCAGGTTCTTTAGGTGGGGCTTGCACTTGTGCCTGGTACAAAGAAGGTGAACTATTTTTGCCAAAGCTGATAGTTGGACTTAGGGCTATTGAGCCTATTAAGCAACTAGCTGTTAATAAAGCTCTTAGATGTTTTGTTGTTACCTCCTGCCTTTTATTAGAATAATTAATGGAGAAATTCTTTCTCATAATTTTGCCTCTCTGGGGTAAATTTTTTTTATTTTCATGCTCACTGGGCTAGTAGTTTTACCACTGGAGGCAAAAAAAGTTCCTCTTGCCATTTTCTCCACCAAAATTGCGGGAGTTCCAGGTTACACTACTACCCACTATTTATTATTTGTTGGGAAGAATTCTTTACCAAAAAGCTCAGCAAGTGCAAAGGTACGAACTTCGCACACTTTTTGATGAACTACATTAGTATCCTCAAAATATTTTCCAGAAAATTCATAACGTAATACTTTTAGCATAGCTAGACCTTTACGTACCGACAAATCCAAGAGCTTGAACATCTTTTTCTTGTCATCATCTTTTTTTGTAGAGTTATTAATAAAAGCGAATGTGTAGTTAATTAATATTCCGTAATCTCTAATCTTATTGCTAGCTTCTTCATAGTTCTGAGTTTCTATATCTTGGTGTGCCATTTTAAGTCTTAATATAGAAAGCTTTAATAACCTTTTTACACGGTTTTGCTCATTATCTTCTTTTTCAATTTGTTGGAGTTCTTCAGTAGTAAGACAACTGGGAAGTATTGCAGATTGTGCGCAAATATTTTTAGAAAAAAGACCTATAAGAAATAAGGCCAAGATAAGATGAAAACTAATTTGTTTGTACTTAGAGTATGTCTGGAGTAATATCATACTGCAACCTCACCATACTAAACTTAGGTTTCTCTATTTCCTTGTTAGCCAGTTAGAGATTTTAAGCAACAAAATAAGTAAAGAATTAGTAGTGGTTTTTTAATTGAAAAATAGTTTTATGAGTAAAGAATTATTACTAAATAAATTTACAATTATTACTTAAATAAAATCAAACATACCCCCAGGCAAGAGAAATGTTTATATGCTTTCAATATGATTTTAAAAGCTCAAAATAGTACATTATTATTACGTCTTTAGATTAATGTTTACTGAGAGAAAGATTAAAATTTGCTCAGAATTTTGTTTATAAAATATTTTTGTTAGCTAGCAAAATATCTTTATTTATTAGAGCGATTTTTGTCTGCAATAGCAATTAAGATAAGAATAAAAGCAAGTAGGTGAACTAGATAAAAATAAGTGTGTGCTTCGTGCTCTTCTTTAACATACACAAACCCGATTTGATTTATAGCTAAAACCCAGAAAGCAAGTGCAAAAATCACAAAAAGACGGTCTTTGGTTTCTTTCCAAAACCGAAAGAAAAAAAGTCCCGCTACCCAAAACGCCATCATTATTGCACCTAACAGAAATTGTTTCATAATTGTTCCAAACTCTTAATTAATCTGGTTTCTATCCCATATTAAGCCGTATAAAAGTAATATTAACCCGCCCAAAGCTGGTAGACTTCGCCACAAAGAAAGATCATATTGCTATCACAAGTGAGGTATGTGGAGCAGTGAAGACCAAAATTGCAAATGGAATTAGTACCTGTTTCTAGTATGCCTCCAGAAAAAGTAGCTATTCCTATTATTAATGGGTCAGGTTGTGGTGGCAAAACTCCTTTATGCGAACAACTATCAGGATAATAAAACTGATTAAAGTCAATGGTTGTTGTTTGCGCTTCTGCCATATTACTCTTAGCTACCTAGATTTTGCCCAAATTAGCAATGGAATGCTAGTAATTGATTGAAGAATAATAGGTTACAATAATTTTCATACAAAATAACGCATTTTCAACCGTTCAACAGCAGCAAGCTTAAAGCCTTTAGATATAGGTTAGTCAACCATGACGCAAAAATTTGAGGTTGTTGTATTAAATTTTTATAAATGTGCTTCTTTTCTGCTCAACTCTTCTTTTATTAATATGTTACATAGCAACCATTCTCTAATTTGGGCAAAATCTAGGTAGCTAAAAATATCAGCATCAAAATTAATATTTTCAGATATTTCAGATATAGGTTGTAATCTTTAATATCTCTTATTTCTTTGTTCATTATATATAATTTCCATATTGCATAACATGTTATTACACTCAGAAAAAAAGAAATAGTAACCAAAATTAGTTTCAATCAAGAAACTTTGAAGGGATATAACAATTAAAGCTTAAGGGATAAGGGATAAGGGATAAGGGATAAGGGATAAGGGATAAGGGATAAGGGATAAGGGATAGCTCAAGCTGCTGTAAGGGTGGCAGTAAAACGCTCGATAATCTGTTTATTGAGAAAAGACATAGGGTCTAGTACTTTAAGGATAGTAAGTTTGTCAGGAGTGATATGAGAAAAGTATAAAGTTCCAGAGGGTAGTTGATGAGGATGTTGCTCTAAAAAATATTTTGTATCAAGAGTTTGTTCTATAAGAACTAAGTTGTTTTTCATGTGTCTAAGTCTCCAAGGTCTGAAAAAATGTGTCTTTATAATAATTGTAGTAATGAAGAGGGAAAGTGGTTCCCAAAAAGCGGAAAAAAGAGGAAAAAAATCATTTGTTAAGAAAAGAAGGTAATAGTGGAAAAGAAAAGAAGAGGAAAATATTAATTAGTGTTTAGTGTGTTGAAGAAGGCAAGGGAATTGTAAAATAAGCAAAGAAGACGATTAAGGTTATGGAAACAGAAGCATCAAAGCAATTGCTAGTTGGTGTAAGAGGGGAGTAGTGCAAACATACTTGGAGTAGGTGGAGTCTGGTTCTTTTAGTTGGGGAGGTGAAGGAAAATAAAGGTGTTTTATTTGTGATATTAGCGTAACCATATGATAATAAAAGTGACAGAAATAAATGGGAATTATTGATAAGTCAAGACGGTTAGAATGTTAGAAACTATTAGCTAGAAATTAGAAGTTGAAGTTGAAATTAGCTGGTTAAAAAAGGTCAAAGGAGAGGTGAAAAGAAAGCTACTTAAGGGTAAAGATGTGTTTACTGAAAGAAGGTTGATTTTGGAAAAAGTAGTGTTGAAAAAGCAAGTAATGCAAAGAATATGCTGAATGATTATTCAGTTTTTACCAGAAATTCAGATTTAGCAATAAGTTGCAGCCAAAAATGAATCATTGCTCAGCATTGCTTTTGCACCACTACCATTTCTCTTGATGATTGTTTTTCTTATTTTTCCCATTGTGATTTATGTCTTCTTTTTGAATGAATTCGGCTGTAAACAACAAACTCCAAGTTAAAGATTAAAAGTGATCGTCAAATATTAGTAGTCCTTTTCAAAAGCAATCTATTAAGTTTTGACGTATTTGTGTTATGAAAAAATATGTCTTTTACAAAAAGTGATAGATAGATGATAAAATGCACTCTAAACTGAAAAGCCTGTTGTTTAAATAAAATATTTATAGCTCAAATTTGTCAAAAATAAGATATTACCCAAGCATATTACAGAGGATGTTAGAATGAGTAACTTTTCTAAAGAAGATTACAAAGCACAAGCAGCATTTCGTCATGCAATAAGACGATTTCTAAGACTTAGCGAGGATAATTCTAGAAAAGCAGGAATTACTCCCCAACAATATCAGCTACTATTAGCAATCAAAGGTGTAGAAGATCGTGATTGGGCAACTGTTTCTGAGTTGGCTAAATCTTTACAATTGCGTCATCACTCTACAGTAGAACTTTGTCAACGTGCTGAACAAATAGGGTTAATCACCATAGTTAGAGATACCAAAGACAAACGCCAAGTGCGAATTTGCCTGACCAACCAAGGAGAAGAGATATTAGCCATTGTAGCAACGGAGAACCGTAATGAGCTAGAAAAGCTTAGAGAAGATATAATAAGGCTATTTATGGCTAATTCTTCAACTATAGTAACTTTTGTAGCACTTTTGTGTGTCTAAACAATCCAATCCCAATCTTTTTTGAGTAAAATGTAATCTTTCTTAATAAATGGGAACAAACCAACAATTGATTACATTAGTAACCTAACTTATCTGTACATTTTATAGCCTTTCATTATTTTTAATGCACCTTTTATTTCCCTGTGGTTATCCATTCTTACTTATTATTAATCACCTTAATTTTTTATCTGGCAATTTTCTACTTTAACAATGCAAAAATTTAATGACAAATATATCGTAATAAGATAATATCGTATTACGATATATTGAAAATTCTCAAACCTTAAGATAGTTAATATAGATTAACCTTTCACTCACAAATAGCCTTATTTTTTAAAGCTAGTTACGCCAAACAAAGTGACTAGCTTTGAACTTTTTGTTGCTAAAAATTGCTTAACCTAGCTATTAAAGGTTTATAAGAGTTTCTTTCAAAACTCACAAAAAATAAAGAAATATTTAGGGGAAAAATAGGAGGAAAAATTAGTGAGAAAACAATATAAAATTAATTGGAAAATTTTATTATGCTGTGTATTTTTACTTATTTCAATTATATGGGAATATACTTCCCCTCGCGCTGCAACAAATGATAATCCCAAAATTGATAGAAATGAAACTATGCTGAAAATTAAAAAGAAACAATTGGTAATAGTTGGAGAAAATTTTGAATCTGGAACGGTAGTAAGTATTTTATCAAAAAAAGGAGCAGTAAATAAAGCAATCAGTTACCAAAATTCAAATACTTTAATAATTAATGGAGTAAATAAGTCTGATTTTCCTGATGGTATAGCTACAATAACAATACGAAGCTCTAATGGAAACACAACAACAGAAACTTTAGCCGTTATTCCTAGCGCTATTGGCCCCAGCCCTCTTACTGAAGCAGATATAAGACAAATAATAGGGCAAGGTATAGCAGCAGCACAAAAACTAGGGTTGGCTGCTACATTTGGGATAGTTGATCGAGAAGGTAACATTTTGGCTCTTTATCAAATGCGAGGAGCATTAAAAAACATAACAGTACAAGATGTTGGTAAACAAGGAAGCCCAACTAACCCTCAAGGTTTAGAAGGGTTAGGTAATACAGTGTTTCCTAACGTTGTACCTTCTACAGCTTCAGTTATCTCTAAAGCTGGAACAGGAGCATTTCTTAGTACTTTTGGAAACGCTTTTACAACTCGTACAGCAGCTTTTATTATTCGTGAACATTTACCCCCGCTTATAACAAATACTCCTAGTGGCCCCCTTTATGGAGTACAAATTTCTAGCCTTGGTTGTGGTGACGTAAAAATGCCAGGATTACCTTTGGGAATGTCAGGCGATACTGGCGGGATACCAATTTACAAAAATGGTATTCCTTCAGGTGGGTTAGGTGTAGAAATAAATGGTCAATATAATGTTGCTCTTAATAGACCAATAGATCTTGGCACACCTGTCACTACAAAAGATGAACTCTATGTCAGAGAAGGAATTGAAGAAATAGTCGCTTTTGCGGCTATGCGAGGTTTTGAACCTCCTGACGACATTACAGCAGATAAAATCCTTGTCAATGGTATTCGATTTCCTTATCGTAGGAATTTTGATATTCCAAATGTCCAAGCTGTACCCTTATCAGCAGGGGAACTACTTCCTCTGCCAGGAGAAAATAACCCACATATCCGAACAGGAGTACCAACAGAATTTCGTGACATAATGCTAAGAGATCGCAAAGTTAGAGTAATTAATCGCTTTTTCCCATTTAAAGATGGAATTGACCTGACTAAAAGTGACGTTGAGCAAATATTATTTCAAGGTGTGGTAGAAGCTAATAGGGTACGTGCTGCAATTCGTCGCCCTCTTGAAGTCCCAGCCGAAGTTAATCTAACAGTTGTTGATATTCAAGGTAATATATTAGGTATTGTAAGCACTCCAGATGCGCCAATATTTGGTTTTGATGTATCTGCTCAAAAAGCTCGTACAGATGTCTTTTTTAGTCGTCCAGATACCTTTGATTTATTAAAAAAATCTAATCTTGGCCAGTATGCAGATAACCTTTTAGCAGAAGGCTTAAGGATGGATGGCCAATTTGCTTTTACTAGCCGTGCAATAGGATTTATCCACCGACCATTCTATCCTGATGATATTGATAGCGCTCCTGCTGGCCCGCTTTCAACACCTATTCAAACCTTTAGCCCCCTTAATGAAGGACTTCAAACAGACTATTTGTTACAAGGGGCTAATAAAGACCCAAGATATCAAGTAAAACGCTTTGACCTTTCTTTTGTTATTGGTAGAAGTATCCTTAATGTACTGACAGGTAGAGTTCCTACTATAGACACACATTTTTGTGATGCTACTAATGGGAGAGCCTTTAACATACTTAATAATGGCTTAATGATTTTCTCTGGCAGTAGCCCGCTTTCTAAAAATGGAAATATAGTGGGTGCTTTAGGTATTAGTGGAGATGGTACTAATCAGGATGATATAATCTCTGCTTATGGTACTGAAAATTACGAAATTCCTCCGGCGAATAGATGTGATCGTGTATATATGCGCGGAATACGGTTGCCATACACTAAGTTTCCACGCCATCCTCATATTGGTGAGGAATAAGTAGTCGTTGATAGTGTATGCCCTTTCGCCTTTAGCCACCACAGAACACTCTGTAGACCAAATGTGTTCTGTGGTTATTTTAACTTGTACTAGTAAATCGTATAGTAGTATGAATACTTAAGTTTACTGGATTTTAATATATGAAATCTATACCAACTACTATAAAAGCTCCAAAAACAAACTCAGAAAAAACTTCAGAAAAGTATCTTGAACATATAAACATAATAGCAACATTTAATAATTGGCTTTATAGAATTAGTACTCCTCAACAGCGACTCTTTGGATTAGTTTTAATAAGTAGTGCTGTATGTGGTTTAACGGCTGTTTTATTTGATTTAGCAATTCAATTTATTGAACACCCTTTACTTAGCCAAATGGAAAAATTAACAGGGTGGCAACAGGTAATCTATACAATTGCTTTGCCGACTTTAGGCGGTTTAAGTACAGGTTTAATGCTTTCCTATATTATTCCTGAAGCTCGTGGTAGTGGAATACCTCAAGTTAAAATAGCTTATGAGGTTACTAATCATATTCCTTTAAGAATGGTAATAGGCAAATTTCTTCTTGGAGTACTTTCTATTGGAACAGGAGCTAGTCTTGGTCGAGAGGGGCCAACTGTATATATATGTAGTGGACTGGCGTCTAATTTTGGAAAAATTATTAAACTTTCATCAAAGGAAAAGAAAAACTTATTTACTATTGGTTCAGCGGCAGGTGTTGCTGCTGCGTTTAATGCTCCAATAGCAGGTATTACTTTTACTCTTGAAGAGTTAGTGGGCAATTTTAGTAGCCGTGTTCATCTAGGAACTTTGGTTATAGCTTCAGTGACTGCTTCCATTGTAGAACGATCTATTTTAGGTACACACCCAGTATTTAATGTGCCTTCCTATGGATTGAATAACTATTTAGAGCTTATTTCATATTCATTACTAGGAGTTTTAGGGGGCTTTCTTTCTTTAGCATTTTCTCAATCTTTACTACACTTAAGGCAGTTTTTTCAACACCTAAAAATAATACCTATGTGGGCACAACCAGCCATAGGAGGATTTATAGTAGGCTTAATAGCACTAATTGTATTCCGTCTTGTAGGTATAGGAGGAATCGCAGGTATTGGTTATAAAACACTTTCTAGCATCCTTGATGCAAATGATTTAGGGTTAAAAGTACTATTATTGCTTTTAATAGGAAAACTCATAGCAACGGTTTTTTGTTATGCATCAGGAGGCTCAGGTGGGATTTTTTCTCCTGTGCTTTTTGTTGGAGGAATGTTAGGTGGAATTGTAGGTTATTTAGATCAGTTATTTTTGTATGGCGATAAAAGTGTTCCAGGTGCTTTTGCATTAGTAGGAATGAGTGCTGTTTTTGCTGGTGTGATCCGTGCACCTATTACTGCGATCCTTATTATTTTTGAGATGACAGGTAGCTATAGCATAATTTTACCACTAATGCTTGCCAGTACGATTAGTTATTTAGTTGTCTCACACTACCAAGCAACTCCTATTTACGAAGCTTTGCTTAAGCAAGATAATATTAGCTTACCTGATGATGCTAATTTACCCAGTCATTTATTAACAAACCTGACTGTAGCCAACGCTATGAATACCTCTGTTGTCGTTCTTTCTGCTAATTTATCTATAAGACAAGCTCTCATTGAAGCAAAAAGATTTGGTCACCAAGCCTACCCATTGCTTGATGCAAAAAAACATTTGATTGGAACAGTTTCTACCGCAAAACTAAAAGAAGCTATTGCCAGTGGTCAAGGTAAAGTTAAAGTAGAACTAATTGCTGAGAGAGTATCAGTGCATTTACATCCAGATCACAAACTTGATTTAGCCTTAGTTAAAATAAAAAAAACTCAATCTTACTTATTACCTATTGTTAACCGTTTAAATACCCAGGAACTTATCGGCATTATCACACTGGAAGACATCGTTCATACTCAAGTTCAGGAGTTAGAAATTAAAGGGGAAACTTCTAGCCCTTATAATTTCTAAACTATATTGAGTTTTAACTTTATTCAACTATTATCTTTAGCTCTACAACATTAAAACGTTGTGTTCGAAGAAGATCCACAAAAAATATTTTAATAACAAAAAATTTACAAAGTTAATTGACGAAATTAATTTAGTCTGTTATAAACTACTACTAATAATATAAGTATTACTTGTATTAGTAGTAGTAGTTTATATTAATTTATAAGCGTGTTTTTGGTTTTTCAAAATTAAAGTTTTAGACCTGAGTAAACCTGTAAGTTTCTTAGATTAATAATATTAGTAGTACCAATAATACAAATAGATTGTTTTTAGCAACTAGTAACTCAAAGTAACAAAAAAGTTAAAGAAAGGCTTATACTTCCTTATGTGTCAATTTTTATTATTGTATAAACACAAAGGTACATTGAAAAATTTACGAACTACACTTCTATGCTTTTTATACTTGTAGTTAAAATAAGAGGTTAATAAGGGGTTAATATAGTGAAAACAAAGAAAAGCTCCCACCGATCTAAAGAGGATCCTCTATGGTATAAAGATGCTGTTATCTATGAAGTTGCTGTCAAGGCTTATTATGATAGTGATGGTAATGGTATAGGAGATTTTCGTGGTTTAGCAGAAAAACTTGATTATTTATCAGGGTTAGGAATAACAGCATTATGGCTTTTACCCTTCTATCCATCACCCCTCAGAGACGATGGATATGATATTGCTGATTATATGAACATCCATCCTTCTTATGGTACATTAGCTGATTTTAAACATTTTCTTAAAGAGGCACATAAGCGAAATATACGGGTTATAACTGAGCTGGTTATAAACCACACATCAGACCAACATGCTTGGTTCCAAAGAGCAAGACACGCTAAACCAGGTAGCTCTATAAGAGACTTCTATGTTTGGAGTGATACTGTTGAGAAGTACAAAGACGCAAGAATAATTTTTAAGGATTTTGAAACATCAAATTGGACATGGGATCCAATAGCAAATGCTTATTATTGGCACCGCTTTTATTCACATCAACCAGATCTAAATTTTGATAACCCTGATGTACATAAAGCCATCTTTCAAATCGCCGATTTCTGGCTAGAAATGGGAATAGATGGGATGCGCCTTGATGCTGTACCCTATCTTTATGAGCGAGATGGTACAGATTGCGAAAATCTTCCTGAAACTCATGCTTTCTTAAAAGAGTTAAGAGCGCATATAGATAAAAAGTTTAAAAATAAAATGATCCTAGCCGAAGCTAATCAGTGGCCAGAAGATGCTATCCACTATTTTAATACTGGGGATGAATGCCATATGGCTTTTCATTTCCCTTTAATGCCCAGGCTATTTATGGCGTTACATATGGAGGATAGATATCCTATTATTGATATTCTCCAGCAGACACCAGCAATACCAGAAAATTGTCAATGGGCTTTATTTTTGCGTAACCATGATGAGCTTACCCTAGAAATGGTTACTGATGAAGACCGAGATTATATGTATCGTGTTTATACTAGAGATCCAAAAGCTAAGATTAATCTTGGTATTCGTCACAGACTTACTCCTTTACTTGAAAACAATCGCCGTAAAATTGAACTGATGAATGCATTACTTTTCTTTTTACCTGGAACGCCAGTAATATATTATGGTGATGAGATTGGAATGGGCGATAACATATATCTAGGTGATCGTAATGGGGTTAGAGCACCTATGCAATGGAGTTCTGATAAAAATGCTGGTTTTTCCCGCGCTAATCCACAAAAACTCTATCTACCAATAATAATAAGCCCTGAATATCATTATGAAGCGATCAATGTTGAGATACAAAGTGACAATACTAGTTCTCTCTTTTGGTGGATGAAGAGGTTAATCGCTTTAAGGAAACGATTTAAAGCTTTTGGCAGAGGCTCAATAGAATTTCTTCAGCCTATCAATAACAAGATCTTAGCTTTTCTTCGCTGTTATCAAGGCGAAAATATTCTTGTAATAGCAAACCTCTCTCGCTTTGCTCAATTTGCTGAACTAGATTTATCAGTATTTAATGGAAAAATTCCTGTAGAACTCTTTGGCTCAACACAGTTTCCTCCTATATCAGATAAACCCTACTTTATTACCTTGGGGCCTCACTCCTTCTATTTAATGGTATTAAACCCTCCTAAAATAAAAATGGAGACAGAAGAAGTCGAAAAATCTGTTCCTGTGATTGAGATGATAGGAGATTGGATAGATATTTTTGAGCTAAAAAATGCTGTTCTAATAGAAGAAGCTTTTACTGATTATTTAAAGAAAAGTTATTGGTTTAGAGGTAAGTTGCGAGGTATCCGAGAAATTAAGGTATTTGATACTATAGTAATTCCTTATGATTCTAATAAAACGGCTATAACTCTTTTGTCAGTCGAGTATATGGAAGGAGAACCAGAAATTTATATTTTGCCCTTTACTTTTAAGGTAGGAAAATATATTGGCAAGCCTCGTTCTGAAATGCCAGAAACGACTGTAGCCATTCTAAAGGATTGGGATACAGATTTAGAAGGTATTTTATACGAGGCTTCAGACGATAAGGATTTTTGTGTCACTTTGTTGGAAGCAATGGCTCATAGACGGCACTTTAAGTCTGAGTTTGGTGAGATTATAGCTTTTCCAACAGATGAATTTATTAGTAACAAAACTATTCTTAGCTCTTTACCAGAACCATCAATCTTAAAAACGGAACAAAGTAATACTTCGGTTCTTTTTGGTGATAAGTTAATTTTGAAATTCTTTCGTAGGACTGAAAGAGGAATAAATCCTGACTTAGAGATAGGGCAGTTTCTTAGCGAGCATACTAATTTTGAAAAAACACCAGCTTTATTTGGCTCATTAGAATACAAAATAGGCGATAATGGTAAAGCAACCCTAGGACTGCTTTATCGATATGTAAAGAATGAAGGGAGTGTTTGGCAATATACTCTTGATTGCTTAGTTCATTACTTTGATAGTGTAATGGCGCGTCAAAAAGAATTTGATAATGTTCCTATTCCTCAAAGCTCCATATTGGAATTAACAAAAAATGAGTTTCCTGAGTCAGCAAGAGAGTTAATTGGTTCATACGTAGAAACTGTAAGCCTGCTGGGTAAAAGAACTGCGGAACTACATTTAGCTTTGGCTTCAGATAATTACAGTCGTGATTTTTCTCCAGAACCTTTTTCCCCACTCTATCAACGCTCGCTCTATCAATATTTTCGTAACCTGACATCACGAGCATTACAACTACTAAAAAACAATTTTAATAATCTCCCTTCAGAACTTAAAACTCAAGCTCAAGTTTTACTCTCAAATAAAGAAAATCTAATGAAAATCTTTTTAATATTGCTAGAGCAAAAGTTTACAGCAATGCGGATACGTATTCATGGAGATTATCATCTTGGTCAGATACTCTTTACAGGAAAGGATTTTGAAATTATTGATTTTGAAGGTGATCCTACTAGGCCACTAGATGATAGGCGGCTAAAACGGTCTCCTGTACTTGATGTAGCAGGAATGCTTTACTCTTTTAAGTATGCTGCCTATAGAGCATATTTCCGTCAAAAAACTAGTGGGTTAGTTTCTTCAGAAAAGCTTGAAACTCTTGAACTTTGGACACAGTTTTGGGTTATCTGGGTTTCCAGTAGGTTTTTAGGTTCATACTTAAAGAAAGCAACTCCCGGTCAATTTCTTCCTACGAGTGATGAAGAGTTACAATCGTTACTTCATATCTATAGTTTAGAAAAGGTTCTTTATGAACTTATTTATAAGTTAAATAACCATCATTCTCAGGCCAAATTGCCATTGGAAGAAATACTAAGGCTAATAAAGCTTAAAGAATAGGAATTAAATGAAACTTTGTTATTAATACCTTTTATGAGTTATAGTTTGCTGTGTCAGTCAGTATATAA
>Ga0075163_10009375_pt1 | contig 12849 bp, 3 predicted proteins | sample JI1023141ADNA_FD_71478 | JGI IMG/M metagenome (GOLD analysis project Ga0075163, IMG submission 71478) | Wastewater effluent complex algal communities from Wisconsin, to seasonally profile nutrient transformation and Carbon sequestration -... | ecosystem: Engineered > WWTP > Effluent > Algae...
CGAGGATCAGCGGGACATGGGCGTATGTCGGCGTCGGCAGACCGAGCGCGCGCTGCAGGAGGATCTGCCGCGGCGTGCTGTCGAGGAGGTCGGCGCCGCGGACCACCGAGTCGATCGGGTCGCCGCGTCCTCGTAGGCCAGCGAGCGTCGACGCTCCTCGATCTCGAGCTCTGCGAGCCAGTCCCTGGTGACGCCGGGCGCGGGCGACGCGGCCTCGATGAGGCCCCCGATCTCGAGGATGTCCTTGACGGCCCAGCGGCGCGGCTGAAATCCGTCCTTCAGGTCGCGCACATACTCGAGGCGGCACGCCTGGGCTCCGCCGAGGCAGAGCAGGACGAGGGCCTTCTTGGCGCCGACCTCGTAGCTCCTGGCCATCGTGTTCAGCTGTCTCCCGTCCGGAGGGCCGTCGACCTTGACCTCGATGGCGAGACAGCGTTTGTCCTGGCCGAGGGCGAGCTCGACGACGAGGTCGACGACCGAGTGATGACCCTTGCCGAGACGCTGCTCGGGGCGGACCATGATGTCCGTGATGTGCTCGGGATCGATGGTCTCGTCGCAGGCCTTCTTCCAGAGGGCGGCGGCCAACTCCTTCGCGGCGGCCGTCTTGCGCTCGAGCGAGCGGGCGAGGACATTCGTGTGGAGTTTTTCCACGGTATAGCCGGCCATCGCCACCCAGGTTGGCGCGGGCGGAGTTGAATTCGGGGAGGATGGGTCCGGCGGGGTGTTTTCAGTCATAACTGTCGGGGAGGTTGTTTCGAGGTGATGAGGCGAGGAGTCGGAGAGTGCGGTTAAGCGAGACGTCGCAGTCGCTCGATGATCGGTGAGCCCATAGGGCAGTGAGTCGGCGCGGAGGCCCGTGTATCGATCAGGTCCGAATTGATGGTTCGTTGACAAAGGGCGAGCGCGGGCCGTGGCCGGTGATCACCAGGACATCACGGGCGCGGGTGGCTGCGACGTAGAGCAGCTTGCGTTCGCCTTCGTCGTAGAGGGCCCGGGCGGTCTCGTCGCGGGTCGCGTAGGCGGCGTCCTCGAAGGGCATCGTGCCCTTCTGGACCCCGGCGAGGACCATGCGCGGGAACTCGAGGCCCTTGACGCGGTGCATCGTGGCGATGCGCACGCCGGGCCCGAGGCCGTCGCTGGCGTCGGTGTCGATCGGCGTAGTTTCGACCCCATGGCTGCGCAGCGCGGGGACGTAGGAGTCCTGCAGCAGCGCCTTGGTCCGGACGGCGATGCAGATGTGCTCGGGGGGGACGCCCTCGGTCTGCCAGGCGCGGACCAGAGCGGCGATGCGGCGGGCCTCGGCGTCGATGTCGGCGAACGACTCGATGTCGGGCGCGTCGCCGGAGCGCAGCGAACGCTCGCCCTTGAGGCTGTCGACGCCCTCGTCGAGATCGTCGATCTCGAGGCCGTGGAGGCGAGCGACGGCCCAATTACGGATCTCGTGGGTGGTGCGGTAGTTGATCCGCAGCTTGCGCGAGCGTTGACCGCGGACGCTTATCCCACAGCTTGAGAGCGAGGCCTTGTGCCCGTAGATCCGCTGGTGCGGGTCGCCGACGACGAAGATGTCGTTGCGGCCCTCGCGGACGAGGGCGCGGAGCAGCTCGAGGTCTGCGGTGCGAAAGTCCTGGATCTCGTCGGCGACGACGGCCGAATAGTCCTGGGACGGGCTCTGCTTGAGGGCGAGGCGGGCTTCGCGGATGAAGTCGGCGTGCTCGCTCAGGCCCATGAGGTCGAGCTGCTGGCGGTATTCGACGAGCACCTTCCACACGTGCTTGCGCTGGGCGCGGGTCAGACGCTGGCCGCGACCGACCCGGCCGGCGCGGAGGTAGCCGTCCTCGTCGGTGACGTCCTGGGCCTGCACGACCTTGGACCACTCCTCCTTGTAGAAGACCGGGTGGAACTCGAGGGCGTGCGCGTCGAGGGCGCGGGTCCAGGCGGCGTCCTGCTGGGCCTGGGTCGCCACTTTCTGCAGCTTGATGCCCTTGCCGCGCAGGACCTCGCGCGCGACCTCCTGGAGGTGCTTGACGTCGATGCGTTCGATCTCCGGGCCGCACATGCGCTTGAGGTTGGCGCGGATGTCGGCGGCGAGGTTGGCCGTGAAGGTGGTGAACAGCACGCGCTGGCCGGGCTCTTTGAACACGTTCCTGGCGAGGAAGCGGGCGCGGTGCATGGCGACGACGGTCTTGCCGGTGCCGGCGCCGCCGAGGACGCGGGCCGACCCGCCGCTGCTCATCGTTGCGAGACGGGTCTGGCTCGGGTGGAGGAAGACGCGCCACTGCTCGAGCGGAGCTGCGAGGATCGCCGCGAGCTCGGCGTCATCCTCGAGCAGCTTGAAGGTGCGCTTGGACTCGACGCGCTCGAGGGACGAGGCGAAGTCCTCGGGGTCGACGGCTGTTGGCACGTCGGGCTTGCCCTGGGCGGTGCGGCGATCGAGTTCGTCGAGGGTCTCGTCGACGCTGTGGCCGGAGGCCAGGAGGTAGACGGCGTCGGCGGCCTCGGGGGGGAGATAGCGGGCGAGCTCGTCGAGGTCGCGTTCCGTGCGGAGGGCGCGGACGGCCGGTAGCAGCGGCTCGGGGACGCCGAGCAGCAGGAGATCCTCGTGCTTGTGGCCGGCGAGGAGGAATCCCTTCGGGATGATGTCGGCGCCACCGCTGACCTGTTCGACGCGGGCGGGTGTGGGGGCGGTGGCCGGGGCTGCGGGCGTGCCGTCGATGGCCTCATAGACCTGGAAGGTGCCGGTGTAGCGGTTGACCTCGAAGACCTTGTTGCGGGCCCACTCGACCGCCTCGTCGTGGTTGTCGACCCAGACGAGGAGGTACACGTCACCCTTGGGCGGGTGGATGACGATCCCGCGGTATTTCTGGTCGATCCGCACGCTGCGAACCTTGGGGTCGCGCATGCCCTTAAGGTGCTCGTAATTCACGGCCTGGGAGGCCGGATCGGCGCGAAACTTGTCGATCCAGGCCCGGACGCCCTTTTGTTGCGGCTTGGCGAGGCGAGCATAGGCGGCGAGGAAGTCGGCCGACATGGCGACCTGGACGGGATGAAGGTTCATGGATTCTTGCTCCTGTGGACGACCGCATCGGCGATCGCTGCGGGGTCATCGACGCTGGGGTCGAAGGCGAGCCAGCCGCCCTCGCTGAAGCGGCGACGTTCATGGTCATCGAGGCCATAGCGGAGGGCGACCCGCGCGGGCTGCCAGACGAGGTCGACGTCGCGGGCGGCGCCGCCGAGCACGAGGTCCTCCTCGGGCTCGATCGGGGTCGGCAGGTCGCGGGCTCCGAGCACGCGCAGGAGCGGCTCGAACTCGGGGAAGTCGCCGAGCAGCGCGGCGAGATCGGCGCGCAGACGCGGGACGTCGGCGCCGGGAGAGGCGGGCGGCGCGGGGTGGAGCGCGGGCTCCGGCGCGTCGTCCTCGCCGGCGAGCAGGCGCTCGCTGCTTGCGACGGCGACCTCGTGGAACTGCAGCAGGTTCCACGCCTGCAGGAAGGTCCGCCACGAGCGTTCGAAGCCCTCGTCCTGGCGGTCGGGTTGGAGGTCGTAGAGGCGGAGCTGGGCGCGCAGCGAGCCGTAGTCCTTGCGACCGAGGGCGTCGAGGGGCGCCACGAGGAACAGCGAGGCGAACGGTCGCTCGAGGAGGGCCGTGACGACGGTGCCTTTGTCCTCGACGACGAGGCTGACCTGGGCGGGGCGCTTGATGCCGGCGGCGAGGGCGTCGCGGAGCGCCTCGGCGGCGGCTAGGCGGACCCGGTGGCCGAGGTCGAGCGACGCGATGCCGAGGGTGAGCGCGTTGCGCCGCATCGCGGCCTCGTCAGGGTCGGCGAGCCAGCGGACGAGGAGGGCGAAGCTCTCGGCGCCGCCGACCTCGCGCGCGGGGGGCCTGGCGCCGGGGATCTTGGCGATCATCTTGTCGGCGAGCAGGGAGAAGGGGCGCGGGTCGACGTTGCCGAGGAGGGCGTCGACGCCGACGGTGCCGTCGCCGATCGCGGCGGCGATGTCGGTCCAGGTCAACGACCAGACCCAGTAGCGCTCGCCTGGCGGGTACATCTCGGAGATGTCGAGGATCGCCTGGCGCTTGGCGATGTCGTCCTCGATGCGGGCCCGCTTGTGGGTTTTCTGGGCGTGGAACTCGAAGCCGTCGGTGAACACGGCGATTCTCCGGATCGCGCGGCCGACGGGGACGAGCACGAAGTCGGGCCGACAGCGACGGCGGACGCCCTCGGACGGCCCGAGGTCAACCTGCGGGCGGATCTCCCAGGCGAGGTCGTCGGCGATGACGATGCGGAAGCCGGGGCGGCCGCCGTAGGCGGTCTCGGTCCAGCGCCAATTCTTGTCCTGGGCCGTCTTGCGCAGGGCCGTGATGAAGCGGCGCTCGAGCTCGCTCTCGAGCAGGGAGTCGAGGTTGACCTCCGACAGCGAGGTGATGGTCCGGACCTGATCGCGTTTGCCGAGGATCGCCTCGAACAGCTCGACGGCCCGCTTGCGGGAGATCGACGCGAGCTCGCGCTGGTGCTGGTGGGCGTAGAGGCAGCGGTAGCAGCCGTCGCGGCCCTCGAGGGCGACGCAGCGGCACCGCTTCATCGCCTGGAGGGCGAGGTCCATGACCGTGAACAATTGACCCTGGCGCCAGAGCTCGGCGAGGTAACCGGTGCCACCGGGGACAGTGTCGTAGATGACGAGGAAGCGCTGACGGCTGGCGCCGACGGGCTCGGACATCGTGGTGATGTGCAGGTGGGCGGGCTGCCCGCCGAACTTGCGACGAAAGCCGAGCTCGAGGGCCGCGCGCACCGAGTTGATCACCTCGCGGACCTCGTGGTCGGCGACCGGGAGGAGCACGCGGATCGCCTCCGAGGTGTTGTGGCGGTAGAGCCCGACGGCGACGAAGTCCTCCGGGGCGCCGGCAGTGCGGACCTTGCACCACGGGAGGTGCTCGCTGCGCGGGGCCTGGCCGTGGGCCTGGGGCTCCTGGACGCGGCCGCAGGTGGTGCACACGAGGAAGCCGCGCTGCTCGACGTGGTCCCCGGCGATCGGGGTCGAGGTCGCGAGGTCGCGTTGCCGGCCGAAGTTGATCTCGCGGAGGACGGCGCGGGGGAACAGCTCGTAGCCGAAGACTAGGCCGTCGGCCTCGATCAGGCGGGCCTCGCCGGTCTGCGCGCCCTCCTCGACCTCGATCAGCTCGAGCAGGCGGTACGACTCCTGCTCGCGATCGTCGCTCTCGTCGGCGGTGCTGGCCTCGAGGATCGTCGAGGTCGACCAGGCCTTGCGGAACTCGATCAGCGAGCGCAGGCGCTCCTGGTCCTTCCAGTCGGTGTCCTTGCAGCGGGGGCAGGCGTCCGCTGGCAGCTCGCCGGGCTCCTGCTTCTCGCTGTGGTGGCAGCTCGCGCACAGGCGCCAGAGCTCGACGGTCGGGGCCTGCTTCGAACCGAGGTCGAGCTGGGTGATCTGGATCCGGCGGCCCTCGGCGTAGAAGCTGTTGAACGGGGCGAACTCGCGGATCGCGGCGCTCGCGGGGCGCATGTATTCGGCGCGCTCGCGGGCGCGTGGTTTCTTCGCCTGCTTGCCGTCGTCGCCGTCGGACTTCGCGTCGTCGACGTTCTTCGGGCTGCCGAAGAGGGTCGCTCGCAACGTGACGCCGGGCTCGGGGAACGCGTAGTTGGGGAGGACGCCGGCGTCGGTCAGGACGTTGAGCGGATATTTGGCGCTGAGGGCCTCGAGCTGGGCCTGGTAGGAGCGGACGGCGTCGTCGATGTCCTTGAGCTCGTGCTCCTGGGACTTCTCGGGCTCGTCGCTGTGGGGATAGGCCTTGCCGGGGTCCTGTTCGAGGTCGGCCTTGCGCTTGCGCAGGGCGTCGCGGCGCTGGCGGAGGTCGGCGCGCTCGCGTTCGACGCCGTCGAAGGCGGCGCGGACCTTCTTCGGGATCTGGTCGGTGTCGATCATCGCGGTCAGCGAGGCGACGATCTCTGTCCAGGCGGGGTGGATGTTCGGGTCGCGGCCGAAGCCGGCGAAGAAGTCGCGGGCGATCGTCGCCTTGTGCGCCTCGTAGTGGCGAAAGAAGGAGTGGGGAAAGCCGTCGGTGTTGGCGGCGCCGAGCAGGTCGCCCATGCGGCGCTGGATCTTCTGGCCGGGGGCGGCGGCGGCCCACGAGTCCATCGCGTGGGCGACGAGCTGGCGGGCGAGCATGTCGGGGGCGTCGAGGAAGCACGACGGCGGGTCGATGTGGCCGCGCATCATCTGTTCCGGCTGCTCGAAGAAGTAGCGGTCGTGCGGTCGGGCGTTGGCGATGGCGACGACGAGGGCGTTGCCGGTGCTGCGGCCGGCGCGGCCGACCCTTTGGACATAGTTGGCAGGCAGCGGGGGGACCGAGCAGAGCATGACGGCCGAGAGGTCGCCGATGTCGATGCCCATCTCGAGGGTCGGGGTGCAGGTCAGGAGGTTGGGGGCGTCGGGCTCCTGACCGCGCTTGAAGCTGGTCTCGAGGGCCTCGCGGTCCTCGCGCTCGAGCAGGCCGGTGTGCTCGGCGGCGAAGACGCGGTGGATGCGGCCCTGGCGGAAGATGCGGCGGTAGTAGCCGTGCTCGTCGGGGAAGGCGACGCGCTGGAGCTGGCCGCTGCAGCGGTACATCGGGCAGCGGGCGCCCTCCCAGCGGCCGCGGGCGGCCTCGGCGATCGTGCGGGTGTTGCCGCAGGTGGCGCAGCCGACGAGCGCGACATTGCGGGTCAGCCACAGCTTGGCGGGGGCGAGGCCGCTGGCCTCCGGGTCGGTGCGGGCGGGGCCGCGGGTCGGCCGGGTCTCGACGAGGCCGCTGGCGACGAGGCGGCGCATCGCCTGGGCGAGGACCGTCTGGATGCCGCCGTCGCGGACGGGGACGCGGAGGGCGCGGGCGGTCCAGTCGCGGTACCATGTCAGGCGGGTCGCCGGGGCGAACAGCGGCTCGAAGATCTTGTGGTTGGCGCCGTGGAACGCGAACAGCGGGTAGCGGGCGCCGGGGCCGAAGCGGGAGATCCGCGGGTTCTTGCGGCGCGACAGCAGGAACTTGTTGCCCTCCTTGACGTAGGTGTCGAGCAGGCGGTCGTGGATGCCGCCGCGGCTGCGCAGGCGCTCGACTATGCCCTCGAGGTAGTGCGTGACCTCGGCGAGCGACGGGCCGGCGCCAGACAGCATCACGGGGCGCTGCTCGTGCAGCCAGGCGTGCAGGGCGTCGCCGGCGGCGCGCAAGGCGGCGGGGTCGGGCGTGGCGGTCGAGCAGGCGGTGCGGTCGAGGCTGCGGCCGATGACGACGCCGAGGCCGAACTCGCGGGCGACCTCCCACGACAGGCGCAGGCGCAGGAGCTGGTCCATGGCCTTGCGCTTGGCGGGGCCGGGCTTGCGCTTGGGGTCGGCGAGGGCGTCGATGTAGGCGCAATAGTCGGGGTCGTCGCGCAGGTCCGGGGGCAGGAGGGTGGCGGCGAGGCGGCCGAGGCGGCCGTCGGCCTCGAGCTTGTCGCGCCAGTGCTCGAGCATCGCGTCGACGAAGCCGGCGAGCGGCAGGTCGCCCGGGTGGGCCTGGAGGACGGCCTGGATCGAGGTGCGCAGGACGAAGCGGAAGGTCCGGCCGGAGAAGAAGCCGGCGCGGTGGGAGGCGTCCTGGACCGAGTCGGTGAAGGCGAGGAGCTTGCGGTCGTTGTTGTAGGGCGAGAGGAACAGGTGGGAGATGGCGACGCTCGAGAGGCTGGTCGCGCGCGAGCCGACGATCGTCAGGCCGTCGTCGGCGCCGCAGGCGGGGCAGCGGCGGAGGAAGCGGCGGCCCTCCTCGCTGAGGTCGGCGTGGACGGTGACGGGGAGGCGGGGGATCGGCTGCAGGTTGCCGTCCTCGTCGGGCTCGTAGGCGGCGGGCTTGTCGGTCTCGTCGAGCCGGAGGGTGGCGGGGCACAGGTACTTGCGGACCAGCTCGCCCTGGCCTTCGGCGTCGAAGGCGTCGACGCTGATACGGATGTAACGGGCGGTGTCGGCGGCGCGGAGGTAGGCCTCGCCGACGCGCTCGGGGGCGTCGATCAATTCGCGCTTGCCGTGGACCTCGACGAAGCCGAGGCCGATGTCGCCGCACTCGCGGCAATAGACCTGGGTCGCGTGGCGGGAGTAATCGTCGTCCGCGAGCATGTCCGACCATTCGAAGGTCGGCGGCTCGGCGACGGTGCGGGGGACCTTTCGCAGCAGTCGCCGGAGCTCGCGCATCCACAGCTGGATCTGCAGGGCGAGGAACGGGGTCACGCGGGGGCCCTCGCGCTTGCGGGCGTGGGCGACGAGGGCGAGGAACGAGGCGAGGACCAGCCAGACTTCGTCGCGCGGGCGCTTGCCGGGGTCGATGTCCCCGGGGAGGGCGTCGACGATCTCCTGCCAGGTGCCGACGCAGCACAGGTGGCCGTCAGGGACGTGCAGGCGGCGCTTGAGGCGGCGGATCAGGAACGCGACGTCGGTGCCCTGGGCGCCGTCGTAGGTGTGGAGCTCGTCGAGGACGAGGAACTGCAGGGTGCGCTCGCCGTTCCTCTGCCACAGCACGCCGTCCTCCGGGCGCAGCAGGAGGAAGTCGAGCATGCGGTAGTTGGTCAGCAGGATGTCCGGCGGGTTTTGCCGGAGGTGCTCGCGCATGTCCTCGAGGTGGTGCTCGCCGGGGACCGGGTGGGTGCCCTTGCCGCCGACGTAGAGGCCGGCCCGGATCTGGCCGCGCAGCTCCGGTTTGGCGGGGTCGGGCCAGTTGTGGATCTCGCGGGCGATGCGCTCGGCCTGGTCGGAGGCGAGGGCGTTCATCGGATAGAGGATGATCGCCTTGATCCCCGGCTCGCCGCGGTGGCGATGACAATGATCGAGCAGGGGGAACAGGAAGCACTCGGTTTTGCCGGATCCGGTGCCGGTGGCGACCAGCGTCGAGCGCGGGTGCTGGCGGGCGCTGTCCAGCCGGTCCCAGGCGCGCAGCTGGTGGGCGTACGGGTCGAACGGAGGCTTGACCGTCAGCGGCGCGTCGGCGTGGCGCGCCTTGCGAAACGGCAAGCGCAGGTCGACGTACGGACCTTTGAAGAGGCCGCGCTCGGGGTCGCCGAGGACGTCGAGCAGGGCCTTCTCGTAGGCGCGGTCGCGCAGGGAGAAGGTGGTCCGCAGATAGTCGCGGATCGTGGCCTGGAGCTGGGTGGAGACGACGCTGGGGATCATCGGGGGCGCTCCAGGGCGACGGATCGGGTGGGGCGGTGCTGCCGGAGATCAGGCGTCGGCAGGCAGCGCATTCTTAAAATAGGCGTAGGCCTGGGCCATGTCCTCTTCGCGGTCGCAGCGGTCGAACGGCGGCTCGAACGGCCCGCCGGCGTCGACGGCCCACTCGGGCAGGCGATCGCCCTTCTTCGCGTCTTTAATGATTTCCCACTGCTTGCGGTCGAGCCCGACGCCCGCGAGGCCCTTGTTGACGGTGAAGACGATCTTGCCGCGGAGGTCGTAGAAGGTCTCGCGCTCGTATTGCTGGAGGATTGGGAACTGGACACGGTAGATGAGCTGAAGCTCGTCGAGTGTCATGTGCAGCGAGAGCGCGGCGAGGGCGTCGAGCTCGACGAGGGCCTGCCGGCGCGCGTACGGGGTCCGCAGCGGAGCGCCCCAAATCCAGGTGCGCGGGGCCTTCTCCCAGCCGGCGCAGCGCGGGTCGGCGGCCTTGGCGGAAGGGAGGAAGTCCTTCTTCTTGGGGAGGTTGCGGTTCCAGAGGTCGGCGTAGTGGACGGTCAGGCAGTTGAGCTGGAGCGCGCGAAATATTTGGCAGGGGACGACCTTTCCTGTTGGAAGTGGCAGCAGTTGCATCTGCCCTGCAGTCCAATCCCCGCGGCCGGTTGTCTTAACGAAGAAATCAACTGGAATTGAAGCAGTGAGAGCTGCTAGCTGTACCGTTTGTCCTTCTGTCGCCAAGATGGTCGAAACAGCAGAGAGGACGTGAGCTGGGCCGGGGGGGATTAGAGCCGAAACCAGGGTCCGCTCACCGGTCGGTGCAATCATTTTACGGTGGATGTGGCGGTAGAATCGTGTGGCCGGAAGATCGCGCAGCTTAGGGACTCGATCTTCGTATTCGGCTAACGAGCAGGCGGGTACGAACGTGGTGGGGGGTAAAAAAAGCTCGCTGATTTGGGTGAGATCGATCGGGCTATAATCGTTGTTATGCTTGCATCCTGGATTGGGCGATTTGTTGAATGGCGTGCCGACGTAGAAGTGAGGCCCTGAAAAAATTAGTTCATCGGGTTTTCTTGGAGTTCTTGTTTCTTTGCGAATGGTTCCATCCCGTTGTCTTCCTGTCTCGTCAAAGCATACTGTAGAGAATGCGTCCTCGGTGTCGGAAATCTTGTATGGTGATTTTGCGAATCGATTAAGAACTTCAAGCATCTCTTGGGTGTGGATGACTGGAAGTCGGGCCTCAGAGGGTGGCGTTCCAACGGGGTCGTAGAGCCGAGCAAAGAGAGTCTGCACACTTTCATCCACATGCACCAAGCGAGATCTGTGGGGGCGAAGGTTCCACTCTCCAGACTCATTCTTTATTCCTGGTACAGGCCCGGCGCCATCGTGGTTAAGTGACCCGTCTAGTGTTGATGGATGAAGGAGGTTTGAAATTAGTAAGAATGAAGTTTTTCGACACGGCTCGACTGTAATTGAGAATGCAAACGGCCGCTCATGGTGTACGTCCGGGAAAAGTTTGAGCTGGTTCTTCGCCCAGACCAGAAGGGCGGCTCTGGACGTCAACTGCGAACGCAACATGCCCCCCTTGGGATCTTCGAAGACCCCGGGCTGATGAAAAATTCCTTGAACTCCCGATGTGCGAAGGTGACACCATCCTGCTTCCAAAAAGCATTTGTATAAGTTAGTCTGCACCCCCTGAAGGAGGGGATAATTTGCGCTTGAATTCAGGAATCCTAAGGCGCCTGCGCTTTCACTAAAGTTACGAAGATACGACAAGCGCGCATCGATGTTTTTGAGTACTCTAGAACGTTGCTCTGCAACTTTCTGCGCGGGAAGTTTACGAACGATTAGAAGTGGCTCAACATCGCCGAGGATCCCGGTTTCTGCCCATTCAAGCTTAATCCATGGCGGATTGCCAAGGATTAGATCGTATCCGCCTCTTGCGCCCGAAAGGATTTCAGGGAATTCGAGTTCCCAGTGGAAGAATCGCTTTTCGTCGGTCTTGACTTGGTCAGTGGTCGGGCCATGTTCGAGCAGATGCTCGACTTGGTCGAGCCAACTCTGGCGGTCAGGCAGTTCTTTCGCGCGTTCGACGGGCCAAGACCAGAGGCTGCACCAGAGGTCCATGACGGCTTTGAGGCGGGCGCCGGGGCTGCCGGGTTTAAAAATTTCGTGGCCGATAGGTTCGCATTCCTCGACGGTTTTCCAGCGCGGGAGGGGTTCGCCGGGGGATGTGGCGGGCGGGGGTTGGCCCCACAGGGGGATGGGCTGGCGGACGCGCTCGAGGGCTTTTTCGCGGATGCGGCGGTGCTCAATTAAAAGCTCGTCGATGGTGTCGCTGAGGGCCTGGAGGCGTTTGACCTCCATCGGGGTGAAAGGTTGGCAGATGGCTTTTCGCCAGGCTTTCAGGGCGGCGATCTCTTTGGGGCAGAGGGCGGCGACGACCTTGTCGGATTCGTAGGGGGCCATGCCTTCGTCGGGGACGAGGAAGTGGTAGATGCTGGTCGGGGGGCGGGGTTCGCCGGGGGCGAGGCGGGTCGGGGGTTTGCCGAGCCAGTTGGTGGTGCCGGCTTTCTTGTTGGGTTTGGTGGTGAGGTCCTCGGACAAATAGACTTCGCGGCGGGCGCCGATGAGGGAGTTGCCGACGCGGATGCGGAGGTCGAGGAAGGGGGCCTGGACGTCGGGTTGGAGGACGCCGAGCCAGAGGGAGACTTTGCCGAGCTCGGCGGCGAGGGGGTTGAGGTCGACGCCGTAGCAGCGGTGGTTGACGAAGTGGTATTTGACGCGGGCGAGCTCGCGCTGGAACTGTTCGGCGGGGATGACCTGGCCGGTCTCGGACTGTTTGCGTTCGAGGTAGGCGTGGGCGAGCTGGGAGACTGCTTCGTTGAGGAAGGCGCCGGAGCCCATGGCGGGCTCGCAGATCGTCAGGTCGAGGATCTCGTCGGCGGTCAGCGCGCCGGTTTTACCGGGTTCGCCGAGGCGTTCTTTGAGCGTGTATTTGGTCAGGCAGCGGGTCAGGACCTCGGGCGTATAGTAGGAGGCGCTCTTTTCGCGGTCGCGGCCGGCGAGGCGGAACAGGAAGCTGCCTTTGGGGTGGACGATCTTGGCGCCGGTCTCGGTCTTGCGGAATTCGCTGTCCTCGTACTCGCCGATGCGGGAGCGGGGGACGTAGAACACGCGGGCGTCGCCTTCGTCGTCGGCCTCGGACTGGATCTCGTAGGTCTCCTCCTGGGCGAAGAAGCCGGTGTAGGAGAGCAGGCCCTCGTAGACGGCGCCGAGCTGGTTGATGCCGAGCTGGGCGTAGGAGATGCGGCCGCGCTGGCGCTGGCCGCCGGCGCGGCTGCCCTGCTTCGACAGGGACAGCAGGGCGATCACCTGCTGGAGGACGTGGTTGCGGAGCTTGACCGACGAGAGGATCGGCGTGCGGGCGCGGTCGAACAGGGGGCTGCGCTGGGGCGGGACGGTGAGGTCGACCGCGTCGGCGAACTGGGCCTTGATGTCGCGCTGGCGGTGGGTCGTGTGCGGCCAGCCGAGGTGGACGACCTCGAACAGCTTCTCGAGGCTGTGGTGGAGGTAGTAGCCGTTGCGGGCGCGGTCGGTCGTCAGGGGGACGAGCTCGAGGTCGCGGAGGGACTCGAGGCTGAGGCCGTGGCGGTAGGCCTCGGCCTTCAT
>Ga0075163_10009376_pt1 | contig 12849 bp, 7 predicted proteins | sample JI1023141ADNA_FD_71478 | JGI IMG/M metagenome (GOLD analysis project Ga0075163, IMG submission 71478) | Wastewater effluent complex algal communities from Wisconsin, to seasonally profile nutrient transformation and Carbon sequestration -... | ecosystem: Engineered > WWTP > Effluent > Algae...
CTGGTGGACTGGGTCCAAATACACATCCACTCGCAGTGGGTCTTCCTGCTGGTGCTCAACGTCATGCTGCTGGTGCTTGGCAGCGTGCTTGAGATCTACTCGGCCATCGTGGTGCTGGTGCCGCTGGTGGCGCCGCTGGGGGTCGCATTCAACGTCCACCCCGTGCACCTGGGCGTCATCTTCCTCAGCAACCTGGAGCTCGGGTTCCTGTGCCCGCCGATGGGCCTGAACCTGTTCCTGTCAGCGACGCGCTTTCACAAGCCGCTGCCGGTGCTGTACCGGCACGCCCTGCCCTTCCTCATCATCATGTCGATCGGCGTGCTGTTCATCACCTACGTGCCGTGGGTGACGCTGGGGCTGCTGAAGCTCCTCGGCAAGACCTAGTCAGTCACCCAGCAGCGGCCCGAGCAGTTCCCACAGGCGGGCCGCCACCTCGTCCTTGCGCAGCAGCGGCAGGCACTCGATGCGCGGTGCGGCGTGGCCGTCGCTGCCCTCGCTCTGGGCAAAGAGCACGGTGACACGGTTGGTGTCGGTGCCAAAGCCCGAGCCCGCCTCGGCGACGTCGTTGGCGACGATGACATCGCAGCGCTTTTCGCGCAGCTTGTGCGCCGCGTATTCCTCGACCTTCTGCGTCTCGGCGGCAAAGCCGACCAGCAGCGGCTGCCGTCGCGAGCCGCGCCGCTGGCCGAGCTCCGCCAGGATGTCCACCGTCGGCGTCAGCACCAGCTGCGGCTGCCCGCCCAGCGAGGCCTTCTTGAGCTTGTCCGCGGCGACGACCGCCGGCCGGAAGTCGGCCACCGCCGCCGTCATGATGATGATGTCCGCCGCCCCCGGCTCGACCCAGGGCAGCACCGCCGCCGCCATCTCGGCCGCGCTCTCGACGTCGATGCGGTGAACGCCGGCCGGGGTCGGCAGCGCCACCGGACCGGCAACCAGCGTCACCTGCGCTCCGCTGCGCGCCGCCGCCGCCGCCAGCGCAAAGCCCATCTTTCCCGACGAGCGATTGCCCAAAAAGCGCACCGGGTCCAGCGCTTCATACGTCGGCCCCGCCGAGATCACGACCCGCTTTCCCCGGAGACTCCGCACCGACGCCAGCATCGCCACCGCCTGCTCGACGATTGCGCTCGGCTCGGCCATGCGACCGGATCCGACCCAGCCGCAGGCCAGCTCGCCGGGCTCGGGACCGCACAGCTCGACGCCGCGGCCGCGCAGTCGGTTCGCGTGCTCCTGCACCTGCGGCTGCTGCCACATGTTGACGTTCATCGCCGGGGCCACCAGCAGCGGCGCCTTGCACGCCAGCGCCACGGTCGTCAGCAGGTCATCCGCCAGACCCAGCGACAGCTTGGCCAGGACGTTGGCCGTCGCCGGAGCCACCAGCAGCAGGTCGGCGCGATCGGCCAGCGAGATGTGGCCAATCTCCGACTCCTGCGTCAGATCGAACAGGTCGGTGCCGACGGGATGGCCGCTCAGCGTCTGCAGCGTCAGCGGCGTGATGAAGCGCTGCGCTCCGTCGGTCATCACCACATATACGTCGGCGCCGGCCTTGGTCAGCAGGCGGACGAGCTCGGCAGATTTGTAGGCAGCGATGCCGCCGCTGACCCCCACGACGACGGTGCGACCGGCCAGAGGCCCGGTGCTGCTAGCGTCCCTGTGCATGTCTGGATCCTTCACGATGCTTGCACGATTCATGCGCTCAGCGCGAGATGAGGGCGACCTTGGGACCGGCGATGTCGGGCGGCGCCTCTTCGATATCGAGCGTCGTGGCGAGCACCGACTCCAGCGGCTCGGCGGGCTGAGCCGGCCTGGCCGCAGGCGGAGCAGCGGGCTTGGGGTGGCCTCGATGCGCTCCGCCCGCCGGGGCTGCCGCAGGTGCGGGCGGCGCGGGGGGCGGGCGCGGCGGCGCAAAGGCCAGCTGCACCGCTGGAACCAGCGCCAGCGGCACCAGACAGCTGAACGGCTGACCCGGACCAAGCGACCGCTTGAGCTCTGCGACCGAGTCGAACTCGTCGATCGGCCGCCGGGCGTAAAACGACAGCAGCTTCGACGGCATGGCCAGCGTGCACAGCCGCGCCGTCACCGGTGCGTGCTGCTGCGACTCGGCCAGCAGCTTCAGCGTGTCGCTTTTATGCAGGGTGACATCGCCCTCGATGGTCGCCACCACGATGCCGGCGAGTGCTCCCGCGGTCACCAGGCCACCGAGCGAGCCGAGCCAGCGCACCGGCGACTGGAGCCCGACTGCTGCGGCCAGTGCCAGCGGCGGCAGCACCAGCCCCAGCCCGCGCGGCGGCGCGCTGGGATCGCCCAGCGTCGTCATCGCCGTCGCCACCAGGACCCACGCCAGCAGCGGCCGCGACGCCCGCCGCAGCGAGCCGAGCAGCAGCCCGAACCCTGTCGCCACGATCACGATCGGACCCGAGTGGCGACCGTACCAGCTGGTGCCCTGATGCCAGATCGCCAGGAAGTTTCGCGACGCTGCGGCCCAGCCGTGCCAGCCCAGATAGACCCGCGGCCCCAGCGGATGCAGCCAGGCCGCGATCACGATGAGCCCCAGCCCGCCCGCCAGCATGGCCCACGCCCGCCGCTTGCGCAGCAGATAGCGGTGCGAGATCAGCATGTCGAGCAGCGCGAACAGAAACGCGACCAGCCCGGCGCGCGGATCGACAAAGGCGGCAGCCCCGATGCCCAGCGACGCAAAGAGCATCGGCAGCCGCCGCAGCGGCAGCGGCTCGGGCTCCTCGGCCTCTTTTTGGAACGGCAGGATGTGGCGATCGAACTTGTGGCCGTGCAGGCTGTGGCTGACCAGCGCCACGGCCCCCGTCGAGGCGAGCGCGATCAGGGTCTCGGGCAGGACGCGGTGCGAGAGCTCATAGGTCAGCGGCATCGCCAGGAGCACGAGCCCCGCCAGACCGCCAGCATGCCGGCCGACGCCGACGTCGATGGCGACCGCCAGCAGGCACATGGCGCAGCCCAGCGCCGCCAGCATCGGGACCAGCCGCAGCGCCGCTTCGTTGAGCCCCAGCAGCCGCACCGCCAGCGCCATCTGCAAGAGCCCCAGCGGCGTGCCCCGCGGCGGCGGAACCTCCAGCACATCCCGGGGCACAAAGTGCAGGTTGCGGCTGAGGCTGAAGACCGCCTTGGCGATGAGCGCGTCGTCGTCCTGCCACAGGCTGCCGCTGCCCAGATCGAGGATGTAGAGCAGCATGGGCAAGAGCAGCGCGATCGCCCAGCCCATGGCCAGGCCGCGCGGCGCCTGCAGGGTGTCGATGACCTTGTGCGCGGTTCTGACGGGATCGCGCAGGATCTCGGCGGCGCCGACCAGGCCCTTCTCAAGCCCCTCTTCGAGCTTCTCGGGGATCTTGGCCGGCAGCGCGGCCAGACGGCGCAGGCGGCGACGGGAGAGCCAGCGCAGACCCGGAATCTCGGGCCGGCTGGGCCGCAGCTCGCCGCTGGCCGCCGCCGCTTCGGGACCGCCGGACGCAGCGGCAGTGCCCGGGCCGCTCTTTGGCGCCGACGTGCCTCTGGTCTTGGATAGTGCCCGGTCGCGGCCCGACTTGGCGGACTTGCGCATGCCAGACAAACTTACCAGCTCTCAGGCTCTGGGATGGTGCTTCTTGTACAGACGCCTGAGGCCGGGCGCCTCCATGTGCGTGTAGATCTGCGTGCTGCTGATGTCAGCGTGGCCAAGCATGGCCTGCACCGCGCGCAGATCGGCCCCGCGGCTGACCAGGTGGGTGGCAAACGAGTGGCGCAGCACGTGCGGATGCACCGGGGCCGTGATGCCGGCGGCGCGGGCGTAGTCGGTGATGAGCTTCCAGAAGCACTGGCGGGTCATGGCGCGACAGTGGTGGGTGATGAACAGCGCCGGATCCTGGCGACCGCGCGCCAGCACCGGTCTCGCGTCGCGCAGATAGCGCTCGATCGCCTCGCGCGCCAGCTGCCCCAGCGGCACCACGCGCGACTTGTTGCCCTTGCCGGTGGTCAAAAGATAGTCGGCGTGCACGTCGGTGGCGCGCAGGTTGACGAGCTCCGAGACGCGCAGCCCGGTGCTGTAGAGCAGCTCCAGCATCGCTGCATCGCGACAGCCGCGCGGCGTCTTGGCATCCGGGGCCGCGAGCAGCGACTCGACGTCGGCAGCGCTCAGCGCCCGCGGCAGCGGCTGACCGGCCCGCGGCAGCGTCACCTCGGTGGCAAACTCCGCCGGCAGATGGTTCTCGCTGCGCAGATAGCGCGAGAGCCCGCGCACCGCGATGAGCATGCGCGCCTGCGAGCGCACCGCCAGCCGCAGGCTGCCCAGCCGCACCGCGAAGGCCAGCGCGTGCCGCGACTCCAGCCGCTGCACCGACTCGACGGCCGCGCTGTCGTACTCTTCGAGAAACTGGTGGAAGGCGGCCAGGTCGCGCGAGTAGGCGGCTAGCGTGTTGCGGGCAAGGCCGCGCTCGACCTTCAGGGAATCGAGATACAGATCAGTGGCCGCCGAGAGGGTGAGCACGGGAGTGACGGGCGCCCAGGAGGGGAAGCTAGCGGGCGACGATGTACTCTTTGCTGATGAGCTCGATGAGCGCCTGCGCAGCCTCGACATCGCTGAGCTTGGCCTTATCGAGCACCGTCTGCGTGGTGCCGCCGTTGAGCACGATCTGAAACACGTCGAGCTCCACCGGCTTCAAGGCGGTGAGCGGCGGGTTCAGCGGCCGCGGAATCTGCAGCGGCGCCTTGCGCTGCGGCAGCTTCGACTCGATGTGCTTGAACTCATCGAGCAGCCGCATGCCCTCCATCAGCAGGCCCTCGGTCGACTCTTTGATCTCTTCGAGGACCGTCTTGCCTTCCGATGAGTCGAGCTCGAAGTTGCCGCGCTCCCAGGTCAGGATGCGGTAGGCCGCCTTCATGGGGCTGAGATCGTAGGAGTCGTCGATCGAGGCGTAATAGATCTGCCCCTTGCGGAGGTAGATCTCGCCCTGGCCCTGCGGCCCCTTGAGCGTCAGCACACCGGTGCGCTTGGAAGTCGAGAACAGCTGGAGCAGATCCGGAAGCGGAATCTCCTCGATGCTGCCCGACATGGCGCGGTTGGTGGTCTGCGTCTTGAGCGCCTGCTGCTGGCCGCGCTTTTCGAGCTGCTGGCGCGCATCGGCCTCGCTCATCGCCGTCGCTGGATCCACAGTGACCAGCTTGACGATCGACGTGCCGATCAAGATGCGGTCGCCCTCTTTCAGACGGGCTTTCTTGATCTTCTCGCCATTGACGAAGGTGCCATTGGTCGAGCCGAGGTCCATGATGGCGATTTCGTCGTCGGTCGCCTGGATCTTGGCGTGCCGTCGCGAGACCATGTCCTCGATGAGAACCATGTCCAGCTCGCTCGAACGGCCAATGATTATTTCGCGGCCTTTGACGAGAGGAAACTCGCCTCCCTGGTACTTGCCAGAAATAAACCGTAGCGCGAAGCTAGGAGTCGTCGAGGCCACCTGAATCTTCTCCCGCGGGAAAAGCTGCCTGAGCCGCTTGCCGTCGCCGTAGGGTCTTGGGGTTATTGCACAGAGATGCGCAGAGCATGGCGCGTAGCTAGAAAACAATATACCACAAGCCAGCTAACACACGGGAAAACCTTCTTTCCCGCCCTTACTTAACCTGAATCAGCAGCTGTCCCGTCGCCGAGTTATCGGCCGCATCGGTTGCGCGCACCAGGACCGTATGTAGGCCCGGCTGGAGGCGCGGCAGCCGCACCGCGAAGTCCTCGCTCAGGTCGTCGAGGACGCCGTCGCGTGGCCCGACCGGGTAGAAGTCGCCGCCATCGACCGAGTAGCTGAGCTCGGCGATCACGGCCATGGCGTCGGTCGCCCTGCCGCTCAGCGTCCCGACGCTCGCGTTCCAGGCCAGATCCCGCACCTCGGGCCGGCGATTGTCGACGAGAAATGGCGGCGTGATCTGCTCGGTCAGCAGCACCTGCTCGGGGGGATTGCTGCGCTCGTCGGAGACCACCACCTTGAGCTCATAAAGTCCGTCGGCCACCGTCTCGGTATTCCACTCGAGCTCGGTGCGCACCAGCGGCTCGGCCCCGCCCAGCCGCAGCCAGCCCTGCCCGGGCTCCGCATCTGGAGGAGCGGCCGGCGAAGCGGCAGGCACCGGGGTCCCGACGCGGCGCACGAACACGCGATAGCTCAGCTCGTCCTCGTCGGGATTTTCGACCTTCCAGCGCAGCTTGACCACCGGCGAGCGCAGCCGCAGCGAGCTCGGACCGGTGCCAACTCCAGTCGCGCTGGGGCGAGCGCCGCGAGCGACGCGACCGCTCGCGTCCTCGCCGATCAGCACCTCGGTCAGGCGCGAGCGCTGGTTGAGAGGCTGATAATAAAATGTGAAGTCGCGCAGCACCGCCTGGCCGGAAAACAGGGCGCGGACCTGCAAATAGCGACCGGCCGGCGAGGCAATGCGTCCCGCTTGCTCGTCGGTGGCAGGCTGGCGGGCAGGGTTTATGAGCGGCTGCCAGGGGCTCCACGAGCCGTCGGGCTTGGTCAGGTTGCCGCTGCGCGTCTCCAGCCGCAGGCCGCCGCCGGCCCCGAGCTGCCCCTGAAAGCGCAGGCTGCCCCAGCGGCTGGGCGCCCCGACGGAAAAGGCCTTGCTCGTGTAGGTGGCGTCCGTGGGCGCCTGGTCGCGCAGCGCGTACACGGCGCCGCTGTTGCCGGTGCCGATAAGCCGCTCTTTCGCTGCGCCCGGTCCGGCACCAGCGACGGTCAGAACGTCGCTCTCTTTCACTTCCAGGGCCGTGTAGACCGTTGACTGCGACGCGCTGCCCGTCGGCGGCGCAACCCAGTAGAGCCGGCCGCGCCCGCCGGGCGTCGAGGCTGCGGCAAACAGGTTGCCCTCCGCATCCACCGTCAGCACATTGAAAAATCCGTCGACGACGGCGTGCAGCTGCTCGACGCGGCCGCTGGCATCGATGCGATAGAGGGCGCCTTTGCCCTTCTTTTCGGTCGGACTGGGGTTTGAAGGCGCAGCAACGCCCGTCGCTGGAGCCGCTTTTACGCCGGGCGCCGTGCCTGCGGCCGGGGTGACGATCTTGGTGCCGCGGCTGCTGGTGTCGCCGCGCTGCATGTCGTTGACCGCCACAAAGATGGCGTCTTTATAGTGCGCGATGGCGCGAATCTCGTTGCCGGCGAAGTCGTGCACGGCCCGCGCCCCATCGCCCTGGCGGTCGGGATCGATCCGGTAGAGCACCGCGTCGTCGGCAGTGCCCGCGTACAGAGCCCCGTCGTCGCCGCGCTCCAGCGACAGGAACTGACGGGCATCGCTGGCAAACAGCTTGCGGGCGCGACTGAGCTTCTTGGTGCCGGGCGCGAGGTCGGCATCGGCGATCGCCCACAGGGCGCCGGGGCCGGTGGCGACGTAGGTCACGCCGCGCTTGCCGTCGCGAACCAGCGCCCAGACGTGCTCGCCCTCGACCTGCGCCACCACTTCCGATTTGCCGTCGGGGCCGACGCGAAAGATGCGGCCATCCTGCGCCGTGGCGGCCAGCAGCTGCCCCTGACCACCCTTGCCCTCGTCGAGCAGACAGAGCGCCGTGACCCAGGTGGCAGCGTCCAGCTTGGCCAGCTTTTGCAGCTTGCCCTGACGGTAGACCAGCACCGAAGGTGTCTCACCTCCGGTGCCCATGTAGGTGGTGCCATCGGAGGCCGTGACCATGGCGCGAACGCTGTCATCCCCCGGCGTCGGCAGCGCCAGCCGGCTGGCGGCAAACCCCGAGCGAGCCTCGCCCTGCGAGCTCAAGAGCACCCCGCTGGCCTGCCCCTCGGCCAGCTCCTGGTAGGTCGTCACGCGCACACTCTTGGTCGGTGCCCCGAGAGCCGTCCCCGCCGCCAGGATCGCTGGCAGCCAAACCGCGGTTCGCATCGTCATCTGTCGTCTCGCACCAGCACGGTCAGCTCCTGCTTGCCGGAGAGCACCGTTCCCATATCGACCACAACCCGGCTCACCCGCTTGAAGGGCTCGCCGCGCTTCGAGGCTCCGCCCGGACGCAGGGTGGCGATCACCGACGCTGGCAGACTGGGAACCAGCCGGCCGCGCAGCGTCACGCCTTCGTCTATCACCGACAGCGTCAGCACCAGCGACCGCGCCGAGTAGCCCTTGCGCAGGTTCTCGACCAGGTCGGGCAGGTTTTCCGGCGGCGCGACCTCGGGCTTGACCAGCTGGCCGGCGCTCGCTTCGATCTTCAGCGACTGACCGGCCAGCCAGCGCGGAATCTCGACGGGAACCGTGCGAACCACAACCGCCGAGCTGGCGCCGTAGGGACGCAGCAGCACCTGCACGTTGGGCCGCGTGTCGGGCTCCAGCTCGTCGCCGGGCATGGTCACGCCGACGATCTCGGAGACTTCAGAGCGGTAGCTGACCGCAATGCGCACATCCAGCCGATCGATGCGCACCGGCGCAAACGGGTTCAGCAGCAGATCGTGAAGCTGCTTGATCCCGCTGGTCCCCAGCACCAGCTTCTCGCTGGCCCCCCCCGGCGAGAAGAAGTAGTCGGTCTGCTCAAGCGGCGCAAAGCCCTGAAGCTGAAGCCGCGACTGCACCTCCACGACCGCATCGGTAATGTCGGCGGCGCCGGTCTGAAGGGCGCTGCTCACAACGCTCTGCGCCAGCGGCGCGGTCAAGAAGCGGTGCTTGGCGAGCTCGGTGCGAAAGATCTGCTCGGTAGACGCCGCCGGCGCCATATTTGCGCCTGCGCCGCTGGTGCGCACCGTCACCTGCATCGGCACGCTGGGCGCACGCTGGTTGACGTCGCCGAACACGCCCGACTGGCGGTCCTGCACCAGGGCGCCCTTTACCTCCAGCGGCGACGACATCTTGAAGCTCGACATCTGCGACGACATGATCGTCACGATCTCCGCCGTCGAGATCGGCAGCAGCACCTCGCCGGCATTGAGCATCTGGTGGCCGAACGCCGCGACGCGACCGCCCTCGATGTAGGTGACGGTGCCGGTGCCAGCGACGCTGAGATCGCCCCGTATGAGCTCCACGGCCAGCGAGCCGCCCGGCTCGAAGCGCTCGGGTCCGCGACGTCCCGGCATGCCTGCCCCGCTCGCCTGAAGCGGCACCAGCCCATACGGACCCAGCACCTGCCGCAGCTCCTCGATCGCGTGCTCACCGAGTCCAGCAACGCTCAGCGGCACGGCCGCGCGCACCAGCCGCGACTCGGTGATCGCCCCCGGCGCGGCGCCCAGGCGCGGGGGCAGCAGGCGGCCGACCGTATCGGTGTCGGGTGCGCCCGCCGGATCGCCGACCATGGCCCGCAGCGAGCGCCGCTCCGGTAGGCTGGCGACAAACCGCCCGGGCCCCGCATCCAAGGCCGCGGTCTGCGGCAGTTCACCGACGGACGCTGCCAGGCGCTGCGGTCGGCGCAGATCCTTCAGCATGTACTCGATCGGCGTCACGCCGGCGATGGCATCCTTGGAAAACAGCCAGCCGTAGGCCAGCGCACCGATCAGCCGCCCCTCGATATAGATCGGCGAGCCCGACATGCCCGCCGCGATCCCCGAGTGCACGAGCCGCGGGTCCTGCGACTCGACGAGGATGATGTCCATGCCGGGCAGGTGCTGGTGAAGGATCCCGATGACGCGAATGTTGAAGCGCTCGGGCGTGAGCCCCTGAAACACCGTCAGCCCATAGCCGGTCATGCCTGCCCGGATCGAGGCCAGCGGCATCGTCTGAACGCTCGTCGGCGCCGCTGGCGTCGGGGTCGCTGCCTGCGCCGCGGACATCCCGAGCAGCGCCAGCAGCACAGCCAGCAGCGGCCCGAGCGCGCGTCCATGACAGCCGCTTCCCTCGCGTCCAAGGCGATCCAGGCGAAGCGGCGACACGACCATAGCCCCCTAGTCTATGAAGGGGTGCGGTTTGGCACAACTTTCTCAACCGGGTTTCGCCAGGGGTCGGGCGATCAGCTGCCCATTCATTAGTTATATAAGACACCAAAAATCATGAAAAAACGCATGCCTGCGCTTTACCCGATTTTCGACCCTGTGTTACGATCGGTGTCGCGAACATGCGTGCCTATCATCACAAAAAGAGTCCCCTTTATACGCTCATCACTGGCGGGTTGTTCACCGCCCTGACCGCCGTCCTGCCTTCGGCTCTTGCGCAGCCCAACGTGGCCATGGCTCACGTCGTGACTGCGCCGTGGGCCGCTCCGTCGCAGGCGCCCGGCGCAGCGCAGCCGCAGCTGGAGCCGGCCATCGCCAAGTGGGAGCCGCCGGCCCTGCCCGCCGCCGCGCCGCCCCCGCCGCTCAGCCCCGAGCAGCAGGCGATCGTGCAGGCGACCAAGGGAGAGAAGATCCCCGAGCCCAACTGGGCGCGCTTCGTGCTTTCCAACGAGTGGCGGCACGACGTCATGTTCTCGAAGCTGGCCGGTCTGGGCGGCGTCTTCATCGGCGTCGCCACCGACCAGAACTACACCATGGCGGCGGCGGCCCGCTCCGAGCTCCTGGTGCTGATGGACTACGACATGGAGGTCGTCAACGTCCATCGCATCTATCACACCTTCATCAAGAACGCGGCCACGGCCCCGGAGCTGCGCGCTTTCTTTCAGCAGAAAAATGCAGAGCAAGCATCCAAATTATTGTCCACCTCTGGAGCCAGTCCAGAAGATGGCGCCAAGCTGGCTCAGATTTATAACCGCTATCGTGACCGTATGGCGACATACCTTTACCACGTCGCCAATACCCGCGTCGGACAGCGCCACCCGACCTGGCTCGGCGATCCCGAGGCGTATGCCTACGTTCGGGCGCTGGTGATGGGCGGCCGCGTGATTGCGCGTCAGGGCGACCTCAACGGCGCGACCACGCTCAAGAGCATCGGCGACACCGCCCGCGCGCTCAAGCTCAACGTGCGCTGCATCTATACCTCGAACGCCGAGGGCTTCTTCAAGTACACGCAGGCCTTCCGCGACAACCTCCGCTCGCTGCCCCACGACGAAAAAACCGTCGTGATCCGCACGTACAAGCGCGGCATGTCGTCGCCGGTTGGCGATATGTGGCACTACAATCTGCACCAGCTCGACGACTTCCTCGGGCGGCTCGACACCCCTGCCTATAACTCGGTGCATCGGGTGATGCAGGACATCCGCCAGCCCGCGGCGCGCTCCAAGGTCGAGGCCATTGGCGTCTCGTACTACGACTCGACCGTGCCCCGCTCGTAGGACTGGCTCGCAGCTTCGCCGGGTCGCCTGAGACTTTGCCCATGGCTTGCCCGCAGTTAGCGGCAGGTGGCCCGATTGAGCGGCGACGTGGCCGTGGTAAGATGTCCCCCTATGTCTTTTCTGGGCCGCCTCCGACACGCCGGACTTACCCCGGTGCCGGTTTTGGCCGTCGCGGCCATGCTCAGCCTCGGCGAACTGGGGTCTGTGCATGCGCAGCAGAGCGACATCGAGCGCGAGTGGCGCACCCTCCAGCAAGCGCAGGCAGCCCACACCCGCGGCCGGGAAGCAGCCGACCGCGGCGACCGCACCACCGCTGACGCCGAGCTCACCGCGGCGGCCGACCTCTACCGGCAGCTGCTCGAACAGAACCCGCTGCGCCGCGATCTCTACGCCCCCCTCGCCGACACGCTGATGCGGCGCGGCAATCCCGCCGCGGCGTACGCGCTGCTCATCCAGCAGATCCGGGCCGGCAACAAAGAGCCGCTGGTCCAGATGCAGCTTGTGCGGGCGCTTCAGGGCATGCGGCGCTACCGCCACGCGCTGGAAGAGGCTCAGAAGCTGGCGCAGAGCGCCCCCCGCAACGCGGTGTGGACGGCGCTGGTCGGCGACGCGGCGGCCGAGGCGGGCGAGACCAACCTGGCGATTCAGATGCTGGGACAGGCGCTGGCGCAGCCGCTGCCCAAGGCGGCGATGGCCGAGGCGCGGCTGGATCAGACGGCTTTGCAGCTCTTGCGGGCGCGGCTGCTGCTCAACGCCAAGCGGCCGACCGAGGCGATCCCGGCGCTGGAGTCGCTGGAAAAGAGCGGCAATCCCGAGGCGCTGCTGCTGCTCGGGCAGGCGCAGCTCGACAGCGGCCATAAAGATGAGGCCATCGCAACCTTGCGGCGCTGCCTGGAAAAGCCCGGCACCGGTGCGGCTGCGGGCTCGGTCCGCTCGCGCGCCACGGCGCTGCTGGGTCAGTCGCTAGCCGCCGGCGGCCACACGCGCGAGGCGATCTCGGTGCTGCGCCAGGCCGGCGACGATCCGATGGTGCTGCTGGCGCTGGCGCGCATCTATCTGGGCGATCAGCCGCCCAATCCCGCCGCCGCGCTGATGGTGGTCGAGCGGGCGGTGGAGCTGGCGCCGCGCGACGAGCAGGTCTGCATGGAGCACGCCAGCCTGCTCGAACAGACCCAGAAAACTGCCGCCGCGCTGACCGAGCTCCAGCGCTGCACCACGCTGGCCAGCGCGTCGCCCACACCCGCGCCCATGGCAGTGGAGACGCTGCAGCTGCGCGCGGATCTGGAGCTGCGGCTGGGTCGCCTGGAAGAGGCCATCGCCGACCTGCGCGCGGCGCAGAGCCGCAGCCCCAACTCGACGGATGTGACGACGCGGCTGGCGCGGGCGCTGGTGCGGCGCGGAGTTCAGCAGCTGGGCGGTGGGCAGCGTCCCAGCGTGCAGGCGGTGGCCGATCTGGACGAGGCGGTCAAGCTGTGGCCTTCGCCGGTGACCAGCCAGGCGCAGGCCATCGGGCTCCTGGCGGCGGGCAAGGCGAGCGAGGCGCTGGCGATGCTGGCGCCGCTCTGTGAAAAAGCGGCCAGCGATGCCCGCCTGCTTGGGGCCTGCGGCCGCGCCCTGCGCGAGACCGGCAAGCCGCAGCAGGCGCTGCCGCTGTTTCAGCGGGCCGAGTCGCTGCT
>Ga0075163_10009379_pt1 | contig 12843 bp, 10 predicted proteins | sample JI1023141ADNA_FD_71478 | JGI IMG/M metagenome (GOLD analysis project Ga0075163, IMG submission 71478) | Wastewater effluent complex algal communities from Wisconsin, to seasonally profile nutrient transformation and Carbon sequestration -... | ecosystem: Engineered > WWTP > Effluent > Algae...
TTTCGACGGGTCGAAATGCGCGGCTTCGCCGCGCGTCGAGGTACTAGACAGTCCCGGGGGCGCTGCCCCCTTGCCCCCGAAATCGGCTCCCGCCGATTTCCTAGTACGCCGACGCGCAACCCATCACGTTCGCTGTGTCGGCGTACTAGTGCCGGGCGCAGTTCGTGCGTCTTGCGGCCGTCCGAGGTGGTGCGCTCTGGCTGCGGCGAGGTACGACATGAACCCATCACGGTCTTCTCCGCGGATACACGTGCGCTACGCGCTCCTGTAGACCGAGCGACACAAAATTGCGTCGCTCGCTTTCAGCGCCGCGCTCCACGCCGTATGCTCGAGTCGATGACCTTTCGTCGGCTTTCTTCCTGCTTCCTGCTGCTTCCTGTGCTGGTGCTCGCGTGCACTACCTTCGACACGGCCGCGGTGGACGGAGGCGCTCCCGACGCGACCGCTGCCGATGGCGAAGTCCGGCTCGATGCTGGCGGCCCATCCGATGGCGCCGCCGAGGCGACGAGGGACGCGGGGCCCTTCACCTGCAACGGCACCGCATGGCTCTGCGACGACTTCGAGGACCCGGCGTTCCCCAAGGCGCCCTGGGCGCTCGCCAACTTCGGAGCTGGAAGCGCCTTGCTGCTGAAGGACGTCCTCGCTCCCTCGCCGAGTCAGGTGATGTTGGCCCAAGCCCCCGGGGGTGGGCGTGGCCGACTCTCGGCCTCGCACGACATCATGGCCAAGGCCGTACGCTGCGTTCTCGAAGTGAATGGGCGCAAACGCGGAGACTCCGAAGCGCTCCTGCTCCAGGTGGGCGTTCAGGGGGCGATCGCGCAGTACCAGGTGACATTGACGGTCACCACCGGCGATACGGTGCGGGTGCAGGGAGGTGGCAACGGGCTCGATGACGGGGGCCTCCTCGACACCCCGGTTCCCGTGCCTCTCTCGATGTTCGGCAGCTGGCATCACGTGGAAGTGGAGGTGGGGATGGGCGCAGCCGCAAAAGTGCGAGTGGTCATCGACGGCGCCGTCGTCCTCTCGTCGCCCACCAACGGCCTGGACGCCCTCCGAATGCTCGGCGATTCGACCAAGCAGTTCATCCACGTCGGCGCGGCGCCCTCTGCCACCAGCGCCGCCGTTTGGGAGGTCGCCTACGACAACGTACGTTGCGACGACCGGTAGGCGTCAGCGAACCGAGCGGGCCGCTGCTTCGGCCTTCTCCCACATGACGATGGTGTCCTCGGCGGATCGGTACATCGGCGCCACGTTCACCCCGCGCGCTGCGGCGGCCACGAGAAAGTCCGGGATCATCCCGATGTGGGCGATGCCGTCCTCGCTCACGCCGAACCGGCGCGTACCGGTCACCGACTGCTGCAAGGTAACGCTGCGACCGAAGGACGCCGGCAGCGTCATCGGGTAGGTAACGCGCGTGGTGGTCAGCGGCACCTGCGGCGCGAAGCCGTTGAGATCGGTTCCGATGGCCACCTTGGCGCCGCCGGTCGCGGTCTGCACCTTGCGAAGCTCGCGACCCCAGGCGTCGAGGGGATCCTCCACCGCCTCGAGGTCGAGGCTCGCCACGTCCCAGTTGTCGCCGGCCACGCCGCCCGTGAAGGTCGTGCGAATGCCGAAGCTCACGATATCGCGGTAGGTGCGCGTTCCGTCGAGCTTGAACACCACGTTGTAGCGGCTCTCCGCGCCCCACTTGCCGCCGCGGTTGAGCGGCACTTCTTGGCGCGCACCGCCGCGGAAGGTGACGATGGCGGTGGCGTTGTCGTTCTCACCGCGCAAGTCGTCGGCCTGGGTGGCAATCCAGATGCGCATGACCGAGGGGTTGGACTCGCGCTCCGGCGCGGTGAAGACCGGGGTCAGGCGCGGCGTGTACAGATGCCGGACCCGCTGCTGGGCGGTGAAGCGAACCAGCGGCGTTCCCTCCAGGGCGGCCAGCGTGCGCGCCGGCTGCTCGCCGGTCACCAGGATGCCATCCATGTTCCAATTGTCGCCGCCCAGACCGCCGCCGAAGGTGGTGCGCACGGAGATGCGCTGGATGGCGCTGCGCTGGGTTCCGGCCGGCAGGTCGCACCCCACGGTGTTCACCGAGCCGCCGCCCCAGTTGCGCCCGGCGTTGAGCGGGCACTCGATCTCGCGGCCGTTGATCCGCACGATGCCGATGGCGTTGTCGCCGCCGCCGCGCAGGTCGTCTCCGCCGGTGCGAATGGTGAAGAGTAGGCGCCGGATCTCGCCGCTTCCACCCGGCGCCACGTTGGCGTCGAAGCGCTTGTTGTCGCCCGTGAAGCGCATGATGGGCGCGCCGCTCATGTTCAAGATGGTCTGCGCGCCATCGCTGCACTCGGCGCGGAAGCCGTCCAAGTTCCAGTTGTCGGCCTGGTTGAAGCCCCCGCCGTTGCGCCCGGTGTGGACGATGGCGATGTCCTTGATGTCCGACACCTTGGTGCCTGCGGGCAAGTCGCCCGGGATTGTGTTGGTGGAGTTGTTGCCCCACCCGGCGCCCTTGCTGAGGGGAATCGCCACCACCCGGCCCCGCACGGTCACGTGGGCCACTGCGTCGTCGCCGCCGCCGCGCAGATCGTCGCCGCCGGTCTTCATGGTGAACGAGATGCGCTCGCACGACGATGTTTCGGGCGCGTCGAGTGGACCCACCGCCACCGCCAGCGTCTTCTGCTCGCCGGTGAGGCGCGCGTAGGTCTTGTCGTTGTGGAGCAGGCTGGTGCCGTTGCGGGGAATGAGCGCGGTGTTCCCTTCGGGGCCCTGGTGAAAGACCATCTTGGGCGACGCAGCGTCGAAGCCCCCCGCGGTGCTGCCCCCGGTGCCGATGCCGATGATGCCACCGTTGCGGGCCATGCGGGTCACCAGCGAGGCGCGAATGGCGCGCTCGTCGTGGGCGCGCTCGCCGTCGCCGCGAACGCCGGTGTGCGAATCGAGGAGCGGGTACGAGAACCGATCGGCCAGCGTCGCCGTGGCGTCCTGGCCGCGATCCGACATGTGTGCGATGTCGATGAGCATTCCCTCGGCCATGAGGCGCTTCATGCCCGCCTCGTCGACCAGTCCCTTCTCGTTCTTCTCCCCCTGCCCGGCGGGCACGCAGCCGCTCACCCGCTGCGACCCCGCGCAGCACTCGTAGCCGAGGGCACAGTACTGACCGCGATCGACCTCGGTCGGCTTGATCGACCCCGGGCCGTCCCAGAGCGCGATGGACCCTTCGACACGGGGAATCTGCGGCACCCCGAAGCGAAATGCGAGCAGCGGATCCGCCACCACGTGGATGAACTCGTGGTTCACCATGTAATTGTGGGTGTTGAAGATGTCGCCGTAGGCAGCGGTGCCGGCGATGGAGTTGTTGGCCATGTGCACCGGGATCACCAGTCGGATGCCGTGGCGGTTCTTCAGCTCCAGGAGCTGATTCACGTTCAGCGTGTCGAGCTCGGTGCCGAGGATGACGGCCAGCTTGTTGTCGCGCGCCGCCTCGCGGGCCTCGGCTGGCGTCAGTACGACCTTCATCCAGCTCGAGTTGGCGAGCGCCACCTTCTTGATGTAGTCGGCCTGCTTGATGGCGGTGGCCATCTCGTCGGCGGAGCTTATCTGGATGCTCGGTGCGGTGAAGTTCGTCCCGCGGTTCCACAAGGTGGCGAAGCTCAGGTTCTGCACCACGCTCGCTACCAGCACGCGAAGGCCGCCCTCGTAGGCTCGACGCAACCATGTAATATGCATCTGTTGGTGGTTGCCGTTCATGGCGTTGGGCCAGGTCTCGAACTTGGGAAAGCCCGAGCTGCCGTGGGTGCCGCCGATGATCTGGTTCACCTTCGACATGATCAGCTGACGCGTCTCGTGGCGCACTGGATCGCCGTCGAAGCCGGAGTGCTTCTCGCGGTTGCAGGGCGCCAGATCGCTGGCCACCGTGTTGTCCTCTAGCTTGACCCCGGGCTTGCCGTAGAAGATGCCCTCGTCGCCGTTGGCGTTGGAGCCGTACGCCAGGTGCGCGGCGAGGTGCGCGTGGAGCTCGGCGAAGCCCCATACGCCACCGGCGGTCGGCCCCGGCGGACCCGGAGGCGGCGGCGGGCTGGGCGCGGGAAGCGGGGCGCCCGGTCGCACCGGCTGGAGCGGCGTGGCGGGCTTCTGCGCGCTGGCCGGGGGCGAGCCCGCTGCGGCGGCGGCAACGATGGCGAACATGAATGCGATGGATGGTGCGAAGGAACGGCGCATGGTTGACCTCGAGCTCACCGTAGTTCGACGGAAGCGGGCGCGGCAGCGCCAATGTTTTTGCGTCTCTAAACGGGTGACACGCCGGCGCTTGCGGCGACCGGCAGGGTGATGCGAATCTCGGCGCCGCCCGCTTCGGCGTTGGCGAGCTCCACGCTGCCGCCGCTCGCCACCACCAGACCCAGCACGAAGCCCAGGCCCAGCCCGCTCCCGGTCTCCTTGCTCGAGGGGATCCAGGAGCGGGTCGAGAGCGCTGACGCCTCGAATCCCGGACCGTCGTCGCGCACCACCAGCATCGCGCGTTCTCCGGTCTGCGTGATGGTGATGTCGACCGTGCGTGCGCCACGGCCGCTGCTACCGGTCCGCGCGTTGTCCAGCAAGTTGCGGAGGGCACGGACGAAGCCCTCTTCGCCGCCGGCGAACGAAAGATGCAGCCCGTCCGGGCACGTGGCCCGCACTTCCGGCACTTCGTGCCGGAAGCTGCGCCGCAATGCGACGAGCGCTGCAGGCACGTCCACCGGGCCTACGGTCTTCAGCAGGCTCACCTCTTCGAGGGCCCGGGTCTCCACCGTGCGGACCTCTGCCTCGAGCTGCCGAAGATCGTCCACCAGCCGCTCGAGCGACGCCCGCGGTGGGCCACCCTTGGGAAGTGCGCGCTCCAGGAGCTCGGCGTTGAGCAAGGCCGACGCCAGGGTGCTGCGCGCGTCGTGCGATTGACGGAGGAGGCCCGTGAGCCGGGAACGCGCGCGATCCCGCTGGCTCTCCGCGCGGGCGTGATCCATCAGCGTCTTGCGGGAGCGGCGTGCGGTGAACACCGCGAAGGCGCCCACCGCCGAGAGCGCGAGCTCGAGCACGAGCAGGCTCGACCAGGTGGCCTGCGCGACCTCTGGGTTCGCGGCGCGATCCACCAGGAAGAGGCCCAGCGCTCCGGCGGCGCCCAGGAGCCAACCCAGGGCCGCGGCACGAACGTTCAGGCGAAAGCCGGCGGTGGCGACCGTGACCGCCAGGCTCGCCACGTCGGGCATGAGGAGGATGCCGCGGTAGCTCGGGACGTGGAGAAACACGTTGGAGCCAAGCCCCGCGGTGATGAGCGCGGCATCGCCGGCCACCGTCCACAGCGCGTCCCGTGCGCGCAGACGGCCGGTCCGCGCGCGATGCAAGACGTAGCCGGAGAACGCCATGACCACCACGAAGGTTGCCCAGTCGCCCCAGTTGGCGCCGATGCACACCGAGCGCACCGTCATGGCGGTGATCAGCGCGGCCCGCCCGTATGCGAGCGCGCGCTCGGCTGCCACGCTACCCTGCTCCAGGGTCGCGTCCGCCCGCTCGCCAAAGCTCCGGTCCTCCATCGGGCGCGAGTATCGTCCGACCGCGGGCTTCGCGAAAGGCATTCCGGCCAGCCCCCCGGCGCACGAAGTTGCGGCGCGCGGCGGCAGTTGCGGTAGGCTGCTTGCGAGGTCGAAGGTGAAGCTCCAGACCCTTCTCATCGTCGAGGACAACGCCTCGTTCGGGCGCTCGTTGGTGGCCGCGCTGGAATCCCAGGTGCCGGACGTGCGCCTGGTGGCGTCGGTGGCCGAGGCGCGGCAGGCGCTCTCGTCGTTCTCGCCTTCGGCCCTGCTCCTCGACGTGTGCCTCCCGGACGGCGGTGCCATCGACGTTATCGCCATCGCCGCCACCAAGACGCCGGTACCGCACATTCTCGCCATGTCGAGCGAGGCGGGACCGGAGCAGGCCTTCCTCCTGGCGCAGCGCGGCGTCCGCGCTTACCTGCAGAAGCCATTCCCGCTCGCCAAGCTCGAAGGCACCCTCGGGGCGCTCGACGAGCTGGTGGACGAGGTGCCCGCGCCGCTCTCGCATGCCCTGGGGCGCGAGTCGCTTCCGGAGATCGAGGAGCGAACGCGTCGCGCGCTGGTCAACGATGCCCTCGCTCGCGGCAACGGCAGCATCAACGCGGCCTCGAGAATTCTCGGTGTCTCGCGGCAAACGCTCCAGCACATCCTCCGCCGCCAGCGCGCCTCCTGAGCCCTTCGGACGCGGGCAATCCGTGTCACCCGAACGGAGACTGCAAGAACCTTGGCAATTCCGAGGGCACCACCGGGTGCGCAACAACAGGAGCACGGCATCGACCCCGACGCCGCGTTCCTACCCGGAGGAGTGCTCATGGAATCCAAGAATCTTCGCTTCGCCCCCAAGTCTCGCCCCGTCCTCTTCGGGCTCGCCGCGGCCGCGGCCGCCGCCCTCGCCACCGTGGCGAATCCCGGCGAAGCCCGCGCCGACGAGCACGTGAGCTTCGATCTGGGCAACGTGCGCGTGGTGCGTCAGCGCGAGGCCTCGGGCGATCGGCCGTACTTTCCCGCGATCTTCTTCCGTTCGCGCATCGGCAGCCGCGGCTCCACCGGCGTCACCGTGGTGGACTACGAGCCCCACGACTGGGTATCGAAGCCGCTCTTCCGCGTGGCGCCGCGGGATCACATGATGGCCGGCGAGACCGCGACGCTGCCATTCTGGATGGGCACAGAGCAATGGCGCAACGTCCGGGTGGTTCCTGCTTCGTCGCTGGCCGAGGCCGTCCGCGCGGAGATCATGGGTGGCATCGTGTTCGCGTTCGACAACAACAACACGCCGCCCCACGTGATTCGCGGCCTTCTCGACTCCGCCGGCAGCATCGTGCAACGACTGCTGGTGGAACGGGTGGAGAGCGGCTCGGTCATCGGCGCCGCCGCCAGCGGCGACTTCGCCACGTTCCAGCGGAGCCTCGGCGAGCGGGCGCTCCAGCTCCTGAAGGAGATGATCAACGTCGGCAAGATGGCCGAGCTAGCGCTGCAATTCACGGTGGGGTCCACCTTCAATCCCGACCAGCCCGCGGGCATCCAGGCGTTCATCCTGCCGGCCCTCGACGGCATGCCCGCCAGCGACACCACGCAGACGGTGAAGCTCCCGGGCGGTCCGGTGGACGCGCGCATGGTGGTGGCCGGCCTCGGGGCGCGCACGGAGACCCTCTCGTTCACCGGCTCCGGTGCTCGCTACGACGTGCCGCTGACGATCGCGCGGACCGGCAGCAGCACCTGCGCCGGCACCGTCTCGAGCCTGACGCTGCGGGTGCGCACCGGCGAGGACGATCTCCGCGACAACAGCGTCATCCGCGCGGTGGTCGAGTCGCGCGGCCGGGCGCCCATGACCATCGACATTCCCACCGCCGGCGGCATCGCCAACCGTGGCGAGATCCTTCGCACCATCACGCTGCCCACGGCGATTCCCCGGGCCGAGCTGGAGCGCGTCGGCATCGCGTTTCAGTCGCGCAACGGCTTCGCGCAGACCGACGACAACTGGAACATGGATGCCATCGAGGTCCGGAGTGGCAGCGAGCGACTGCTCTTTCAGCGGGGGCGTCCGCTCGCGCGCATGACCGGACCCACTTCCACCTGGAACGGCGACGTGCGGTGCCCGGCAGCGACGGCCGCCGCGAGCATGCCCGCCGCCGACCCCATCGTCACCGCGGTCGACGTGACGCTGCGCACGGGCGGCGACGATCTCCGGGGCGGCAGCGACAACGCCGTGGTGATCGTCCAGACCGCGGGCGGCAACGTGGAAGCGCCCTTCAATGGTCGCGATCGCCTGGCCGACAACACCTCCAAGACCGTCCGTGTCACGCTTCCGGCCGGGGTGCACCGGTCGCAGCTCCGGCGCTTCGTCATCCACACCGCGTTCGGCGGCGGTCTCGGGGGCGACAACTGGAACGTCGACGCGGTTCAGCTCCGCGCCATCACCGCCAGCGGGAGCCCGGTGATCCTGGAGCGCACCGGCAACCCGCTGGTTCGCTTCACCGGCAGCCTGCACGACAGCGGATTCGACCTCTGACCTTCGGCGCTCGTACGTCGCCCGATCGCCTGAGGCGGGAACGCGATTGGGTGACTTGCCACGCGGGCGCATCGAGGTCACAGTTCGCCGATGCACGCTATCTCCCCTCTGAAGCGGTCGGTCTCGGTGCTCCTCGGCCTGGCCCCCATTGCATTCGCGGTCAGCGGCGTCGCCGCGGCTCCGGGGGTTGGTGGTGGGTCGGCCAATCCGCCGACCGCTCGGCCCAAGATCGACCTTCCGGCGCGGATCGTCTCCATCAAGCGTCCGACTCCGCGCGGTGGGGGTCCCGCCCCCAAGTACACCGGCGGTCCCCTCGCCTTCGAGGTCGAGGTCGCCGCGCCCACGCTCACGGCGCTGAACACCAACATCGTCTTCGACCGCGGGTGGCTCAATGGCGTCGTGAAGGTGCCCGTCACGGCGCCTGCCGGTGGCCGGGTCACCGTGACGCTCCTCGATGACAAGGGGCTGCGCGCCACCTGCGGACCCTCGGACTACACGGTGAGCTTCGAGTCGGCTCCCACCGTGAAATCGGCCTGGCGGGTGACGCCGAACTGCTCGTTCCAGACCACCGTCGTCGACCCGCTGGCCCCCATTCCGCCCGATACCAAGGCCGCGCAGCGCGCCAACCGCCTCTCGTACCTGAGCCCGAGCCTCTCGCCCGGCAGCTTCGCCTGCGGCGCCGCCAACACCATGACCGCGGTGGTGAAGAACGCGAGCGGCACCACTGCCACCAACGTCCGCCTGGTCGTCGAGGGGCCGGTCCCGTTCGAACTTGGCGACAATGGGCCCTTCGTGGGGACGCTCGCGCCCGGCCAGTCGGCATCCGCCACCGTTGCCTACGCGAACAACGCGCAGACCGGGCAATACTTGCTCAAGGTCGCCGGCACCGGCGTGACGACCTTTCAGCCCGGCTGGCACGTGGACGTGAGCATGAGCTGCAGCCCCGAAGTGGACCGCAAGTAGCGTCACGGCGCTCGTAGCGTCGCCTCGCACCGGGTCAAGCCGTCTTGGGCCCGAAGACGCTCGTCGCACACCATGATGGCATTCTGCGACAGCCATACGCTCAAGTTCCCACCGGCGACGGTGCGGATGGCCCGAGACCCGGACAGTGGAGGCGTGAGGCTGATGGTCCCGGTGACATTCCCGTCCACCAGCACCGCCTCGCTCTTCGGCGTCCGCAAGTTCACGGCTCCGCCCACGCCGTCGTCGCGGAGGAACGTACCGTCGGCGCGAATCGGCGGTTGATACTGAATGGTCTCCTTGCCGGGCGTGGGAACGAGGTTCTCGAACCAGCCGGCGGAGACCTCGTGGCTGCCCGGGCCTCGGTAGTAGATGCCGATGTGACTACCCTCGGCGTAGCGTGCGTCGACCACCGGCTGGACCACCAGGGCTTCTCCCGTTTGGCAGTCGGCGCCGGCGCGGATGATCTTCGCTTCGGCGCTGCTGGGGAGGGCGATGATCACCCGGGCGCTGATGGTCTCCTTGGGAATGCCCTCCGCACGAAAAATGGGGCCGATGTACGGATCGTTCGAGCGCTGCTGGCGGAGGCAGGCGTTGATCGCGACCTCGTTCGAGAAGTTCGCGAGCTTGACGGTGTGGACCTTGGGAATGTCTTCCAGATCGCCGCCGTCGATGCCGCCGCCGTCCGCCGCAACGGCCCCGTCGATCAGCGCTTGGGCATCGACCCCGCCGTCACCCCCGCTGGGCACGGCGAGGGGCGTGTGGTCGTCGCTGGTGCAGGCGCACAGCGCGCCCGCGAGTAGAAGTGTCGAACTATATGCAATTTGCACGGTTTCGCCTCGCTGCGGGGTTGCCTACTCACGAGCATTCAACCACAGCATTCGCGGCCCGCTGCTCTCGCACACGGAACCTGGGGTAAGCCCCAGGTTCGCGGATCACTCCGGCAGCGGATACGAAGGCGGGATCTTCTTCACCACGTCGAGGCCCGCATCCACGAAGGCCAGCACGTCCGACGGGGCGCCGGCGCCCGCGAAGAGAATCTCCATGGTGCGGGTGTCGACGAGCACGTTCCAGGGCACGCCTTCGACGCCCATGGTGCCGAGCTTGCGGGCCCGCACGTCGATACCGAAGTCGAACCGCGTATCGTAGCGGGTCATCCAGGTACCCACTTCGTCGACCGAAGGCCCGAAGCCATTGGTGTTGCCGTTGAGCATCACCATGAGCGTGACCACGCCGCGCGCCGGCAGCTCCGCTTGCACTTTCTTCAGGTCCTCCGCCTCACCGCGGCAGATGGGGCACCAGCTGGCGACGCCGATGAGGTGCAGGATGCGATGATGCGTGGCCTTGGGGTCGTAGTAGTTCGCCAGCGCGATGGTCTTGAGCCCGCCCGCACGATCCGAAGCCGGATAGCCGGAGAACGTGAAGTTGGGGATGCGATCGCCCTTGCGGCCGGTGCGGCGCGCCACGATGCCGATGGCGTCGGTCGGGTAGGCCACGCCGTCGGGATTGGCCGCCACCGTGGGCAGCTGCGGCTCCGCGTACTCCTCCGGCGCGCTCGAGCTGCTACTGCAACCGAGGACCACTGCCAGGACGAGCCAAGTACGCTTCACCCCTCGATCCTGGCAGACCCACCGGAGAATTCAAGGCTTCGGGTGCGCTTCGAGAAATGCCCACAACGCGCGGGCGAAATCGCCGGATACCTCGGGCTCGTGGGTGGACCCGTGCATCATCCACAGCTCCACCGCACCGGACTGCGGGCAGTCGGCGAAGCGTTCGCGGACGGTCTCCGCGCCCGGCGCCTTGGGGCTCGCGTCGAGGTCGAGAGCGGGGCCCGCCGAGGTGGTGCGCAGGCTGCACCCGTTCTTGCGCGCCCAGGTCTGTACGGTATCGCGGGTGCCCGGATACGGCGGCGCGCCTTCGCCGATGACCCCACCATTCACGTGAATCGACTCGTCGGCGTCGCCCTGGATGTGCAGCACCGAGACCGGCGCCACCGGCACGCAGCGGGTCGCGTCCTTCACCATGGGCCCGGCCAGGCTCACCACCGCGGCCACCCGGAGCGAGAGCTCGCACGCCACCCGGTGCGCCATGAAGCCGCCGTTGGAGTGGCCCACCACGAACACCCGTTTGGGGTCGATGGGATAGCGCACCATGGCGTCCTCGATGAGCGCCCGCAGGTAGGCCACGTCGTCCACCGGCGCTTGCCAGAAGTTGCAACATGCATCGGTCGCGTTCCAGAAGTGGTAGCCCTTGGGGTCGCGGGAGCCGCCGGGCATCGCCAGGTAGAACCCTTTCTCGCGCACCAGCTCGGGCAAGTGCAGGTACTCCGCCTGCCGCAGGCCGTTCGACGAGTAGCCGTGCAGGACCACCACCAACGGCGCCCGCTCCGGCTCCCCTCGACGAGGGGGCCCCGGCACCATGACGTCGTACGGCCTGCCCTCGAGAGGCGAACGCACCACAGCGACGGCGCGCGGCGCTTCCGGCGCCGAAGGTCGTGACGGCGCATCGGGTGCGGCCGCGCATGCCGCGAGCAAGAGGGGTGCAATCCACCGCATCGGTCGCCGATGGTAGCTCAGGTCGGTGCGGCGCGAGCGGGCCTTCGTGGGAGGAAGCTCGAGGGTGGGGCGGCGAAGCGCTTTCGGAAGGCGAGCCCGAAGGCCGTCGGCTCGTCGTAGCCCACGCGCCGCGCGACTTCGGTCACCGCGTGACGACCGCTACGGAGCAAGGCGAGGGCTTCGTCGAGGCGCCGATCGCGCCAGTAGGCCCCGGGCGTGCAGCCCACCTCGCGACGAAATGCCCGGAGGAGCGTGCTGCCGCTGGTTCCGACCTGGGATGCGAGGGCTCCGGTGGCCGCAAGGTCGAAGAGGTGGGCCTCGATGTGCGCGATGGCTCGCTCCACGACGGCGCTGTAGCGGCGCACCGCTGCGACACGCTCGGCGCCCTCTGCGGCGTCGCGGAAAAGGAAGTACATCTCCTTCAGGATCTCGACCTCGAGGAATCGCGCGGCTGCGCTCGTGTGCTCGCCCAGCGCAACGCGCTCGAATACGTACCGGTGGACGATCTCGTGGACCCAGAGGGTGCGCGGGAGCTGCGCGCCGCGTGTGAGCCAATCTTCGAGCCGCGCGCGGTCGACGCCCAGCCTTCGATGCGCGCGAACGAACGCTCCCAGTAGCGGCTCGTGGATCGCAAGGACCGCTACACGGCTCGCCGGCGACATCGTCGACACCGTCACGCGGGCTCCGGCGGGGACCACCACACAGCACGAACGGTCGAGCGTGGTCGCGGCGCGCCCCATGGCGACCTGCGCCACGGCGGCTTCGAGCGAAACCAGGAGAAGCGGCGCGTCGGCGCGGAGGACGACACGCTCGCGCGCGACCACGCCGAGCACCGAGAGCGACATACCTTTGCCGGAGAGCGTGGGTGGTTGCGTCATGAAATGGCAGTGACGAATTCTATGGGATCTTCGACGAAACGTACCATGGTGGCGGGAACGTCGAGCGCTAGAGAGTCTCCCATGAAGTTCGCCTCCCGCTTCGCCATGCTGTCTTTGCTCGTGGGCGTCGCCTGCGCCGACGGAAGCGCCAGCGAGGGCATCGCCAGTGTGGATGCTGGCGCGCCGTCGCTCCCTCGCGACAGCGGCGTTGGTGACGCACCGGCGCCGGTGTTGGACGCGTCGGCGCCCGTACCCTTCCAGGAATGGCGCCAGCGCGAGCCCATCTACGAGCTCTACGTTCGCCACTTCTCGAAGGCTGGCACCTTCAAGGGGGTGGAGGCCAAGCTTCCGGAGCTCAAGGCCCTCGGCGTGGGGATCATCTGGCTATTGCC
>Ga0075163_10009381_pt1 | contig 12842 bp, 13 predicted proteins | sample JI1023141ADNA_FD_71478 | JGI IMG/M metagenome (GOLD analysis project Ga0075163, IMG submission 71478) | Wastewater effluent complex algal communities from Wisconsin, to seasonally profile nutrient transformation and Carbon sequestration -... | ecosystem: Engineered > WWTP > Effluent > Algae...
GCCGGTGCCGGGCGGCCCGTACAGCAGCACGTTGACGCCCGGCGTGGCGGTGGCCACCGCGCTGTGCAGCAGCCGGGTGAGCAGTTGCACCTCGTCGGCCACGTAGTCGAAGTCGGCCGGCCCCAGCGCGCTGCGCGTGGCCGGCCGGGTGAAGACGGCCATCAGCTCGTCCGGGCCCTGGTACTCGCGCATCAGCACCGGCGGCAATTGCTCGCTGACCTTCATCAGGTCGGCCAGGTCAGTGATGTTGTGCTCGGAGATCAGGTTCTCGACCATGCCGATGCGCTCGAGCCGGCTGCCGCTGCGCAGCGCCTCGCCCACCTCGCGCTCGTCGACGCCAGCCACCGCCGCCAGGGCCGCATGCGCCTGCTGCGCGCTGCTCACCTTGAACTCGACCAGCAGGCCGCGCAGTTCGCGCTGGTAGCGTGCCAGCGTGCCGTACAGGAGCAGCGCGCGCTCGGCCGGGTTGAGCTGCAGCAGGCCGGCCAGCGCATCGATGTTCTTCTCGACCAGGGTGGACTGCTTCTTCAGGTCGCGGCCCAGGCGCTCGCAGGTGGACGCCAGCACCGCCAGCAGGTCCTTCGGCGAGTCCTTGACGTATTCGTCGACGTAGAAGAAGAGCGAGCCGTCGTCGTAGGGACCGCGCCAGGTGCCGTGACGCTCGATGAACGCGAGGTCGGACAGGGCTTCGTGGCCGCGCCAGCCGGCGTGGCCCTCGCAGCGGCGCCGCAGGTAGGCCCGCACGCGGCCCAGCACCGAGCTCGGCCACACCAGGTGCCGCCCGACCAGGCCGAACAGGCTGCCCCAGTCGCGGCGCAGGTTGAACTGCGCGCCCTGGCCCATCGCCAGGGTGAGGACGAAGTGCGAGCAGAGCCGATCGAGCATCGGCGCGTCGGCCAGGCCTGGCGAGGCGACCCAGGCACCTGCAACGGTGGTCTTGCGCATGGCGACCCCTTGGCGCCGGCCGTGGGGCGGCCGGCGCGCTCGATCTTGGCTCAGGCGCGCAGCGTCGGCAAGCCGATGGCTCGGTGGATCAGGGGGTCAATGCAGCATCACGGGTTGCTGGGCCAGCACGGCAAAGCTGCCGATGAACTCGTCCAGCGCCTCGGGGTTCGGCCCTTCGGCCACCAGGGCCTCCACACCCTTCTGGAAACGCTCGGCCACCGCGCCCTGGATGTAGATTTCCTTGCGCGCGAACTTGTCGACGATCTCGTAGCCGCCGCGAGGCGCCTGCGCCTGGCCCTCCCCGACGGGGACCTCGAAGGCCACGACCACAAAGCTGTCCGAGTTGTAGAGCATCTGCACGGCGGGTTCTCCTGGCGGGGCCGCGAACTGCCGCGACCGATCGAGTTCGAAGCTGGGGACGGGCGGCCCCATTTCAAGCGCGCGGCTCAAGGGCTGGTCGGCGCGCCCTGCAGATCCAGCTCGAAGACCGCGCCGCTGCCCGGCAGGCTCATGCGCAGGCGCACCGGCCAGAAATCGAGCGCCGGATCGAGCCAGGCCTCGATGCGCCAGTCGAAGCGGCGCAGCGGCTCGCGCAGCAGCCGGACGGCGTCCACCGGTCCGGCCGGGCCGGGGATGGTGTCGACGCCCTGCGAGGCAAAGGTCCACACATCGCCCGCGCCGCGCGCGTCCACCACGAACAGCGCCACCTCGGGCGGCACCCGCCCGGCCGCGCGGGCGATGGCCGCCAGTTGCACGATCCAGCCCAGCCGGTCCTGCACGCCGGGCCAGGCCGGCTGCTCGACACGCGCGCTGCTGAAGGTGACGCGCCCGCTGTCGCGCTGGAAGCTGGCGGAGCGCGCGCGCCGGCCGCGCCGCTGGTCGCTGAACTGCTCGGGCGACAGCCCGGCCGCGTCGAAGACGCCACTGCTGTGCTGCGCGATCAGCGGTGCGCCGCGCTCGTCGGCGTCGAGCGCCAGGCGGTAGCCTTCGGCGTCGTGCTGCCAGGTCAGGGTGGCGTCTGCCTGGCGCGCGGCCGCACCGACACCCATGCGCAGGGCATAGCGCAGGCGCGCCGGATCGGGCATCCGCGTGGGGTAGACCGGCGGCGGCTGCGTGCCCGGGGCGACGGCGGGCGGGCCTTCGCCGTCGGTGTCGGCCTGGGGCGGCTCGGCGCGGTCGGTGGGCGGGGCGTCGCGCACCGCGGGCGGCGGGGCTGCCGGCAGCGGCGGCGCGGTGCGCGCGACCCGGGGCGGCGCCGACGACGTCGGCACGGGGTCGGGGCGGGGGCTCGCGACCGCGGGCGAGCGCGGAGCCGACCGGCCCACTTTGGCGGCCGCAGCCGGCTCCAGCACCGTCAACGGTCGGCTCACCGCACCGCGCCGGGCCGCCGCCGGGGGCGCCCCACGGTCCACCGTCACCGGCCAGTGCAGCAGCAGCCAGGCATGCAAGCCCAGCACGCCAAGGACGAGGGCCGTGGCCGGTCTCCATCGTGGCAGCTGCGGCGGGGCGAGGTCCATCGGACAATGCTGCCATCAAACTCCAGGCCGCCCTTCCACGATGAAACTCGCCACCTACCGTGACGGCTCGCGCGACGGCCAGCTCGTCGTCGTTTCGCGCGACTTGTCCACCGCGCATTACGCCACCGGCATTGCCACCCGGCTGCAACAGGTGCTGGACGACTGGAACTTCCTGTCGCCCCAGCTCGAGGACCTTTTCGTCACCCTCAACCACGGCAAGGCGCGGCATGCCTTTGCGTTCGAGCCGCGGCTGTGCATGGCGCCGCTCCCGCGCGCCTTCCAGTGGGCCGATGCCTCGGCCTACCTCAACCACGTGGCGCTGGTGCGCCGCTCGCGCGGTGCCGAGGTGCCCGACAGCTTCCTCACCGACCCGCTGATGTACCAGGGCGGCAGTGACGACTTTCTCGGCCCCTGCGACGACGCCTGGTTCGGCGCCGAGGCCTGGGGCATCGACTTCGAGTCCGAAGTGGCCGTGATCACCGGCGACGTGGGCATGGGCGCGTCGCCCGAGCAGGCGCTGGAGGGCGTGCGCCTGCTGATGCTGGCCAACGACTGGAGCCTGCGCAACCTGATCCCGCCGGAACTGGCCAAGGGCTTCGGCTTCCTGCAGGGCAAGCCGGCCACCGCGTTCAGCCCGGTGGCCATCACCCCGGACGAGCTGGGCGAGGCCTGGCAGGGCGGCCGCGTGCACCTGACGCTGCAATCGACGTGGAACGGCAAGAAGGTGGGCCTGACCGAAGCCGGGCCGGAGATGAGCTTCCACTTCGGCCAGCTCATCGCCCACCTGGCCAAGACCCGCAACGTGCGCGCCGGCTCGATCGTCGGCTCGGGCACGGTCAGCAACAAGGACTGGTCGCGCGGCTACAGCTGCATTGCCGAGCGGCGCGCCATCGAGACCATCGAGCAGGGCGAACCGAAGACCGCCTACATGCAGTTCGGCGACACCATCCGCATCGAGATGAAGGGCCGCGACGGGCTCAGCCTGTTCGGCGCGATCGACCAGCGGGTCACCGGGCCAGAGGCGCTGTCGCAGACCGAGGACGTCGCCGCGCCCTGACCAGGCAGTTCGCCGACCGGTTCGCCACCGGCCACGCCCCCGGGACAGGGCTCAGCCGGACGTCGCGTGGCCGGGCAGCAGCAGTTCCATCGTCATGCCCTGCTCCAGGCGGGTCCAGCGCAGGCGTGCGCCGAGGCGCAGCGCCCGGGTCTGCATGGTCCCCATGCCGCGACCGGAGGCCGCCAGCGCAGGATCGAACCCGCGGCCGTTGTCGGTGACCGCCACCAGCGTGCCTTCGGGCGAGGTGGCCAGCGACATGCCCACCACCGTCGCGCCGCTGTGCTTGAGCACGTTGCCCAGTGCCTCCTGCACGATGCGCAACAGGTCCAGGGCGCCGGACGCATCGAGGACGGGCAGGTCCGCGAGCTCCGGAGCAACTTGCCAGCCCAGCCGCAGGCCGGCCGACTCGAAGCGCGGCGCCATCCGAAAGCGCAGCGAACCCAGCAGCGCCAGCGGATCGCGCTCCTGCTCGTCCAGCGAATCGACGGCCACGCGCAGGTCGTCCATGCAATCCTGCAGCGCCAGCATCAACTGCTCGCGGCTGGCCTGCTCGGCCCGTGCCAGGCGCAGCGCGGTGGCCAGGTGCAGGCCCAGGCCGTCGTGCAGGTCGCCCATCAAGCGGCCCCGCTCCTGCGCACGGGCCTGTTCGCGCTCGGCATCGCGCAGCCGCTCGAAGCTGTTGGCCAGTTGCTGGCGCTGCGCCTCGACCTGCGAGCGCAGCGACTCGGCCAACTCGCGGCTGGCGCGCAGTGCCGCCAGGTAGCGCTGCACCAGCGTGGCGGTGATGGCACCGAACAGCGGCAGCGATGCGTACTGCCGGATGAACACCTCGCCCAGGCTGGCGTGGTCGACGCCGATCGCGTAGTCGTTGATCAGCAGCACCAGGTACACCACCGCCCCGGCGGCAACGGCCACCAGGTCGGCACGCGGGTTCACCAGGGCCAGCCGCACCAGGCGCCACATGCTGAACAGCGTGAGCCCCACCCCCACGGCCGCCAGCGCCGCAAACCCCGCGTTGGCACGCGCATAAGAATCGGCCGACAGGAAGAAGACCGTGGACATCAGCGCATAGCCCAGCGCGGCCGGAACGAACCCGCGCGGACCGCGATAGCCGGCGTGGTGGGCCTGCGCGAAGCGCAGCGAGAAGATGGCGAACAGCGCGGTGAACCAGGCCGCGCCACTGACGCACAACTCGGCGAACAACAGGTCAGGGATCGGTGGTTCCACCACCACGTAGTTCAGGTTGCGCAAGCCCCACACCGCCGCCGCAGCACCGAACCAGCCGTAGGCCGCATGACTGCGGTCGCGCCACCACAGCAGCGTCACCAGCACCGCGATGGCCAGGTTGATGACGATGGTGACACCCGTTCCGTCGTTCTGCCAGAAGGCGCGCCAACGCCACGCGCCGTACAGCACCTCGTGCTCTCCCAGCCACACCGGCGCCAGCCCGCAGCGGTAGCCGGGGTGGCCGGACACCAGCACCCACAGCGAGTCGACGCGGCCGGAGCGGCCGTCCAGCCCGGGCGGCAGGTCCACCAGCTGGGGCGTGTAGAAGTGGCGGGTGACCCTGGGCCACATGCGGCCGGCGCCGCCGATGCGGCGGCCATCGAACCAGACCTCGGCGTTCATCCCGGCCGCCGGCAGGTAGATCACCGGCCGGGCCCAGCGCGAGGCCGGCTCTGGCAAGTCAATGCGGTACCAGACATGGCCGGTGAAGTCTGGCCGCGTGCCATCCCAGTTGTCGGGCAGCGCCACCTGGCGACCGGCAGGTGTTGTCGTCGTGGCGGGTGGGGCCGCCGGGTAGTCCGGGCCGGCCTCGGCCACCATCGCGTCGGCCACCCGCACCGCCCCGGGCGCGGCGACTTCCGTGCGATGGGACAGCCGGGACCACAGCACCGCCGCCAGCACCGCCAGCAGGCACAGGCCCAGCGCCACCGCCGCCGGTTGTCGAGGATTGCCCGCAGCCAGCGCCATCAGCGGATCGGCGGGCGCCCCTGTTCCACCATGCGCCGGTTGTACTCGTACAGGGCCTCGGTGCGCGAGTTGACCGAGAGCTTGTCGTAGATGCGGCGCACGTGGGTTCGCACGGTGTTCGTGCTGACATCCAGCGCCGCGGCCACCTCGGCATAGCTGAAGCCCTTGCCGATGCCCGACAGCACGTCGTGCTCGCGATCGGTCAGCAACGCACCGACGCCAGGGGACGGCACCTGTGCCTCGGGCCGGCGGGTGCGGCGGATCAGCGTGCGGGCGATGCGCGGCGAGAGCGGGGAGCCGCCGTTCTTCAGGCAGCTCAGGTGCTCGCGGATCGAGTCGAGGCTGCCGTCCTTGAGCAGGTAGCCGCTTGCACCGGCGTCGATGGCCGCCAGCACGTTGGACTCGTCGCCGAAGATCGACAGCACCAGCGTGTCGCAGCCCGGCCGGCGTGCCGCGGCGCGGATCACGTCCAGGCCGCTGCCGTCGGGCAAGCCCAGGTCGGTGAGCACGATGTCGGCGGCGCCTCCGGATTGCAGCCAATCCAGGGCCTCGGCCACCGTGCCGCAGGCCTTGGCGATGCGCAGGCCCGCGTCGCCGGACAACAAGCCTGCCAGCCATTCGCGGGTGGCGACATCGTCTTCGACCAGCAGTACATCGTCCATGGGGCGGCCAGTGTATGCCGCCCCCTTTGCTTGCGGGTCGGTTGCGGGTCGCATGAGCATGCGATGCCCGGCATCTGCCGGCAACGGAACAATGGTCGCTAGTCCCATAGCCTGAAGACGCTCGCCCATGCCGTACCGTTGCGCCAGCCGCTGGTTTGCCGCCGTCGCCGTCTGCACCTGGCTGCTGGGCTGCGGCGGAAGCGAAACGGCCGACGAGTCCACGCGGTTCGCGATGCCGCAATCCGCAACGCAGCCGTCCGTGGCACCCAGGATGCGCGTCCTGGCGGCGCCGCCTTCGCCCATCACCGCGTCGCAGCTCTTCGCCAGCTACCCGTCGATCCAGGGCTTCATCGGCGTGCACCAGCACACCGTCGACCTGCAGTCCGCCTTCACCGCCAGCGGCAACGGCAACGTCGCCACGGCCACCTTTGCAGGACGCTCGGGCCGGGTCGACCACCTGTTTCGGTTCACGCTGGTGCGCAACCTCGAACACGAATACCCCAACGGCATCAACCACCCGATGAAGGGCGCCGAAGAACACTGGGCCTGGTTGAAGAACTTCTCGTTGCCATGACCACATACCTGACGCCGACTTCTGCCGCCCTGCTGATTGCCACCCTGTCTCTGGCACCAGCAGCGCGGGCCCAGGTGCCACCGCCCCCGTCTGGCAAGCCCTCCGACGAGCAGGTGCGCAAGGACATCTGGCGCGATGGCGCCGGCAAGCTCGAGGCCCATGTCACCGCCGGAAAACCGGGCGTGCTCGAGTGGGACCCGAAGACCCGCACCTGGACCTATCAGCGCGGGTTCATCGTCACACGCGAGGGCAAGCTGCCCGACTTTCCCGATGCCAAGCTCGAGGTGGGCGGCCTGGCCATCTACCGGCACACCGGTTCGGGCTGGGTGTTCCAGAAGGAGCTCACCACCTTCAATCGCTACACCGGCATCCCCACCCCCAGCGACGAACAGCTGATCCAGCTGGCCCGGTCCGGCGACCCGGAACGGGTGTTCAGGGGCAAATTGCGAGACATGCCTTCGGGCCTCGGCGGGTTGAAGCTGTCGCCGCAGTACCCGGTACGCTGGCACAACGCCAAGTCGCTGAGCTTCTGGCTGGAGGCCAGCTACGATTACAGGGTGCCGTCCAATGGGCGTGTCACCCCGTGCAAGAGCCTGTGGGAAGTGCGCATCTACCGCGACAACCCCGGCGCCGCCTGGCGGGACGCCAGCGGCAGCTACGTGAAGATCCTCGAAGGCTGCCTGGCCTGACCCATTCGACCCCACCCACTTCAGGAGACACCCGCATGAAACCCACCCTCTCGTCCGCACTCGTTGCCCTCGGCCTGGCTTTCGTCGGCACCACGGTGCTCGCGCAGGACGCCACGCCGCGAATCGACAAGCGCCAGCAGCGCCAGCAGCAGCGCATCGACCAGGGCGTGGCCTCGGGCGAATTGAACGCGCGCGAAGCCCATCGGCTCCAACGCCAGCAAGGCGCCGTGCAGGCCGCCGAGGACAAGGCCAAGGCCGACGGCGTGGTCACCGCCGCAGAGCGCCGCCACATCAACAAGATGCAGAACCAGACCAGCCGCAACGTGCACAAGCAAAAGCACGACCGACAGGCCGCTGGCGGAGCCCGGCCCTGACCCGGGCCGCCGGCACGGTGCCTGACAAGCCATTTGCCGCACGGGGCTCGCATGGCCCCTGACATCAGCGTTGCCGCACGGCTTGCAGGGCAAGTCGCCAGGCGTCTGGCAGGCGCGCTGGTCGTCATGGTCATGGTCGTGGCCTGGCTCGGGTCGGCGTCCGCCGCGGCCCAGGTCCGGCCGCCGTCCGATTCGGCCCCCGTGCCATCGGCGGCCGCCACCTGCCCGCCCGTGGCGCAGACGCCCACGCCCGAGCAGCTGAAGGCCGCCGCCGCCCGCGCCCGCGACCACGGTTTCCTGTGGCGCATCAGCAAGGACGGCCACGCGTCCTGGCTGTATGGCACGCTGCACGTGGGCAAGCTGGACTGGGCCTTGCCGGGGCCCCAGGTGGGCCGCGCGCTGCGGGCCGCCGACACCGTGGCGCTGGAGCTCGACCCCACCGACCCGGGCGTGGTGCGGCAGCTGGGCGAGCTGAGCCGGGCGCCGGACGCCATGCCACCCCTGCCCGCCGCGCTGGGCGAGCGCATCGCCCGGCAGGTCGCCGCGGCCTGCCTGCCGCCACAGGTGCTGGCCGGCCAGCATCCGCTGATGCAGGCCATGACGCTCACCGTGCTGGAGGCGCGCCGCGACGGGCTGGACGCCGGCTATGCCCAGGAGGTGGTGCTGGGCGGCATTGCCCGCGCCACCGCCAAGCCGCTGGTGTCGCTGGAGACGCCGCAACTGCAGATGGCTGCGCTGCTGCCCACCGACCCGGCCCAGGCCGTGCAGATGACCGAGCAGACCATCGAGCAGCTCGAGCAGGGCAAGGCGCGCGTCACGCTGCGCCGCATGGCCCGGGCCTGGGAGCTGGGCCGGCTGGACGACCTGGCGCGCTACGAGGAGTGGTGCGAGTGCGTGGACAGCGCCGACGACCGCGCCCTGCTGCACCGCCTGAACGACGAGCGCAACCCGCAGCTGGCCGAGGGCATTGCCGCCCTGCATGCGCAAGGCAAGTCGGTGTTCGCTGCCGTGGGGGCGCTGCACATGACCGGGCCGGCGTCACTGCCGCTGCTGATGGCCCGGCTGGGCTTCACGGTCGAACGGGTGGCCTTCGCGCCGGCGCCTTCTGGCGGGGGCTGAGGCGGGTCTGCCGCCGTGTCCAATCGCGGGCGGCTGGGCTACCATCGTCCGGCACAGCCCCTGCCCCGTGTCCCCAACACCCCAGAGCCCCAGAGGAGCAACCATGACCGACCCGACCAACGCCTTCGCCCGCATGGTGCCCGGCTTCGACTTCCTGCAAGGCCTGGTCAAGAACGCCGGGGCGGCCATGCCCAGCGTCGGCCAGTGGGTGGCGCCCACGCTCAACCCCGAAGAGATCGAGAAGCGCATCGACGAGCTCAAGACGGTGCAGTTCTGGCTGGAGCAGAACGCCCGCATGCTGGGCGCCACGATCCAGGCGCTGGAGGTGCAGCGCATGACGCTGTCCACGCTGAAGACCATGAACGTCTCGTTCAGCGACCTCACCGAATCGCTCAAGATCCGCATGCCCGAGCCGGCGGCGGCGCCCGCGCCGCAGGTCGACGAGGAAGATGAGGAAGACGACGACGATGACGAGGAGGCGCAGGACGAGGCGCCGGCCCCCGAGCCCGCGCCGGCACCCAGGCCGGCCGCACGCAAGGCCGCGAAGGCCGATACCCCGTCGGTGCCCGCCGGCGTGATCGACCCGATGCAGTGGTGGGGCGCACTGACCCAGCAGTTCACCGAGCTGGCCACCAACGCCATGAAGGAGGGCGGCACCGAAGTCGCCAGGAACCTGGCCGGCTCGATGGTCAAGCAGGGGCTGGACGCCGCCAGCAAGACCCTCGGCAAGGCCGCCTCGGTGCCCATGGCGGTGGCCAAGTCGGCCGCATCGGCAGCGCAACACGCCGTGACCGGCGCCGGCAAGGCTGCCGGCAAGTCGGCCAAGGCCACCGGGGCGGCCGCGTCGCCGGCCCGGCGCAGCCCCGCCGCCACCGCCAAGAAGGCGGCCGCCAGGAAGACCGCCAAGGGACGCTGAGGCGGCCCGTCGCGGCCCCGGCTGCCCACTGGCCACCCCACCCCAGGGCCCATGACGATGTCGCGCTTCATTGCCGCACATGCCACGCATCCCGACGCGCACATGGCCCTGGCCCTGGTGGCCGCGCAGATCGATGCCCAGCGCGCCGCGCGCAGCGTGCCGCGCGCCGCTGAATACGCGCCCACCCTCGGCCTGGTGTACCTGACCGACCACTACGCCGCGCAGTCCGAGGCGCTGCTGGACGAACTGCGGCAGCGCTGGCCGGGCGTGGCCTGGAGCGGCTGCGTGGGCATTGGCGTGATGGGCAGCGGTGTCGAGTACTACGACGAGCCGGCCCTGGCCCTGATGCTCACCGACCTGCCGGCACCGCAGTTCCAGCTCTTCAACGGCCGGCAGCCGGTGGACGGCCGCGTGGCCGACAGCGCGCTGGTGCATGTCGACCCGCACACCCACGACCTGCCCGAGCTGCTGGCCGAGCTGGCCGACCGCACCGCCTCGGGCTACCTCTTCGGCGGCCTGGCCAGCTCGCGCGGCCGCACGCTGCACGTGTCGGACGCCATCTTCGACGGCGGCCTGTCGGGCGTGGCCTTCGGGCCCGATGTGGCCCTGACCTCGCGCGTCACGCAGGGCTGCCAGCCGGTGGGGCCGACCCGCCACATCACCGCCTGCGACGGCAACCTGGTGCTCGAGCTCGACGGCAGGCCGGCGCTGCAGGCCCTGCTGTCCGACCTGGGCGTCACGCTGGACAAGCCGCAACAGGCCCTGGCCGCCATGCGGCGCACGCTGGCCGGCCTGACCGACGGGCGGGCCGTGGCGCTGTCGCGCGGCGGCCAGTTCGGCACCGACACGCTGGTGCGGCACATCATCGGCATCGACCCGGCGCGCGACGCGGTGGCGGTGGCCGAACAGGTCGAATCCGGACAGCAGCTGGCCTTCTGCCGCCGCGACGTCGATGCCGCCCGGCGCGACCTGGTGCGCATCTGCACCGAGATCCGCGAGGACGTCGAGGCCGCAGGCTCGCACATCGCCGGCGCGGTGTACGTCAGTTGCACCGGCCGCGGCGGGCCGCACTTCGGCGGCCCCTCGGCCGAGGCGCTGATCGTCCAGCACGCGCTCGGCGACGTGCCCCTGGTGGGCTTCTTCGCGGCCGGCGAGGTGGCGTACCACCACCTTTACGGCTACACCGGCGTGCTGACGGTGTTCACCGCGCCATGACCCCGACCACGCTGCGCGGCCCCCGCGTCACGCTGCGGCCCTGGACCGACGACGACCTCGCCCCGTTCGCGGCCATGAACGCCGACCCCGAGGTGATGCGCTGGTTCAAGGCGCCCTTGACGCGCGAGGAGAGCGATGCCATGGCCTCGCGCATCCGCCAGCGCATCGACGCCGAGGGCTTCGGCCTGTGGGCTCTGCAGACGCCCGAGCTGCGCTTCGCCGGCTTCGTCGGCCTGTTCCCGGCGCTGTCGTTCGAGCTGCCGTTCGAAGGCCTTGTCGGCACGACACCCCTCGAGATCGGCTGGCGCCTGGCGCGCCCCGCCTGGGGACGGGGCGACGCGACCGAAGCCGCGCAGCTGGCGCTCGACCACGCCCGCCATGCGCTGCGCGTGCGCCGGGTGGTGTCCTTCACCACGCTGGGCAATCGCAAGTCGCAGGCGGTGATGCAGCGCATCGGCCTGCAGCGCGTGGGCGAGTTCGACCACCCCAACCTGCCCGGCCACCCCCTGCAGCGCCACGTGCTGTTCGCCACGCCGCCGGGCTGGCCGGTCGACCCCGAGCCGGCCGCCTGACCATGGCCGCGCCGCGCATCCCGCCCATCCAGTGCCTGCTGGCCTTCGAGGCGCTGGCGCGTCTGCACAGCGTGAGCCAGGCCGGCGACGAGCTGAGCGTGACACCCAGCGCCGTCAGCCACCGCATCCGGCAGCTCGAAACCCAGCTCGGCATCAAGCTCTTCTCGCGCCAGGATTTCACCCTCACCGGCGACGGCGCGGCCTACCTCACCCAGGTGAGGCAGGCACTGGCCGCGCTGCAGCAGGTGCCCGGCCGCAACGGCGGCACCGACGCGCCGGTGCGCCTGCGGCTGGCGGTCACGCCCACCTTCTCGCGCTCGATGCTGATGCCGCGGCTGGCGGGCTTTCGCCGCGCCTACCCCGAGGTGGAGCTGACGCTGCAGGTGGCCATCCCCCTGCTCGACGTGAAGGCCGAGGAGGCCGACCTGGAGGTGCGCTTCGGCACCGGCCCCTACGCCGGCGTGGAGCAGGTGCGGCTGATGAGCGACGAGGTGACGCCGGTGTGCAGCCCCGAGTACGCTGCAGAGGTCGGGCCCTTCGACGGCCACTTCGAGACGCTGGACGAGGTGTCGCGCGTGCGCCTGATCCGCAGCCCGCTCGAGCCCTGGGGCACCTGGTTCCGCGCCTGCGGCATCGCGCTGCCCGAGCCGCGCGAGGGCACGCAGTTCAACGACGTGGGCCTGATGCTCGACGCGGCATCGGCGGGCTTCGGCGTGACCTTGATGCGCTTGAAGCTGGGCGCCGTCTGGCTGGACACCGGCCGGCTGCAGCGCCTGTCGCCACGCTCGATCGCCTCGCCGCACCACCACTTCCTGTGCTGGAAACCCGGCACGCTGCAGCGCTGGGAATGCGCCGCCTTCGTCGACTGGCTCACGGCCGCCCTCACCAGCCCGGCCTGATACGAGTCTGCATTCGAGCGCAAGAGTTCCGCGAGTGCCGGTCCCGGCACGTTGCGGTCGTCCGTTCGCCGTTTCATTGGGGGCCAAGGACGGTGGGTATCGGGCGCAACTCATGTCCCCCGGGAAAGGCTCGGCCTGACCCGGCCGAGCCTTTCCCTCCGCCTTTACTTCGTCGCGCCCGATACCCACCGTCCTTGTCCTTCCACCATCGCCGCGTGCCTGCATCTTGGCGCGCCACCAGTAGTGCCAGAGCATGCGGTTGGGGTGTCCTGTTCAGCGAAGTAAAGGCGGAGGAGCCCGCAGGGCGACGGGGGACATGAGCGGAACAG
>Ga0075163_10009382_pt1 | contig 12841 bp, 6 predicted proteins | sample JI1023141ADNA_FD_71478 | JGI IMG/M metagenome (GOLD analysis project Ga0075163, IMG submission 71478) | Wastewater effluent complex algal communities from Wisconsin, to seasonally profile nutrient transformation and Carbon sequestration -... | ecosystem: Engineered > WWTP > Effluent > Algae...
ACCGTCAGCCAGCTCACCGAGCTGCGCAAGAAGGCCCGCCAGGACGGGGTGTTCATCCGGGTTGCGAAAAATACCCTGGTGTCCCGTGCGGTGGAAGGTACGGACTATGCGTGTGTCAAGGACACACTCACGGGTCCGTTGCTGTACGCCTTCTCGAAGGAAGATCCCGGTGCTGCCGGTCGTCTGATCAAGGAATTTGCCAAGGCAAATGACAAGCTGAAGCCCATGCTGGTTGCCGTGGGCGGCAAGGCATACCCGGGGACGCACGTCGACGTGCTGGCCTCGCTGCCGACCCGTCAACAGGCACTCACCATGCTGGTCAGCTTGCTCGCACAGCCTGCCACCATGCTGGTCCGTGTCCTGGCCGAGCCCGCCTCGCAAGTGGCGCGCGTCATCAACCAGGTCGGTCAGAAGCAGGCCGCCTAAGCGTTCGTTCTTTCGGTACCCAATCAATAGCCGTTTTCAGGAGTTAAATCATGTCCCTTAGCAATGAACAGATCATCGACGCGATCGCTGGCAAGTCCCTCGTCGAGGTGATGGAGCTGGTCAAGGCGCTGGAAGAGAAATTTGGCGTTTCCGCTGCCGCTCCGGTTGCCATGGCCGCTGGTCCGGCCGCTGGTCCGGCTGCCGCTGTCGAAGAGCAGACTGAATTCTCGGTCGGCCTCAAGGCTGCTGGCGAGAAGAAGGTCGAAGTCATCAAGGTTGTCCGTGCGATCACCGGCCTCGGCCTCAAGGAAGCCAAGGATCTCGTTGAATCTGCTCCGGCCGTCGTCAAGGACGCCGTCAGCAAGGACGACGCAGCCAAGATCAAGAAGGATCTTGAGGCTGCCGGTGCCACCGTCGAGATCAAGTAATCGAAACATTGGGTCGTTTGACTGACCAGTTCCAGGCATGCCTGGGGGTGTAAACCCCCGGGCTTTGTCCGTTGTTGCCACGTGATTGGGGATTCGGGATTCGGGATTTGCAGCAGGCGTTCGACGCACGCAGCGAGTCCTGAATCCCAAATCTCGAATCCCGGTTTTTTCACCCCGTCGGCATGTCCCCATGCTGACCAAGCTCCGAGGCGGTACCCCCACCATGACCTACTCGTTCACTGAAAAGAAGCGCATCCGCAAGGATTTCGGCAAGCGTCCGCCCGTGCTGGACGTCCCCTTCCTGCTGGCCATCCAGGTCGATTCGTATCGCGAGTTCCTGCAACTCGAAGGCGATCCGAACAAGCGCGACGACAAGGGTCTGCATGCGGCGCTGCAGTCGGTGTTCCCGATTTCCAGCTATTCCGGCAATGCCGCGCTCGAGTACGTCAGTTATCGCCTCGGCGAGCCGGCGTTCGACGAGCGTGAATGCCGTTCGCGCGGCATGTCCTTTGGCGCGCCATTGCGCGTGACCGTTCGCCTGGTCATCTATGACCGCGAGTCGTCGAACAAGGCGATCAAGTACGTCAAGGAGCAGGAGGTCTACATGGGCGAACTGCCGCTCATGACCGATACCGGCACCTTTATCGTCAACGGCACCGAGCGCGTCATCGTTTCGCAGTTGCATCGCTCGCCGGGTGTGTTCTTCGACCACGACCGCGGCAAGACGCACAGCTCGGGCAAGTTGCTCTATTCCGCTCGCGTGATTCCCTATCGCGGCTCGTGGCTGGACTTCGAGTTCGATCCGAAGGATGCCCTGTTCACGCGTATCGACCGTCGCCGCAAGTTGCCGGTGACGATCCTTTTGCGTGCGCTCGGCTACACCAACGAGCAGATGCTCGAGATCTTCTTCGAGCACAACGTGTTCCATCTGGGCAAGAAGGATGGCGCCGAACTCGAGCTCGTCTCCGAACGCCTGCGCGGCGAAACGTTGAACTTCGATCTGCGCATCGGCAAGGACGTCATCGTCGAGGCCGGCAAGCGCATCACGGCTCGCCATGTGCGTCAGCTCGAAAGCGCAAAGATCAAGTCGCTGGAAGTACCTGACGAATACCTGATCGGCCGCATCCTTGCGAACGACATCGTCGACACCAAGACCGGCGAGTTGCTCGCATCGGCCAACGACGAAATTGCCGAGACGCATGTCGAAGCGTTCCGCAAGGCCGGCATCGATCGCATTGCCACGTTGTGGGTCAATGATCTCGATCGTGGACCGTACATTTCGCAGACCCTGCGCATCGATCCGTCGAAGACGCCGCTCGAGGCGCTCGTCGAGATCTACCGCATGATGCGGCCGGGCGAACCGCCGACCAAGGATGCAGCGCAGAACCTGTTCCAGAACCTGTTCTTCTCTGCCGAACGCTACGATCTCGATCGTGTCGGCCGCATGAAGTTCAACCGCCGTGTCGGTCGCAAGGACGACAAGGGACCGGGTGTCCTGTTCGACGGTCGCTATTTCCGTGATCGCAACGACGAGACCTCGAAGTCGATGGTCAAGGAACTCGGCACCGGATCCGACATCCTCGACGTGCTCAAGGTCCTCATCGACATCCGCAATGGTCGTGGAACGGTGGACGACATCGATCACCTCGGCAACCGCCGCGTGCGGTCGGTCGGCGAGATGGCCGAAAACGTGTTCCGCATCGGGCTGGTGCGCGTCGAGCGTGCGGTGAAGGAACGTCTGTCGCTGGCCGAGTCGGAAGGCCTGACCCCGCAGGAGCTGATCAACGCCAAGCCGGTGGCTGCCGCGATCAAGGAGTTCTTTGGTTCCTCGCAGCTGTCGCAGTTCATGGACCAGAACAACCCGCTCTCGGAAGTGACTCACAAGCGTCGTGTCTCGGCGCTCGGGCCGGGCGGCCTGACCCGCGAACGCGCCGGCTTCGAAGTACGTGACGTGCATCCGACCCATTACGGTCGCGTCTGCACGATCGAGACGCCGGAAGGCCCGAACATCGGCCTGATCAACTCGCTGGCCGTGTATGCGCGCACCAACGGCTACGGCTTCCTCGAGACGCCGTACCGCAAGGTCGTCAAGGGCAAGATCACCAACGATGTCGAGTTCCTTTCGGCAATCGACGAAGGCGATCACGTCATCGCGCAGGCCAACTCGCCGCTGAGCAAGGATGGCGCCTTCACCGAGGAATTCGTTTCCTGCCGTTCGCACGGCGAATCGGAATTGCGCCCGCCCAGTGACGTCGAGTACATGGACGTCTCGCCCATGCAGACCGTTTCGGTGGCTGCGGCGCTGGTTCCATTCCTCGAGCACGACGACGCGAACCGCGCCCTGATGGGTGCGAACATGCAGCGCCAGGCGGTACCGACCCTGCGCGCGCAGACGCCGGTCGTCGGCACCGGTATCGAGCGCGCGGTGGCGCGCGATTCGGGTGTCATCGTCGCGGCGCGTCGCGGCGGCGAGATCGACCAGGTCGATGCCGGTCGTATCGTCGTGCGCGTCAAGGAAGACCAGATCGGTGACAACGATGCCGGTGTGGATATCTATCCGCTGACCAAGTACACGCGCTCGAACCAGAACACCAATCTCAACCAGCGCCCGCTGGTCAGGGTCGGCGACAAGGTCGAGATCGGCGACGTGCTGGCCGACGGACCCTCGACCGACCTCGGCGAGCTGGCCCTGGGCCAGAACATGCTCGTCGCGTTCATGCCGTGGAACGGCTACAACTTCGAGGACTCGATCCTGATCTCGGAGCGCGTCGTCCAGGAAGATCGTTACACGACGATCCATATCGAGGAATTGACCTGCGTCGCCCGCGACACGAAGCTCGGGCCGGAGGAAATCACGGCCGACATCCCGAACGTCGGCGAGCAGGCGCTGGCCCGCCTCGACGAATCCGGGGTGGTCTACATTGGCGCCGAAGTGAAGGCCGGTGACATCCTGGTCGGAAAGGTCACTCCGAAGGGCGAGAGCCAATTGACACCGGAAGAGAAGCTGCTGCGCGCGATCTTCGGCGAGAAGGCCTCGGACGTGAAGGACAGCTCGTTGCGCGTGCCGCCGGGCATGGACGGCACCGTCATCGACGTCACCGTGTTCACCCGCGATGGCATCGAGAAGGACAAGCGTGCGCGCCAGATCGAAGAGATGGAAATCAAGCGCATCAAGAAGGACTTCGACGACCAGTTCCGCATCCTCGAAGGCGCCATCTACAACCGTCTGCGTGGCGCGATCGTCGGCAAGACGGTCAATGGCGGCCCGGGCACCCTGAAAAAGGGCGCGACCCTGACCGATGAACACCTTGACGGTCTCAAGCGCGACGAGTGGTTCTCGATCCGCATGAAGGACGAAGATGCGGCCGAGATGCTCGAACGCGCCCAGGAGCAGATCAAGGGCCACCGCGAGGAGTTCGATCGTCGCTTCAAGGAGAAGCAGGCAAAGATCACCGCAGGCGACGACCTCGCACCGGGCGTGCTCAAGATGGTCAAGGTCTACCTGGCCGTCAAGCGCCGCATCCAGCCGGGCGACAAGATGGCAGGTCGTCACGGCAACAAGGGTGTCGTGTCGATGATCGTACCGGTCGAGGACATGCCGTTCGCAGCGGATGGCCGCCCGGTTGACATCGTGCTCAATCCGCTTGGCGTGCCGTCGCGAATGAACATCGGCCAGATTCTCGAGACCCACCTCGGCTGGGCCGCGAAGGGTCTCGGCGAGAAGATCGGCAAGATGCTCGATGCGAACGAGAAGGTCAGCGAACTGCGCAAGTTCCTTGATGCGATCTACAACCACGACAAGGACAGCTTCAAGCAGCGCGTGGACCTCAGCCAGAAGTCGTTCAGCGACGATGAACTGCTGGCGATGGCGCGCAACCTGCGCAGCGGTGTGCCGATGGCAACGCCGGTGTTCGATGGCGCGTTCGAGTCCGAGATCAAGGCCATGCTCAAGCTGGCCGGCCTCCCGGAATCGGGCCAGACCATGTTGATCGATGGCCGTACCGGCGAATCCTTCGACCGACCGGTCACCGTTGGCTACATGCACATGCTCAAGCTCAACCATCTGGTCGACGACAAGATGCACGCGCGTTCGACGGGTCCGTACTCGCTGGTCACCCAGCAGCCGCTCGGCGGCAAGGCCCAGTTCGGTGGACAACGCTTCGGTGAAATGGAGGTCTGGGCACTGGAAGCCTATGGCGCGGCATACACGCTGCAGGAAATGCTGACGGTCAAGTCCGACGACGTTTCCGGTCGTAACCAGATGTACAAGAACATCGTCGACGGCGACCACGAGATGGTGGCGGGCATGCCGGAGTCGTTCAACGTGTTGGTCAAGGAAATCCGCTCGCTCGCGATCAATATCGAGCTTGATGAAACCAAGTCCAAGTGATCGGCGGCTGAGCTCAGGAGAACCCCATGAAAGATCTGCTTAACCTGTTCAACCAGCAGCGCCAGACGCTGGACTTCGATGCGATCAAGATCGCACTTGCTTCGCCCGACCTGATCCGTTCGTGGTCGTTCGGTGAGGTGAAGAAGCCCGAGACGATCAACTACCGCACGTTCAAGCCCGAACGTGACGGCCTGTTCTGCGCGGCCATCTTCGGACCGACCAAGGACTACGAGTGCCTGTGCGGCAAGTACAAGCGCATGAAGCATCGTGGCGTCGTCTGCGAAAAATGCGGCACCGAAGTCACCCTGGCCAAGGTGCGTCGCGAGCGCATGGGTCACATCGAACTGGCCAGTCCGACTGCGCATATCTGGTTTCTCAAGTCATTGCCGTCGCGTATCGGCCTGATGCTCGACATGACCCTGCGTGACATCGAGCGAATCCTCTACTTCGAAGCCTATGTCGTGGTCGATCCCGGCCTGACCGCGCTCGAGCGCGGCCAGCTGCTCAATGAAGAGCAGTACCTGCAGGCGGTCGAAGAGCATGGCGACGAATTCGATGCGCGCATGGGTGCCGAAGCCGTCTACGAGCTGCTCAAGACGATCGACCTCAATGCCGAACTGATTCGTCTTCGCGAGGAAATCGCGGCGACCGGGTCCGAGACCAAGCTCAAGCGCCTGACCAAGCGAATCAAGCTGGTCGAGGCTTTCCTCGAGTCGGGCAACCGCCCCGAGTACATGGTCCTGACCGTGCTCCCGGTTCTGCCGCCGGACCTGCGCCCGCTGGTACCACTGGATGGCGGCCGTTTTGCGACGTCCGACCTGAACGATCTGTATCGTCGTGTCATCAATCGCAACAATCGCCTCAAGCGCCTGCTCGAGCTCAATGCGCCGGACATCATCGTGCGCAACGAAAAGCGCATGCTGCAGGAAGCGGTCGATGCGCTGATGGACAATGGCCGTCGCGGCCGTGCGATCACGGGCACCAACAAGCGCCCGTTGAAGTCGCTGGCGGACATGATCAAGGGCAAGCAGGGACGTTTCCGCCAGAACCTGCTCGGCAAGCGCGTCGACTACTCGGGCCGTTCCGTCATCGTGGTTGGTCCGACCCTGAAGCTGCACCAGTGCGGCCTGCCGAAGAAGATGGCGCTCGAACTGTTCAAGCCGTTCATCTTTTCGAAACTGCAACGCCGCGGTCTGGCCGCGACGATCAAGGCAGCCAAGAAGCTGGTCGAGCGCGAGGAAGCAGAAGTCTGGGATATTCTCGAGGAGGTCATCCGCGAGCATCCGGTCCTGCTCAATCGCGCCCCGACCCTGCATCGTCTTGGCATCCAGGCATTCGAACCTGTGCTGATCGAGGGCAAGGCGATCCAGCTCCATCCGCTGGTTTGTACCTCGTTCAATGCCGACTTCGACGGCGACCAGATGGCCGTCCACGTGCCGCTCTCGCTGGAAGCCCAGCTCGAAGCGCGCGCCCTGATGATGTCGTCGAACAACATCCTTTCGCCTGCCAATGGCGATCCGATCATCGTGCCGACCCAGGACGTCGTTCTCGGCCTCTACTACATGACCCGCGCGCTCGAGAACGCGCGCGGTGAAGGCATGGTTTTCGCCAACATCGAGGAGGTCAATCGTGCCTACGAGAGCCGCGCCGTCGACTTGCATGCAAAAGTCCGCGTCCGCCTCGAAGCCACCCACATCGATGATGCTTCGCGAGCTCGCACGGAAAGCCGTTCGATCGTCGACACGACGATTGGGCGAGCGCTGCTGAGCGACATCATGCCGGTCGGTCTGCCGTTCGAACTGGCCAATACTGAGCTTACCAAGAAGAACATCTCGCGCCTGATCAACGCCTGCTACCGCCTGCTTGGCCTGAAGGAAACCGTCGTGTTTGCCGACAAGCTCATGTACATGGGCTTCCACTACGCGACACGCGCCGGCATCTCGATCGGCATCGACGACATGAAGATTCCGGACGCCAAGAAGGGCATCCTCGAATCGGCGGAAAAGGAAGTCGTCGAGATCCAGGAGCAGTTCCAGTCAGGACTGGTCACTGCCGGCGAGCGTTACAACAAGGTTGTCGACATCTGGTCGCGTACCAATGAGCTCGTGGCAAAAGCCATGATGGACGTCATCGGCATCGACAAGGTCAAGACGAAGAAGGGCGATGAAGTCAACCAGAAGTCGATGAATTCGCTGTACATCATGGCGGATTCCGGCGCGCGTGGTTCGGCGGCGCAGATCCGTCAGCTTGCCGGCATGCGCGGTTTGATGGCGCGTCCGGACGGCTCGATCATCGAGACGCCGATCAAGGCCAACTTCCGTGAAGGCCTCGACGTCCTGCAGTACTTCAACTCCACCCACGGTGCACGAAAAGGCCTGGCGGATACTGCCTTGAAGACGGCCAACTCCGGTTACCTGACGCGTCGCCTCGTCGATGTCGCCCAGGACGTTGTCGTCACGTCGGTCGATTGCGGCACGAAGTTCGGCCTGACGATGACTGCGATCGTCGAAGGCGGTGACGTGGTCGAACCGCTGCGCGATCGCGTGCTCGGACGCGTGGTGGCCGAAGACGTGTTCGCGCCCGGTGACAAGGAAGATCCGATCGTGACCCGTGGCACCCTGCTTGACGAGAAGATTGTCGAGCAGCTGGAAGCCGACGGCGTGCAGTCGATCCTCGTGCGCTCGCCGATCACCTGCGAAGCGACTTTCGGGGTCTGTGGTCTTTGCTATGGTCGCGATCTGGCACGTGGCCACATCGTCAATATCGGCGAAGCGGTCGGTGTGATCGCTGCGCAGTCGATCGGTGAGCCAGGCACCCAGCTGACCATGCGTACGTTCCATATCGGTGGTGCCGCATCGCGTGCAGCCGCCATCGACAACGTCCATGTGAAGACCACGGGCGCGGTCAAGTTCAACAACCTCAAGACCGTGCAACATGGCAACGGTCATCTGGTTGCCGTTTCGCGATCGGGCGAACTGTCGATCATGGACGCCCATGGCCGCGAACGTGAACGTTACAAGGTGCCATACGGCGCAGTCATCGACATCAAGGACGGCGCCGACACCAAGGCTGGCCAGACCATCGCCAAGTGGGATCCGCACACCCATCCGATCGTTTCGGAAGTGGCCGGCGTGATCCGCTATATCGACTTCGTCGAAGGCATCACGGTCATTGAAAAGACCGACGAGCTGACCGGACTGGCCAGTGTCGAGATCACCGATCCCAAGCGTCGCGGCAGTGCGGCCAAGGATCTGCGACCGATGGTGCGCCTGGTCGACAAGAAGGGTGGCGAGTTGCGTTTGCCCGGCACCGACATTCCGGCCCAGTATTTCCTGCCCGCTGGCGCGATCGTCTCGTTGCAGGATGGTGCCGAAGTAGGAGTCGGTGACGTCGTTGCGCGTATTCCGCAGGAGACCTCGAAGACCCGCGACATCACCGGCGGCCTGCCGCGCGTGGCCGATCTGTTCGAGGCACGCAAGCCGAAAGAGCCGGCGATCCTTGCCGAGCGTTCGGGTGTCATCGCCTTCGGCAAGGACACCAAGGGCAAGCAGCGCCTGATCATCCGTGATCTCGATGGCAGCGAGCACGAGGAATTGATCCCGAAGTGGCGCCAGGTCATCGTCTTCGAGGGTGAGCATGTCGAGAAGGGCGAGACCGTGGTCGACGGCGAGCCGAATCCGCACGACATCCTGCGCCTGCTCGGCGTCGAGCCGCTGGCGGTCTACCTGACCAAGGAAATCCAGGACGTCTACCGCCTGCAGGGCGTGCGCATCAACGACAAGCACATTGAAGCGATCATTCGCCAGATGCTGCGCAAGGTCGAGATCTCGGTGGCCGGCGACACGCGTTACCTGCGCGGAGAGCAGGCCGACCGCCTGCGTGTGATCGAGGAAAACAATCGCGTGACCAGTCGTGACGAGCGTCCCGCCGAGTTCATCCCGGTACTGCTCGGTATCACCAAGGCGTCGCTGGCGACGGAATCGTTCATCTCGGCGGCGTCGTTCCAGGAAACCACGCGCGTGCTGACGGAAGCCGCGGTGCGTGGCACACGAGATACCTTGCGTGGCCTGAAGGAAAACGTTATAGTTGGCCGCTTGATCCCCGCCGGAACGGGACTTGCCTATCACTCCGCACGTCGGAGCATCGAAGGCGAGCTCACCGAACTCGAGCGGGCAACGCTTGGAACCACGAGTTCGGTGGCAGAAGCGGTCGCTGATGAATAGCGACCCGCACTGACAAGCAGGATCTACCTTACATCGAAATGAGTCGCAGGAAGCGACTCGTGTTCGAGCGAATGGATGCGAGCGTAGGGCGGCGGAGCGTTGACAGCTTCGTTGCCCGAACGTTAAACTCCCGCTTCTGGGCAGGTCGAGTTTACTCGGCCTGTCTTTTGTTTCTTAGGGCTCATAACGCATGTCAACAGTCAATCAATTGGTGCGCAAGCCACGTAGTCCGAAGACGTACAAGAGTGCTTCTCCTGCCCTGCAGGATTGCCCTCAGCGTCGCGGCGTGTGCACGCGTGTCTACACGACCACTCCGAAGAAGCCGAACTCGGCGCTGCGCAAGGTAGCCAAGGTTCGTCTGACCAATGGCTTCGAGGTGATCAGCTATATCGGTGGCGAAGGCCACAATCTGCAGGAGCACTCGGTGGTTCTGATCCGTGGCGGTCGCGTCAAGGACCTTCCGGGCGTCCGCTACCACACTGTGCGCGGCAGTCTCGATGCGGCTGGCGTGACCAAGCGCCGCCAGAGTCGTTCGAAGTACGGCGCCAAGCGCCCGAAGTCCTGAGCAAGTTAACCAGCCAAGGTTTGATCCATGTCGCGTAAAGGTTCCAATCCCACCCGCACCACGCTGCCCGATCCGAAGCATGGCAGCGATGTCATCGCGCGCTTCATCAATATGGTGATGCAGAGCGGCAAGAAGTCCGTGGCCGAGAAGATCGTCTATGGCGCGCTCGACCAGATCGGCGAGAAGCACGCCGAGCCTGTTGGCGTGGTCGAGAAGGCGCTGGGCAACGTTGCTCCTGCGGTCGAAGTGAAGTCTCGCCGAGTCGGTGGTGCGACGTATCAGGTTCCGGTCGAAGTGCGTTCGTCGCGGCGCACGGCGCTGGCGATGCGCTGGCTGATCGAGGCGGCGCGCAAGCGCGGCGAAAACACGATGCCGCGCAAGCTGGCAGCGGAGTTGCTCGACGCAGCGGAAAGTCGCGGTGGAGCCGTGAAGAAGCGTGAGGAAACGCATCGCATGGCAGAGGCCAACAAGGCTTTCTCGCACTATCGCTGGTAATGTTTTGAGGTATTTGTAGTGGCTCGCAGCACCCCAATCGAGCGTTATCGTAATTTCGGCATCATGGCCCACATTGATGCCGGCAAGACGACGACTACCGAGCGCATCCTGTTTTACACCGGCGTGAACCACAAGATCGGTGAGGTGCATGAGGGCGCTGCAACCATGGATTGGATGGAGCAGGAGCAGGAGCGCGGCATCACGATCACGTCCGCTGCGACGACCTGTTTCTGGGCCGGCATGGATGGCGGTCTCGAGCAGCACCGTTTCAATATCATCGACACGCCTGGGCATGTCGATTTCACGATTGAAGTGGAGCGCTCGCTGCGTGTTCTGGATGGTGCGGTCTTCGTTTTGTGTGCGGTAGGTGGTGTGCAGCCGCAATCCGAAACGGTGTGGCGCCAAGCCAACAAGTACAACGTTCCGCGTCTGGCATTCGTCAACAAGATGGATCGGACCGGGGCGGATTTCGACAAGGTGGTCGGTCAGTTGAGATCGCGTCTTGGTGCCAGTCCGGTGCCGATGCAAATGCCGATCGGCGCCGAGGAGAATTTCGAGGGCGTCGTCGACCTGGTCAAGATGAAGGCGATTTACTGGGATGTGGAATCCCAGGGTTTGAAGTTCGAGTATCGCGACATTCCGGCATCTCTCAGGGATGCGTGTGAAAAGGCGCATTCGTTCCTCGTCGAGTCGGCCGCAGAGACATCGGAAGACCTGATGAACAAGTATCTCGAGGAAGGCGAGCTTTCCGAGAGTGACATTGTTTCCGGTATCCGTGCCGGCACCGTAGGTGGCTCAATCATCCCGGTGTTCTGCGGTACCGCTTTCAAGAACAAGGGCGTGCAGGCGATGCTGGATGCGGTTATCCAGTTGTTGCCGTCGCCAGCGGATCGTCCGCCGGTCAAGGGTGTGGATGAGTCCGACAAGGAAGATTCGCGGTTTGCAGTGGATGATTCTCCGTTCTCTGCGCTCGCTTTCAAGATCATGACCGATCCGTTTGTTGGTTCGCTGACGTTCTTCCGGGTTTATTCGGGGGTTCTGAACTCGGGCGACACGGTCTACAACCCGGTCAAGAGCAAGAAGGAGCGGGTCGGTCGCTTGTTGCAGATGCATGCGAATCAGCGGGATGAGATCAAGGAAGTCCGCGCGGGTGACATCGCGGCGGCGGTTGGTCTGAAGGACGTCACCACCGGTGACACGCTGTGTTCGCAGGACAAGGTTATTACGCTTGAGCGCATGACGTTCCCGGAGCCGGTGATCGCCATGGCCGTCGAGCCGAAGACCAAGTCCGATCAGGAAAAGATGGGTGTCGCGTTGTCGCGGCTGGCTCAGGAAGATCCCTCGTTTCGTGTTCGCACGGATGAGGAGTCAGGCCAGACGATCATCGCGGGCATGGGTGAATTGCATCTCGATATCCTCGTGGATCGCATGCGCCGCGAGTTCAATGTCGAGGCGAATGTCGGCAAGCCGCAGGTCGCCTACCGCGAGACTATCCGCAAGGCAGTCAAGCAGGAAGGCAAGTTTGTGCGTCAGTCGGGCGGCAAGGGCCAGTACGGTCATGTTGTCCTCGAGATCGAACCGCAGGAGCGCGGTGCCGGTTACGAGTTCGTCAACGAGACGGTGGGCGGTTCGGTCCCGAAAGAGTATGTGCCGGCGGTCGACAAGGGTATTCGCGAAGCGATGACCAGTGGGCCGATGGCGGGTTATCCGGTAGTCGACATCAAGATCAAGCTGGTTGATGGCTCGTATCACGAAGTCGATTCCAATGAGATGGCTTTCAAGGTCGCCGGCTCGATGGGCTTCAAGGAAGGTTTCAACAAGGCCAATCCGGTCCTGCTGGAACCTGTCATGAAGGTCGAGGTGGTGACACCGGAAGATTACATGGGTGATGTCATGGGCGACTTGAGCAGGCGCCGCGGTCTTCTCCAGGGGACTGATGACACACCTTCCGGCAAGGTCATCGCTGCCCAGGTTCCTTTGGGCGAGATGTTTGGTTACGCGACCAGCCTGCGTTCGATGTCGCAGGGTCGCGCAACGTTCACGATGGAGTTCGATCACTACTCGGAAGCGCCAAACAGCATTGCCGAAGCAGTCATCAAGAAGTCGTAGTTGTCGCGATCGAGCGTGATCGCGGAAGATCTGAAAGTGTCCATTCGTGGACGCACTTGTCTACAAAATCCGTTTAGAGGTTTGAGCCATGTCGAAAGAGAAATTCGAGCGCAAGAAGCCCCACGTAAACGTCGGCACGATTGGTCATGTAGACCATGGCAAGACGACCTTGACGGCAGCCCTGACGAAAGTGGGCGCCGAGCGT
>Ga0075163_10009384_pt1 | contig 12840 bp, 17 predicted proteins | sample JI1023141ADNA_FD_71478 | JGI IMG/M metagenome (GOLD analysis project Ga0075163, IMG submission 71478) | Wastewater effluent complex algal communities from Wisconsin, to seasonally profile nutrient transformation and Carbon sequestration -... | ecosystem: Engineered > WWTP > Effluent > Algae...
GCACGACGAGTGGATGAACGGGGATCCCGGCGATGAGGTCGAACGGGCCGTCGGTCGGGATGAGGCCGGCGCTTGGCGCAAGGGAGGTCATCGCGACATCAAACAGCACTTTCCGGATATTTGCGCAGTCAACTACCGCATCGGGTGAAGTGTTCACGTGCTTCTTACACAAGGCGCCCACGGGCGGTTCGACTACGGTGGGGCCTCATGATCACGGTCATCGGCGAGGCCCTCGTCGACATCATCGTCGACACCGAGGGGCAGGTGACCTCCGTCATCGGGGGCGCCCCCCTCAACACCGCGCGGGCCGTGGCGCGGCTGGGGATCCCCGCGACCTTCCTGGGCGGGGTGTCGACGGATGCCTTCGGCGAGCGCATCATGCGGCTGCTCGAGGCGGACGGCGTGACGCTGGCGCTGGGGGCCCAGGTGCCCGAGCCCACGACCCTCGCGATCGCCACTCTCGACGACTCGGGGGCCGCCACCTACCGCTTCATGATGGAGGGCACCTCCGCCGCCGTCGTCACTCCTGAGATGGCCCGGGCGCATGTCGGACCCGACGCCCGCGCCCTGCATGTCGGCACGCTCGGCCTGGTGCTCCAGCCGCTCGCCGACGCCTCGGTGAGCGTGGTGGCGGAGGCGGCCGACGACCAGCTCGTGATGGTCGACCCGAACTGCCGCCCGAGCGTGATGTCGGGCTCGCCGGTGTTCCGCCGGTCGCTCGACGAGGTGCTCGGCCGCGCCGACGTGGTCAAGGTGAGCGGCGACGACCTGGGCTTCCTGTTCCCCGACGAGGACCCGATCGCGGCCGCCGCGCGGCTGCAGGGCGAGTCCGGGGCCGTCGTCCTCTTCACCGACGGGGCCAACGCCGTGCGCATCGTGATGGGAGGGCGCGAGGTCGTCCTCGACGTCCCACGCGTGCCGGTGGTGGACACCGTGGGAGCGGGCGACTCGTTCAGCGGCGGCTTCCTCGCCCACTGGCTGCACGCCGGCCGGAGCCGGGCCGACATCACCGACCTCGATGCCGTCGTGGCCGCGGCCCGCTACGGGATCGCGGTGGCGAGCGTCACCTGCCAGCGACCGGGAGCGGACCCGCCCCGTGCCGACGAGGTTCCGGGAGGATGGTCGTGAAGGGCGCATTCCTGAGGTACCGCGTCATGGCCTATGTGACGGGTGTGGTGCTGGCCACGGCATTCGTGTGGCTCGTGCTCGGCCGGCTGCTGTGGGACTACGGCAACCCCGATGCCCGCCCCGGGCTCTACGGCTTCCTGTGGATCGCGCACGGCTGGCTGTACTTCCTCTACCTCATCACCGGCGTCGACCTGGCCTTCCGGGTGCGCTACTCCGTGTGGCGGACGCTCGCGATCCTCGTCGCCGGAACGATCCCGTTCATGTCCTTCGTTGCCGAGTACTTCGTGCACAAGGACATCAAGGCCCGGGGCCTCCTGGACCCGCCCGACCCCGCCTGACCTGGGACCTCTCCGGCGAGTGGGCTAGGGGAGTGACCAGTCGAGGGGCTCCGCGCCCAGCTCGTCGAGCAGCGCGTTGGCCCGGCTGAACGGGCGCGAGCCGAAGAAGCCCCGGTCGGCCGACATCGGGCTCGGGTGGGCGCTGGCGATCACGGGCACGTCGGGAAGGTCGGGCTCGAGCGACTGCGCGTCGCGCCCCCACAGGATGGCCACCAGCGGTGCGTCGGGTCGGGCGACGAGCGCCGTGATGGCCGCCGCCGTGATCGCCTCCCAGCCGATGCCGCGGTGACTGCCCGGCTCGCCGAGCCGCACGGTGAGGACGCGGTTCAGCAGCAGGACGCCGTTCTCGGTCCACGGCGTCAGGTCGCCGGACGCCGGAGGACGCTGGCCGACATCGTCGTGGAGCTCGCGGAAGATGTTCTGCAGGCTCCGCGGCAGGGGGCGCACGTCCGGCGCGACGGAGAACGAGAGCCCGACGGCGTGGCCCGGCGTGGGGTACGGATCCTGACCGACGATGAGCACCCGCACGTCGTCGAGCGGCTGCTCGAAGGCGCGCAGGATGCGGCTTCCGCCTGGGCCCCACGGGCGCCCCGCCGCGCTCTCTGCGCGGAGGAACTCGCCGATGCCCGCGAGCGTGTCACGGTGCGCAGCAAGTGCTGGAGCCCACGACGGATGGACGAGCTCCTCGAGCGCCTGGGCCATGACTGCACCGTATCGGCGGCCGTCAGCGCGGAACGAGGTGCACGGCCTGGCCCTTGAAGGTGGCCACGAGGCGCGCTCCGTCGACGATGCCCAGGTCCTCGCGGGCCGGACGCGTCACATAGGAGCTCAGGCGGAAGCCGGCGTCGAGCTCCACCCGGACGAGGGCGCCCTCGACGCTGACCTGGGTGACGGTGACGTCCAGCTGGTTGCGCTGGCTCGTCACGGCATCCGACCGCCGGGACTGCAGTGACACGTCCTCGGCGCGGATGCAGACGACGACCGCGGCCCCGACGTCCGGCGACTGATCGTCGGCGAGCGCTGAGGTGAGGATCCGCCCGGCCACCTCGACCTGCACGACGCCGTCGCGGACCGCCAGCACGGTGCCCGTGACGGCTGTCTCGACGCCCACGACGCCGGCCACCACCTGGTCGGCGGGCCGGTCGAAGACCTCCACTGGGGTGCCCACCTGGCGCACGCGCCCGTCGACGAGGACGACCAGGCGGTCGCCCAGGGCCAGCGCCTCGGACCGGTCGTGCGTGACCACGAGCGTGGGGATCCGCTGCTGGACGAGGATCTGGCGCAGCTCAGTGCGCAGCGACGCGCGCGTCGCGGCGTCGAGGGCGGACAGCGGCTCGTCGAGCAGGAGCAGTGCCGGCTGTGGCGCCAGCGCCCGGGCGAGGGCAACGCGCTGCGCCTCGCCGCCCGACAGCTGGGGAACCGGGCGCGAGGAGAGGTGCCCTGCGTGCGCTGCACCGAGGGCGTGCTCCACCCGTGCAGCGCGCTCGGCTCGGGGCAGGGTCCTCAGGCCGAAGGCGACGTTGGCGGCGACATCCAGATGGGGGAATAGCGCATGGTCCTGGAACAGGTAGCCGACGCTTCTGCGCCGGGCCGGCACGACCATGCGAGCCCCCTCGCTCCAGCGGGTACCGGCGAAGTCGATGGTTCCCTCGTCGAGCGGCTCGAGGCCGGCGAGGCAGCGAAGCAGTGTGGTCTTGCCCGCACCGGAGGGACCGAACAGCACGGTCACGGTTGAGGAGTCGTCCAGGTCGACGACGGCGTCGAGGACATGCCGGCGTGCGCGGATGGCGAGCAGCGGCGCGGTCACGTGCGCGGCCACACACTCAGCGGTGCCTTCCGCAGTGCGTACGTCGCGACAAGGACGACGGCGGAGAAGGCCAGCAGGATCAGGCTCATCACTGCGGCGGTTCGGTCGTCGAAGGACTGGACCGCGTCGTACACGGCGATCGATGCTGTGCGCGTCTCGCCGGGGATGTTCCCGCCGACCATGAGCACGACTCCGAACTCGCCGACGGTGTGCGCGAAGGTGAGGACGATCGCCGTGACGAGCCCGATGCGTGACAGCGGGAGCACCACTCGGGTGACCGTGGAGACCCAGCCGCGACCGAGCACGAAGGAGGCCTCCAGCAGTCGCCGGTCGATCCCGCTGAAGGCGGCCATGAGCGGCTGCACGGCGAACGGCAGGCTGTAGAGGACGGAGGCAACGACGAGCCCCGTGAACGTGAACGCGAGCGGCTCGCCCGTGACCGACTCCCACCAGCGACCGATGGGCGACCGTGAGCCCATGGCCACCAGCAGGTAGTAGCCGAGGACTGACGGGGGCAGCACCAGCGGAAGCGCGACGACCGCCTCGACGATGACGGTCCACCTGCGCTGCGAGTACGCGAGCCAGGCGGCCAGCGGGATGGACAGGGTGATGAGGATGAGGCAGGTCACGAACGCGAGCCGTGCCGTCAGGACCAGTGCCTCGCCGTCGATCACGGCGCCTCATCCGGCAGGAAGAAGCCGAAGCCCTCGAGCACGTCCCTGCCCGGGGGGCTGAGGATGAGATCCCGCACGGCCTCGGCGGCTTCGGGATCCTCAGCATCGGAGAGCACGACGCCCGACTGGTCCAGCCGCGGGTACAGGTCGAGGGGTACCTCAGCCCAGGTGCCGGTGTCGCTGAGGGGACCGGCAACGACGAGCGACAGGGCGATGATCGCCGCATCGGCGTTCCCGGTGCGGGCGAACTCGGCGGCCTGCGCCACGTTCTCGCCGAAGACCAGCTTCGAGTCGAGGACAGGGCCGAGTCCGGTCGACTCGATCGCGGCGAGGGCCGCCCGGCCGTAGGGGGCATGCTCAGGATTGGCGATCGCCACCGTCCGGATCGAAGCGTCGGCCAGTCCGGGCAGCCCGAGGGAGGTGGGCGCCTCATCCGGATACCACGTGACGAGCCGTCCCACGGCGTAGGGGAAGGCGTCCTCGGGGCGCGCGAGTCCGTCCTCGACGAGTCCGTCGACGTAGGCCGCGTCCGCTGACAGGAAGAGGTCGAAGGGGGCGCCGTTGCGCAGCTGCTGGGCGAACTGCCCGGACGACCCGTAGGTGATGCGCAGCTCGACGTCCGGCCGCTCGTCGGCCAGGAGATCGGCCAATGCGTCGAGAGCTAACGTCAGGTCCGAGGCGGCCGCCACCCTCACCACCGAGGCGGACGCAGGCGCGTCGGGCGAGCCGCACCCCGCCAGGGCGAGGATCGCCGCCAGAGCGGTGACGGTGGCGCGAAGCATCAGTCGCGCTCCACGATGACGTTGGTGGACTTGATGACGGCGGCGACGCGCACGCCGGGCTCGAGTCCGAGCTCGTCGGCGGACTCGCGGGACAGCAGCGACGTGACGCGGTGCGGTCCGGCCTGGATCTCCACCAGGGCCATGACCCCGTCGCGCTCGACTCGGGTGACGATGCCGGGGAACCGGTTGCGCGCGGACTGCTGCACGGGGGCGGTTGGCGCGGGTGCCTGCTCCGCCATGAGGGCTGCGACGCTGCCGGCGTCGACCCTGCGGGGGCCCTCGCCGGCGCCGCCCTCAAGGCGGCCGGCCTCGAGCCAGCGGCGCACCGTGTCGTCGCTGACCCCGAGGAGAGCGGCGGCCTCAGAAATCCGCATCTGCGTCATAATCGGGCAGCGTAGCCCGCAATTGCGACTTGGGCTAGCGGTTCTGGCTCCGCTCACGCATGGCGAGGAAGAGCGGGAAGGTGAACGCCACGGCGGTGACGAACGAGCCCACGACGTACAGCCAGTACCAGCGCATGCGGAGGCGCCGGCCCTCGATGATGATGAAGACCGAGGCGGCGCTGGCCGTGACGAGGAGATCGATCGACAGCGAGGTCGTGGCCGGGTTCGCGAACCAGGCGCCGAGGAAGCTGCCGCTGGGCTCCAGCACTCCGCGTACGTTGAAGTACGCGGTGCCGACCAGTCCGACGGCGGCCAGCACGAGGTAGACCCACATGGTGTTCCGGCTGCGCCTGTCCATCGCCCCACTCTCGCAGGTCGGGGTTCATCGATTCGGGTTACAGTGGCAGGAGGAGGTGGCCATGTCATCAGCTCTGCTCTGGATGATCGCCGCCCTCGTCGCGGTCGGCGTCGAGATCGTCACCGTCGACCTCACCTTCGGCCTCATCGCGGTCGGCGCGGGATCAGCCGCGGTGGCCGCCGCGCTCGGTGCTCCGATCTGGCTGCAGGGCGTCATCGGCGTTGGCGTGGCGCTCGCCGGCATCGCCTTCGTGCGGCCCTTCGCCCTGCGTCACCTGCGCCGCTCGACGCCCAGCACCCGGACGGGCGTGGACGCCCTCACCGGTGCGGAGGGCCGCGCGCTCAGCGCCGTCACCGTCGTCGACGGTCGCATCTCCCTGCGCGGCGAGATCTGGTCGGCGCGGCTCGACGTCGACGTGACGTCGGTGCCGATCGACCCCGGCACCGAGGTGCTCGTCACTCGCATCGACGGTGCCACGGCCCTCGTCTACCCCATCGATCCCCGATGACCGTCGCCCGTCCACCCGAGGAGCACGCATGGAAGCCCTGATCCCCGCCGTCGTCGCCGTGACGGCGTTCATCGTCGTCATCCTCGTGCTCTCCCGCACCATCGTCATCGTCAAGCAGGCGAGCACCGCCATCGTCGAGCGGCTCGGCCGCTACCAGCGCACCCTGTCGCCGGGGCTGAGCATCCTCGTGCCGGTGATCGACCGCGTACGGATCCGCGTCGACATGCGCGAGCAGGTGGCCTCCTTCCCACCGCAGCCCGTCATCACCGAGGACAACCTCGTGGTCTCGATCGACACCGTCATCTACTTCCAGGTGACCGAGCCCAAGGCGGCGACCTACGAGATCAACAGCTTCCTGCTGGGCATCGAGCAGCTCACCGTCACGACGCTGCGCAACGTCATCGGATCGATGGACCTCGAGGAGGCGCTCACCTCGCGCGACCAGATCAACGGCCAGCTGCGCGGGGTCCTCGACGAGGCGACGGGCAAGTGGGGGATCCGCGTCAACCGCGTCGAGCTCAAGGCGATCGATCCTCCCAAGACCGTGCAGGAGGCCATGGAGAAGCAGCTCAAGGCCGAGCGCGAGCGCCGCGCAGCCATCCTCACCGCCGAGGGGCAGAAGCAGGCAGCCATCCTCAACGCGGAGGGCGCCAAGCAGTCGGCGATCCTCAACGCGGAGGGCGAGGCGCAGGCCGCGGTGCTGCGCGCCGACGGAGCGGCGAAGGCGCGGGTGATCTCGGCGGAGGCCGAGGCCGTCGCCGTGCAGCGGATCTACGAGGGCCTGCGCACCGCGGACCCGCAGCCCAACGAGCTCGCGCACCGCTACCTGCAGGCGCTGCCCGAGGTCGCCAAGGGCGACGCCAACAAGGTGTGGATCATTCCTGCGGAGCTCACCGGCGCGCTGGCGCGCCTCAAGGACGGGCTGAGCGGGCCAACCCCCTGAGGGCCTCGCGCCGCGCGACGGCGCTCAGGTCGGGGTGCTGGTCGACGAACGACTGCACGGCGTCGGGGTCCCACGACGTGAGGTCGCGCAGCGCCCAGCCCACGGCCTTGGCGATGAAGAACTCGCGATCCTCGGCGACGCGGTCGCACATCGCCAGCAGGCGGTCGACATCGGTGCGATCCCGGCGCCCGCGCTGGTGCTGGACCGCCGCGCGGATGAGCCAGCGGTCGCCGGAGTCCATCCACGACCACATGAGCGGCACGAGATCGGGGTGCCGGGCGACCAGAGGTGTCACGGCCGCGGTGCCCAGGCCGTCCACGGTGTCCCACCACGGCGTGTCGACGAGCAGCCCCTCCACCACGTCAGGGACGAACGCTGCGGAGAGCCGGGGCGTGGCGGAGGCGATGAGGTCGCACGCCGCGTAGTGGTACTCCCGTTCGGGCAGTGCCCAGAGACCCTGCACGGCAAGGGTCACCTCGGCCTCGCTCGGGGCGGGCAGCGCGGCCCAGGCCTGGCGCTGCGCACGACGTCGCGGTGGCGCAGCGACACCGAGGAAGGGGGCGACCTGCTTCATGTAGGCGGCCATCGCGTCAGCGGCGCTCGGGCTCGCCAGCGGGACCAGGGCATCGACGGTGGCCCGGGTCCAGGGCGAGGCGGTCATGGGTACGCCCGGAGCCCCGCCTGCGCCTGCCGGGCCGTCTCGTCGGCCCGCCGCTCGCGGGTCTCGGCGCGCTTCGCGGAGTCGACCCAGCCGATGAGCTGCTTGCGAGCGCCGGGAGGGAAGGCGTCGAACTTCTCCCGGCTGCCGGGGAAGCGGTCGAACGCCGCCTCGAGCTCGTCCGGGGGAGTGAGCGACTCGCTGCGGTCGAGCGCGGTCCACGATCCGTCCGCCTTCGCCCGCTCGATCGCGGCCAGGCCGGCCGGCTGCATGAGCCCGGCATCCATCAGCTGCTCGACCCGGGCCTTGTTGGTCGCGGCCCAGACGCTGCCCTTGCGGCGCGGGCTGAAGTACAGCGCGGTCCGCTCGGCGTCCACGGTGCGAGCCGTGGCATCGACCCAGCCGAAGCACAGCGCCTCGCAGATCAGCTCCTCGTAGGCGGTGCCGTCGCGGCGGGCGGACTTCTTGAAGTAGGCGACCCACACGCCGTCGCACGTGGCGTGCTGGTCCGCCAGCCACCTGCGCCACTCGGCGCGGTCGGCGGGCTGGATCGTCGGTGCCGTGTCGAGGGCGCTCATGCGGCCTCGTCGAGCCCGAGGCCGCTGGCCAGCTGGCGCATCTGATGGTCGAAGAACGCCTTCCGGGCCCGCTGACTCGAGGCGACGACGTTGTGGAACTGCCCGAACAGCTCGAAGGTGATGGTGCCGAACAGCCCGCTCCACGCCGCGAGGCCGCGCAGCATGAGGTCGTCGGACACGCGGCCGTCGGCGAACTCGAGGACGGGGGCGATGCTCGCCGCCACGGAGGGGTCGAGCTCGTCGGGCGCTGGCGCGGCGCCCGACGCGGTGAGGTCGACGAGGATCCCGATGAGGAGCAGGGACACCCGGCTGGCCGGGCCGATGGTGTCCTCCGGCGCGGCGTACCCGGGCACCGGCGTCCCGTAGATGAGGGCGTACTCGTGCGGGTGCGCCAGGGCCCAGCCGCGGACGGCGTGGCAGATGGCGAGGAAGCGGCCCAGGCGATCCTCGCGGGCGACCGCCGACTCCGCCTTCTCGACGACCGCGCCCAGGCTGTCGTACGCGTCGATGATGAGCATCGTCAGCAGGGCGTCGCGGTTGGGCACGTAGCGGTACACGGCCGACGACACCATGCCCACGTCCCTGGCCACGGCCCGCAGGGACAGGGCGGCGGCGCCCTCGCGGGCCAGGTGCTGCCGGGCCGCGTCGAGGATCTCCGCGGTGATCTCGGCGCGGGCTCGGTCCCGGGCGGTGCGGGGGACGGTCGGGGACGCGGTCATGGGACCAGTGTGCCCCAGGACGAGAGCAGTGGCAAGGAAGGAGAGCACTGCTCTTGACAGGACGGAGCATCACGACTACCGTGAGCAGTGCTCGCAACAAAGAGCGTCGATCTCACAAGGAGCAGCCATGTCGAACCTGTCCGTCGCCCCCGCCGCGGGGACCCATCTGGTCGTCGGTGCCGGCGAGGTGGGCTCGGCCGTCGCCCTCCTCCTCGCCGGTGCGGGAGTCGACGTCGTGCTCGCCAGTCGCAGCGGCCGCGGCCCGGACCACCCCGGCGTGCGTCGCGTTGCCGTCGATGCGTCCAGCGTCGAGGCGCTGCTCGCCGTCGCACCCGAGGCCGTCGTCGTCTACAACTGCGTCAATCCGGAGTACTCGCGCTGGCCGATCGACTGGCCACCCATGGCGGCGGCCTTCCGCAGCTATGCGGAGCAGACGGGTGCCGTCCTCGCCACGGTGTCGAACCTCTACGGGTACGGGCCGGTCGACGTCCCCATGACCGAGACGCTGCCCCTCGCAGCGACGGGGTCCAAGGCCCGCGTCCGCGTGACGATGTGGGACGACGACAAGGCGGCCAGCGACGCGGGCCGGATCCGCATGACGGAGGTGCGCGGCTCGGACTACGTCTGCCCCGGTGCCCAGAGCATGCTCGGCGAGCGCGTGACTCCGCGCATCCTCGCCGGCAAGAACGTCCAGCTCCTCGGGGACCTGGATCAGCCGCACACCTGGACGGCCCCGATCGACGTGGCGCGCACGCTCATCACGGTCGCGGCGGACCCGCGCGGATGGGGTCGCGCGTGGCACGTGCCGAGCAACGCTCCGCGCAGCCAGCGACAGGCCGTCGGGGACATCGCCGCCGTCGCAGGCGTGCCCGCGGTCAAGGCGTCGTCCGTTCCCGGCATCGTGCTGTGGGGGCTCGGCCTGGTGAACCCCCTCATGCGCGAGCTGAAGGAGACCGACTACCAGCGCGAGCGCCCGTACCTGCTCGACGACACGGCCGCCCGTGAGACGTTCGGCATCGAGCCGACGCCGTGGTCCGAGGTGCTCGAGGCACTGGTCGCCTTCTACCGCTGAGTCGGCCCCGCGGCCACTCGCGGAGCGGGTGTCGGGGCCATTAGGGTGCCGTGATGACGTCCACCCATGCCGTAGAGGCCGAGGGCCTCGTCAAGCACTTCGGTGAGGTCGTCGCCCTCGACGGCATCGACCTCACGGTCGAGCGCGGCCAGGTCGTCGGACTCCTCGGCCCGAACGGTGCCGGCAAGACGACGACCGTCCGCATCCTCTCGACGCTGCTCCAGCCCACGTCGGGTGTGGCACGCGTCGCCGGCTTCGACGTCGTGCGCAAGCCCGATGAGGTGCGCCGTGCGATCGGGCTCACGGGGCAGTACGCCGCGGTCGACGAGTACCTCACCGGGCGCGAGAACCTCCGGATGTTCGGCGACCTGTACCACCTCTCCGCGAAGTACGTGAAGCAGCGGAGCGAGGAGCTGCTCGAGTGGTTCGACCTCGCGGATGCCGCCGACCGGCCCGCCCGCACGTACTCCGGGGGCATGCGCCGGCGCCTCGACCTCGCATCCAGTCTGATCGCCAAGCCCAGCATCCTGTTCCTCGACGAGCCCACGACCGGTCTCGATCCACGCTCGCGCCAGGGCATGTGGGGGGTCATCCAGGACCTCGTCAACGAGGGCACCACCGTGCTGCTCACGACCCAGTACCTCGAGGAGGCGGACCAGCTGGCGCAGGACATCGTGGTCATCGATCACGGTCGCGTGATCGCCCACGGCACGGCGGAGGTGCTGAAGGACCAGATCGGCGGCGATCGCATCGAGATCTCCGTCTCCGACCCGTCCCGGGCCGGGCGGGCCGCGGAGGTGCTGCGGCCCATCGGCACCGCCGACGCGGTCGTCGAGGACGCGCGCGTGCTGATGCCCGTCTCGGGCGGCTCGACGGTGCTCGTCGATGCGGTGCGGCTGCTCGACGCCGAGGGCATCGAGGTGTCCGACATCGTGCTGCGCCGCCCCACGCTCGACGATGTCTTCCTGTCGCTCACCGGTCATGTGGCCGAGGTCGAGGCAGCCCCCGCGCCTGAGGGCGGCCGTCGCGGACGCAAGGAGAAGAAGGCATGAGCACGCTCGCCGTGGGCCGCCCCGAGGCACGCCGTCGTCCGATCTGGGGCTGGACGCTCCAGGACGGCCTGGTCGTCGCGCGCCGGAACCTCATCCAGACCGTCCGGGTGCCCGAGCTGCTGTTCTTCTCGCTCGTCCAGCCGGTCATCTTCGTGCTGCTCTTCGCGTACGTGTTCGGCGGTGCCATCCCGGTGCCGGGCGACACCGCCGAGGACGCCTACCGGCAGTACCTCATGCCGGGCATCTTCGGGCAGACTGTTGCCTTCGCCGCTGCGTCGAGCACCGTGGGCCTGGCGGAGGACATGCACAAGGGGCTCATCGACCGCTTCCGCGCGCTGCCGATGTCGCCTCCCGCGGTGCTCATGGGACGGACCTTCGCCGACGCCGCGCGGCAGATCCTGGTGCTGTTCGTCCTGTCGGTCACCGGCTACCTCGTCGGATGGCGCATCGACAACGGCCTGCTGAACGCGATCTGGGCCTACGCCCTGCTGCTGCTCTTCGCATACACCGTGGCCTGGATCGGCTCGTGGATCGGTCTCTACATGCCCAATCCCGAGACGGCCAACACGGCGGGCCTCGTGTGGCTGTTCCCGCTGACCTTCCTGTCGAACGCCTTCGTGCCGCTCACCTCGCTGCCGGGCGTGCTCCAGGTCATCGCGGCATGGAATCCGGTCTCCGCCCTCGTCCTGTCGTGCCGAGAACTCTTCGGCAATCCCACGGGCTATCCGCCGGGAGTCGAGCCGGAGTACTGGCCGCTGCAGAACGCCGAGTTCTACACGCTGCTGTCGTGCACCGTGCTCATCGCGGTGTTCGCCACCCTCGCGACCCGGCGCTACCGCAGGACGACGAGCCGCTAGCCGGACGGGGCGTCGACGGCCCGCGACCAGCGGATCGACGCGTCCACGTCGACTCCGCGGTCGAAGCCGCTGCGCGCGAGCACGCCCTGGCTGGCGATGTTGTCGTGGTCGGTCTCGGCGACGAGCGTGCGAACCCCGTGGGTCGCCGCCATGACGATGAGCAGTCCGACTGCCGACGTCGCCAGGCCACGGCCCTGGTGCGACGGCGACACGTGGTAGCCGATCTCGGCGACGCCGTCGACGGGCGGCCCGTGGAAGCCGCAGCCGCCCACCGGCGTTCCGTCCGGCAGCAGGACGACCCACGGGCCCCACGGCTCGGCGGGGGTGGCGAGGGCGAAGGTCCCGGAGGCCAGCAGGCCGGCGATCTCGACGTCGGGAGCCGACGGGTAGTCGTCGGTCCACTCTGCCGGTCGCGGTGCCGAGCCGAGGATGGCCTCGGCGTCACCGTGCGTGAAGGGCCGCAGTGAGAGGTGGGTCACGCGCGCACCCTAGCCACCCGTCGATGCGTGTCGTCGGGTTTGGCCGGCGGCCTCGGCCTCGCCTACCTTGGCCCCATGTCCACCACGTCCTCCGAGCGCCGCCAGATCGCTGGCATCGCGGTGCCGGTGAGCCTGGAGTTCATGCTGATCCTCGTCCTGAACTTCATCAACCAGGTCATCGTGGGCGTGCTCGGGGCGACGGCGATCGCCGCCGTGGGCTTCGCGAACAGCATCATCTTCGTCCTCGTGCTGACGTTCGGGGCGCTGGGCATCTCGGTGAGCATCCTCGTGGCCCGGGCCTTCGGCGGCGGCCGGCGCTCGGAGATGAGCCACACCGTGACGGCGGCCCTGCTCATGAGCGGCGCACTCGCCCTGCTCGGCGCGGCCGTGCCGATCATCGCCCCGGAGGCGGTCCTCAGCGTCCTGGGCGCGTCTCCGTCCGTCGCCTCGGTCGGAGCCGAGTACATGCGACTCAGCGCCATCGCGATGCTGCCGATGATCCTC
>Ga0075163_10009385_pt1 | contig 12840 bp, 11 predicted proteins | sample JI1023141ADNA_FD_71478 | JGI IMG/M metagenome (GOLD analysis project Ga0075163, IMG submission 71478) | Wastewater effluent complex algal communities from Wisconsin, to seasonally profile nutrient transformation and Carbon sequestration -... | ecosystem: Engineered > WWTP > Effluent > Algae...
GCCCTCAGGCGTCGATGTTCACCGCCCGCAGCGCATTGGCCTCGATGAAGTCCCGCCGCGGCTCCACTTCGTCGCCCATCAGCGTGGTGAACACGTGGTCGGCCTCGATGGCGTCGTCGATCTGCACGCGCAGCAGGCGCCGCACGGTCGGGTCCATGGTGGTTTCCCACAGCTGCTCGGGGTTCATCTCGCCCAGGCCCTTGTAGCGCTGGCGCGTGGTGGTGCGCTCGGCCTCGGCGATGAGCCAGGCCATGGCCTCGCGGAAGCTGGCGACGCGCTCCTCGCGCTGGCGCTCGCCTTCGCCGCGCGTGACCTTGGCGCCGTCGCCCAGCAGGCCCTTGAAGGTGTGCGCCGCCTCGGCCAGGGCGGCGTAGTCGGCGCCGTGCACGAAGTCCTGCGTGATGACGCTGCTCTTGATGTTGCCGTGGTGCCGGCGGCTCAGGCGCAGCACGGGCTTGTCGGTGCGGGCGTCGAATTCGCTGGCGACTTCCGGGGCGCTGCCGTTGGCTTGCTGCTCGTGCAGGCGCCGCTGCAGGGCGATGGCGCTGGCCTCGGCTGCCTCGACGGTGTCCAGGTCGAGCGCCACGCCGCCGGCGATGGCGCGCAGCGCCTCGGCGTCCATGAAGCCGGACAGGCGCTCGATCACGCCCTCGGCCAGCTGGTGCTTGCGCGCCAGCTCGGCCAGGGTGTCGCCGCTGAACTGCCGCGTCGCCTCGCCGCCGGTGTGCACCGTGGCGTCCTTCAGCGCGACGCGCAGCAGGAAGGTGTCGAGCGCGGCGCCGTCCTTCAGGTACAGCTCTTCCTTGCCGGCCTTGACCTTGTACAGCGGCGGCTGGGCGATGTAGATGTGTCCGCGCTCGACCAGCTCGGCCATCTGGCGGTAGAAGAAGGTCAGCAGCAGGGTGCGGATGTGGGCGCCGTCCACGTCCGCGTCGGTCATGATGATGATGCGGTGGTAGCGCAGCTTGTCGATGTTGAAGTCGTCGGCGCCGCTGCGGCCGGAGTCGGCGGCGGTCTTGCCGATGCCGGTGCCCAGGGCGGTGATGAGGGTGACGATCTCGTTGCTGGTCAGCAGCTTCTCGTAGCGCGCGCGCTCCACGTTCAGGATCTTGCCGCGCAGCGGCAGGATGGCCTGGAACTTGCGATCGCGCCCCTGCTTGGCCGAGCCGCCGGCGGAGTCGCCCTCGACGATGTAGATCTCGCACAGCGCTGGGTCCTTCTCCTGGCAGTCGGCCAGCTTGCCGGGCAAACCGAAGCCGTCGAGCACGCCCTTGCGGCGCGTCATCTCGCGCGCCTTGCGCGCGGCCTCGCGCGCGCGGGCGGCCTCGACGATCTTGCCGCAGAGGATCTTGGCGTCGTTCGGGCGCTCTTCCAGGTAGTCGGTCAGCGTTTTGGCGACGATGTCCTCGACCGGCGCGCGCACCTCGCTGGAGACCAGCTTGTCCTTGGTTTGGCTGCTGAACTTGGGCTCGGGCACCTTCACGCTCAGCACGCAGGTCAGGCCCTCGCGCATGTCATCGCCGCTGACTTCGACCTTGGCCTTTTTGGCCAGTTCGTTCTGCTCGATGTACTTGCCGATCACGCGTGTCATCGCCGCGCGCAGGCCCGTCAGGTGCGTGCCGCCGTCGCGCTGCGGGATGTTGTTGGTGAAGCACAGCACCTGCTCGTTGTAGCCGTCGTTCCACTGCATGGCCACCTCGACGCCGATCTCGGTGCCGGCGATGCCGCCGTAGCTGTCGGCCGGGCGCGTGCCCGTGGCGTGGAAGGCGTTGGGGTGCAGCACGCGCTTGCCGGTGTTGATGAAGTTGACGAAGCCCTTCACCCCGCCGGCGCCGGAGAAGTCGTCCTCTTTCCCGCTGCGCTCGTCGATCAGGCGGATGCGCACGCCGTTGTTCAGGAAGCTCAGCTCGCGCAGCCGCTTGCTCAGGATCTCGTAGTGGAACTCGCTGTTTTCCTTGAAGATCTCGGTGTCGGGCAGGAAGCGCACCTCGGTGCCGCGCTTCTCGGTGTCGCCGGTGATGCGCATCGGCGACACAAGGACAAGGCCCGAGGTGCCTTGTTGTTCCGTCGTTATTCTGTTCTGCACGAAGCCGCGGCAGAACTCCAGCTCGTGCTTCTTGCCCTCGCGCCGCACCGTCAGGCGCAGCGAGCTGGACAGCGCGTTCACGCAGCTCACGCCCACGCCGTGCAGGCCGCCCGAGACCTTGTAGCTGTTCTGGTTGAACTTGCCGCCGGCGTGCAGCTCGGTCAGCGCGATCTCGGCGGCCGAGCGCTTGGGCTCGTGCTTGTCGTCCATCTTCACGCCGGTGGGGATGCCGCGCCCGTTGTCCACCACGCTGACGGAGTTGTCGGTGTGGATAGTGACGACGATGTCGTCGCAGTAGCCCGCCAGCGCCTCGTCGATGGAGTTGTCCACCACCTCGAACACCAGGTGGTGCAGGCCGGTGCCGTCGCTGGTGTCGCCGATGTACATGCCCGGGCGCTTGCGCACCGCCTCCAGGCCTTCCAGGATCTGGATGGCGCCCTCGCCGTAGCCGCCTTCGCCGCTCGGGCTGTCCGGGCGCGGGGTATCGGGGGTCTGGCTGGAATCGGTCATCACTTCTCTTTCGCTCTTTTGAAGGCCAAAACCCGCCAGGGCTGGCGGGTTTGTTGCGCTGACAGCTCCTGAAAAAGGAGCGCCGTCAGATGCGCATCGGCATCACCACATACTTGAACTCGGCGTTGTCGGGCAGGGTCAGCAGCGCCGAGCTGTTGGCGTCCTGCAGCTCGATGCGGATCATTTCCTCCTGGCTCATGTTGGCCAGGGCGTCGATCAGGTAGGTGACGTTGAAGCCGATCTCGATCGGGTCGCCGTCGTAGTCGATGTCGAGCTCGTCCACGGCTTCTTCCTGCTCGGCATTGCTGGAGGCGATGCGCAGGGTGCCGGGCTCGAAGTTGAGGCGCACGCCCTTGAACTTGTCGCTGGTCAGGATCGCGGTGCGCTGCAGGCTGGCCAGCAGCGGCGCGCGGCCGAGGGTGACGCCGTTCTGGTGGTTCTTGGGGATCACGCGGTTGTAGTCGGGGAACTTGCCCTCGACCAGCTTGGTGACGAACTCCATGCCGCCGAAGCTGAACTTGGCCTGGTTGCCGGCGAACTGCATCTCGATCATCGGCGCCTCCTGCCCCTCGGGCGCGGTGGCGTCGGACAGCAGGCGCTGCAGCTCGATCACGGTCTTGCGCGGCAGGATGACCTCCTGCTTGGGCACCTCGACTTGAAGCGTGGCGCTGGAGAACGCCAGGCGGTGGCCGTCGGTGGCCACGAGCGAGAGCTGCCGGCCCTCGGCCACGAACAGGATGCCGTTGAGGTAATAGCGGATGTCGTGCACCGCCATGGCGAAGGCCACCTGGTCGAGCAGGCTCTTCAGCGTCTTCTGCGGCACCTGGAAGGCGGGGCCGAAGCTGGGCGATTCCTGCACCAGGGGGAAGTCCTCGGCCGGCAGCGTTTGCAGCGTGAACTTGCTCTTGCCGCCCTTGAGGATGAGCTTGGACTGCTGCGACTCCAGGCTGACGACCTGGTCGGCCGGCATGGTGCGCAGGATGTCGATCAGCTTGCGCGCGCCGACGGTGGTGCTGAAGCCGGCCGCGTCGCCGCCCAGCTCGGCGGCGGTGCGGATCTGGATTTCGAGGTCGCTGGTGGTGAGCTGCGTGGCCTCGCCCGCCTTGCGGATCAGCACGTTGGCCAGCACCGGCAGGGTGTGGCGCCGCTCCACGATGCCCGACACGGACTGAAGCGCCGCCAGCAGCCTGTCTTGGGTGGTCTTCAGAACGATCATGTCTTCCTCTTGTTCCTCGTCGTGATGATGGGACGGCGGCCGGCGGCGGCGAACCCTGTATTGTCGCCGGTTTTACCGGCGGCCCCGCTGGGCGCGGGGCATCGCCGGCGTCATCCCTTCAGGGTCTGTTCGAGCACGTGCAACTGCTGGTTCAGCTCGGTCAACTGCTGGCGCTCGCCCGCGATCTTGCGCACCGCGTGCAGCACGGTGGTGTGGTCGCGGCCGCCGAACAATTCGCCGATCTCGGGCAGGCTCTTCTGCGTCAGCTCCTTGGCCAGGTACATGGCGATCTGGCGCGGCCGGGCGATGGAGGCCGGCCGCTTCTTGCTGTACATGTCGGCCACCTTGATCTTGTAGTAGTCCGCCACCGTTTTCTGGATGTTCTCCACGCTGATCTGCCGGTTCTGGATCGACAGCAGGTCGCGCAGCGCTTCGCGCGCGAGCTGGATGGACACGTCCTTCTGGTTGAAGCGCGAATAAGCCAGGATCTTGCGCAGCGCGCCTTCGAGCTCACGCACGTTGGAGCGCACGTTCTTGGCCACGAAGAAGGCCACTTCTTCGGGCATCTCCGCGCTTTCGGCGTGCGCCTTGTTCATCAGGATCGCCACGCGCATCTCCAGCTCGGGCGGCTCGATCGCGACCGTCAGGCCGGAGTCGAAGCGCGACACCAGCCGCTCGTGGATGTCCGTCAGGCCCTTGGGGTAGGTGTCGCTCGTCATCACGATGTGCGACTTCTTCGCCAGCAGGGCCTCGAAGGCGTTGAAGAACTCCTCCTGCGTGCGGTCCTTGTTGGCGAAGAACTGCACGTCGTCGATCAGCAGCAGGTCGAGCGAGTGGTAGCGCTCCTTGAACTCGTCGAAGGTCTTGCGCTGGTAGGCCTTGACCACATCCGAGACGAACTGCTCGGCATGGATGTAGAGAACCTTGGCGTCCGGCCGGTCGGCCAGCAGCTTGTTGCCCACCGCGTGCATCAGGTGCGTCTTGCCCAGGCCGACGCCGCCGTAGATGAACAGCGGGTTGTACAGCCGCCCCGGCGCGCCCGCCACGTGCAGGGCGGCGGCGCGCGCCATGCGGTTGGCCGAGCCCTCGACCAGGGCCTCGAAGGTCAGGCCGGTGTTCAGGCGGCTGCGGTGGGCGCCTGGCGCGGGTTCTTCGGCGGGAGGGCGCGCGTCCTGGGGTTCGGCCGCTTCGGCCGCCCCAGAAAGTGGCTTGGAAACGTCGGAAACCCCTGATTTCGTGGGCGATGACCGAGGAGCAAGCGCTAACTCTAGTTGAATCGGCTGACCATGCAGTTTCTCCAGGATGGCGACGATGCGTGCCGCGTACTGCGCGCGCACCCAGTCCAGCTTGAAGCGGTTGGCCACCAGCACGGTCAAGCGGGAGAAATCAGGCGCCACCTGGGCCGACAAGGGCTTGATCCAGGTGTTGAATTGCTGCTCAGGCAGTTCCTGCGCCAGCACATCCAGGCAGGCGGGCCAAAGGGTCGGACCCGTCTCGGATGCCGGGTGGGCCGCGAGCTGTTCTTGCATGAAGGGGGAGTTGGCTTGTGGATAAATTCCCGGCACCGGGTCGCTGCATTGTACGGGCCGGCCACGTTGTCCACAAACCGCGGCGCTCTTCCCGGCGGCGTGTCGAACTGCCCGGTGCGGGCCGCGGATTGGAGCGTTGGCGAATATTTGCGATAATGCGGGGTTTTCCTTGGCGGCGGGATGGATGCCCGCTGCGCGGATGGCGGGGCGGCCCCTGGCGGATTGCCCGTGACCCCATGCCGCACCGGGGCGGCGCCAAGCCGGCCCAGGAACCACTCCACGGCACACAGAGATTCAACCTCCAAAGGACGATTTGTCATGAAACGCACCTACCAGCCCTCGAAGACGCGCCGTGCGCGCACGCACGGCTTCCTGGTCCGCATGAAGACGCGCGGCGGCCGCGCGGTCATCAAGGCGCGCCGCGCCAAGGGCCGCAAGCGCCTGGCGGTCTGATTTCCTTGCGGCGGATGCGCGCGCGATGGGTGAGCCGCTGGCGTCTGCCTGGCCGGGTTTGAGCGCGCGCGCATGCAGCGTCTGCGCACGCGAGCCCAGTTCCAGGCGCTGCTGGCCCGCCCGCCGGTGGCGCGCACGGCCCATTTCGTCTTGCACCGGCTGCCCTTGCCGACGCCGGACGACCCTGCGGCTGACGGCCTGTTCAAGCCCGGCGACGTGGCCTGGCTGGGCGCCATGGCGCCCAAGCGCTGGGCGCGCCGCGCCGTGACGCGCAACGCCATCCGCCGGCAGGTCTACGCCGTGGGTGAAAGCGCCCTGTCTCCGCTGGCCACTGGCGCCCGTCTGGTGCGGCTGCGGGCCGCGTTCGCGCCGGCGCAGTTTCCCAGCGCCTCCTCGGCGGCGCTGCGGCGCGCGGTGCGCGCCGAGCTGATTCAACTGTTCGCGCGGGAGCCGGCATGATCCGGGCCGCGCTGATCGCCATCGTCCGGGCCTACCGGCTGCTGCTGTCACCCTGGCTGGGCTCGGCCTGCCGCTTCGAGCCGACCTGCTCGCGCTACGCCATCGAGGCGCTGGAGCGGCATGGCGCGGCCATGGGCAGCTACCTCACGCTGCGCCGGCTGGCGCGCTGCCAGCCCTGGTGCGCGGGCGGCTGCGATCCGGTGCCCGCGGCCCGGCCCCGTCTTTTCACCCGCCTGCCGGGCCTGGCCGCCGAGCCGCCCGCCAAGACTTCCGAGCCGACATGAACGACATCCGACGCACCATCCTCTGGGTGATCTTTGCCTTCTCGCTGGTCATGCTGTGGGACCAGTGGCAGGTGCACAACGGCCGCAAGGCCACCTTCTTCCCCAGCGCCTCGGCGCCGGCCGCCACACCCAGCGCGCCGGCTTCGGCGGCGGCGCCAAGCGCCACGGCGGCCGCCGCCGCGCCGGGCGCCTTGCCGGCGCTGCCCGCCGGCGGGCCGATCCCCGGGGCGCCCGACGCGGCCGCGATCCCGCGCGAGCGCATCGAGGTCACGACCGACGTGCTCAAGCTGGTGTTCGACACCGAGGGCGGCTCGGTGATCCGCAGCGAATTTCTCAGGCACCACGAGCAGGGGCACGCGGACCGCCCCTTCGTGCTGCTCGACACCAGCGCCGACCGCGTCTACCAGGCGCAGTCGGGCTTGATCGGGGGCCCGTTCCCCAACCACAAGGCGGCGATGAAGTTCAGCGGCGAGCGGCAACTGGCCGACGGCACGAACGAGCTGGTGCTGCGCTTCGAGTCGCCCGAGATGGGCGGCGTGCGGCTGGTCAAAACCTACACGCTCAAGCGCGGCGCCTACGTCGTGGACGTCCGGCACGAGGTCATCAACGCCGGCGGCCAGGCCGTCAACCCACAGCTCTACGTGCAATTGGTGCGCGATGGCAACAAGCCGGCGGGCGAATCGTCGTTCTACTCCACCTTCACCGGTCCGGCCTTCTACACCGAGGCCAAGAAGTTCCAGAAGGTCGATTTCTCCGACATCGAGAAGGGCAAGGCCGATTTCGTCACCGCCTCGCCGGACGGCTGGGTGGCCATGGTGCAGCACTACTTCGCCAGCGCCTGGCTGCTGCCCACCGGCACCGCGCACGACAACTTCGCGCGCAAGGTGGACAGCAACCTGTACGCCGCCGGCATGATCGCGCCCGTGGGCGAGGTGGCGCCGGGCGCCAGCCGCGCCGTGGCCACGCGCCTGTTCGTCGGCCCGCAGGAAGAAAAGATGCTGGAAGGCGTCGCCCCCGGCCTGGAGCTGGTCAAGGACTACGGCTGGCTCACCATCCTGTCCAAGCCGCTGTACTGGCTGCTCGACCAGTTGCACGGCTTCATCGGCAACTGGGGCTGGGCGATCGTCGCGCTGGTGGTGCTGCTGAAGATCGCCTTCTACTGGCTCAACGCCAAGGCCTACGCCAGCATGGCCAAGATGAAGGCCATCAGCCCCAAGGTCACGGCCCTGCGCGAGCGCCTGAAGGACAGCCCGCAGCAGATGCAGATGGAGATGATGCGCATCTACCGCGAGGAGAAGGTCAACCCCATGGGCGGCTGCCTGCCCATCATGATCCAGATCCCCGTGTTCATCGCGCTGTACTGGGTGCTGCTGTCGTCGGTGGAGATGCGCGGCGCGCCCTGGATCCTGTGGATCAAGGACTTGTCGGTGCGCGACCCGTACTTCATCCTGCCCGTCGTCATGACCATGAGCACGTTGCTTCAGACGGCCCTGAACCCCGCGCCGCCGGATCCCATGCAGGCCAAGCTGATGTGGTTCATGCCGCTGGCGTTCAGCGTGATGTTCTTCTTCTTCCCCGCTGGCCTGGTGCTGTACTGGATCACCAACAACATCCTGTCCATCGCGCAGCAGTGGATCATCAACACCCGCATGGGCGTGCCGCCGCAGTTCAACCTGCCCAAGTTCTCCTGACGGCGCGAAATCCTGGATGACCCCAAAACCCCGGCCTGCGCGCCGGGGTTTTTTCTTCTCGGGGCGATGCTTCGGTCCGGTGGACGAGGGCTGCGCCGCGGCCATCTTCTATGATCAGCGGCCCGCACGGTCAGGACAGCAGCCCGGCCGGCGGCCAGGCCCGCCAGCCCCCGCCGGCGAGGCGCCGACAAAAGCAACATCACCAGTGAGACAAACCATGAGCAATATCTTCGACGGCCTCCGCGTCATCGACTGCAGCAGCTTCATCGCCGCGCCCGGTGCCGCGACGGTGCTGTCCGACTTCGGTGCCGACGTGATCAAGATCGAGCCGCCCGGCGTCGGCGACGCCGGCCGCAACCTGTCGCGCCTGCCTGGCAACCCCAAGACCGACCAGTCCTACGGCTGGCTGCTGGACAACCGCAACAAGCGCGGCATGGTGATCGACCTGACCCAGCCCGACGGTCAGGCCGTGCTGCACCGGCTGGCCAGCCAGGCGGACGTGTTCATCACCAACTACCCGCTGGCCGTGCGCAAAAAGCTCAAACTGGGCTACGAGCAGCTCGCCCCGCTGAACGAGCGGATGGTGTACGCCTCCTTCACCGGCTACGGCGAGCGCGGCGCCGAGGCCGCCAAGCCCGGCTTCGACATGACCGCCTACTGGGCGCGCTCCGGCCTCATGGACGGCTGCCGCCCGGACGCCGGCCTGCCGCCCGCGCGCGCGCTCACCGGCATGGGCGACCATCCGTCGGCGCTGGGGCTGTTCGGCGCCATCATGGTCGGGCTGTACCAGCGCGAGCGCACCGGGCGCGGCTCGGAGGTGGGCTCCTCGCTCATCGCCAACGGCTTCTGGGCCAACGGCTTCAACGTGCAGGCCGCGCTGTGCGGGGCCACCTTCTACGCCCGGCCGCCGCGCGAGCAACTGTTCAACGCACTCACCGCCTACTACCGCTGCCGCGACGGCAAGTGGCTGATCCTGACCCTGCTCAACGAAGAGCGCCACTGGCCCGTGCTGACCAAGTGCCTGGGCCGCGAGGTGCTGGTCGACGACCCCCGTTTCGCCAAGCAGGCCGACCGCTTCAAGCACTCCCACGCGCTGATCGCCGAGTTGGACGCCGCTTTCGCCACGCGCGATCGCGCCGAGTGGCGGCAAATCCTGAATGCGGCCGGGCTGGTGTTCGAGATCGTCGCCAGCGCCGAGGACACCGCCACCGACCAGCAGGCCATCGACGCCGGGGTGCTGGTGCCGTTCGAGAACGACACCCTGATGACCGTGGACAGCCCGCTGCACGTGGCCGGCGTTGCCAAGGTGAAGCCGCGCAAGGCGCCCGACGTGGGCCAGCACACCGATGAAGTCCTGCGCGAGGCGGGCTACGACGCCGCCGAGATCGCCCGCCTGCGCGACGGCAAGGCGGTGGCTTGACCCACTCTCGGTGCGTCTCGTTTGCTATATAAAGAATAGCTATTGGCGCAATGAGTACGTGGGCTAAAGGCCGATTTCATTGAAAATTTCCACCCCTGCGAGGGTGGGCGCCGGCGGCTAGGGCCGGCCCGTCAGATTCCCAGCGCGCCCAGATCCACGCGCCCGTCCTTCACCGGCGGGCACCAGAAGTAGGCGCCCGTCACCGGCCGCGTGAAGGTGAAGAGACCGTCCGTCACGCCGTCTTCCACGCCCATCATGCGGCGCCACTGCATCTCGAAGGCGTCCAGCGAGTGGCCGAAGCCGACGAACATGGTGCCGCCGCGCAGGCCCTCGCCCCAGGCCATGTTGCGCCGCAGGATGTGCGCGTCGGTCTTGAAGCTGTCCTGGTCCGTGCGCTTGACGTGCGACGACGCCGGCGCATCCTTGTACTCGCTGTTGTCGGCGTGGTGGCGGCCGATCACGTCGTCCATGCGGCCGGCCGCCTGCTGCGCGGCCAGGCGGGCGAAGTCGTGCCGCCATTGCTGCACGGCAACGAAGCTAGCCCCCCGCGCGTCAATGGCGGCCGCGACGGCTTTGTCGCCCTCGGGGTTCTCGGTGCCGTCCTCGTAGCTCGACAGGTCGCGGTTGACCGCCCCGCCGTGGCGGAAGCCGTCCGCGCAGGCCTGCAGCGCGAAAGCCGGCGCCAAAACCTTGGCCACCTGCTGCGCGCGCAGCAGCAAGTCGCCCCGGTCGTCGCCGCGCAGCCAGCACCACAGCGCCCCCGGCGTGGCCGGCGCATCCACGCCCGGCGCGGCGATCTGAGGGAAGTCGCGCAGCCCTGCCACCGGCCGGCCCAGCGCCACCGCCAGCGTCTGTCCCACGCCCAGCACCAGCGCCCGGCCGTCGGCCAGCGGCGCCAGGGCGCGCAGCGCGGCGGGCGCCTGCGTCACATCGAACAGGGTGAAGCTGAGGTAGCACGCCAGCGGCGGCGTGGTTTGCAGGATGGCGGCTTGGCAGTGGTCGGCGGCGAGCATGGGCAGGGCCTCGTGGCTTGTTGGGGGGTACGGAAAGCGTCGAACAGTGGGAATGATAGGGCGCAAGCTACCATCCCCCGCCATGCCCATCCCGCCGCCCCGCTCCACGCCCGATCCGATCGCCGCCATCGCCACCGCGCCCGGGCGCGGCGCGGTGGGCATCGTGCGCGTGTCCGGGCCCGACCTGCGCGCGCTGGCCCAGGCCCTGTGCGGGCGCGTGCTGGCGCCGCGCGAGGCCAGCTACGGCCCCTTTCTGGACGAAGGCGGCGCGCCCATCGACCAGGGCCTGGCCCTCCACTTCCCGGCACCGCGCTCGTACACCGGCGAGGACGTTCTGGAGCTGCAGGCGCACGGCGGCCCGGTGGTGCTGCAGTTGCTGCTGGCGCGCTGCCTGCAGGCCGCCGCCGAGGTCGATCCGGCCGCCGGCCTGCCGCGCCTGCCCCGCCTGCGCCTGGCGCGGCCGGGCGAATTCACCGAGCGTGCGTTTTTGAACGGCAAGCTGGACCTGGCGCAGGCCGAGGCCGTGGCCGACCTGATCGACGCCAGCACCGCCGCCGCCGCGCGCTCGGCCAGCCGGTCGCTGGCGGGCGAGTTCTCGCGCGCGGTGCACGCGCTGCGCGATGGCCTCGTTCACCTGCGCATGCTGATCGAGGCCACGCTGGACTTTCCTGAAGAAGAAATCGACGTTCTGTCGGCGCACGATGTGCGCGGACAGCTATCAAACTTGCAGCAATCCCTGGCCGGCGTGCAGGCGCGCGCGCGCCAGGGCGCGCTGCTGCGCGAGGGCATCAAGGTGGTCATCGCCGGCCAGCCCAACGCTGGCAAGAGCAGCCTGCTGAACGCGCTGGCGGGCGCCGAGCTGGCCATCGTCACCCCCATCGCCGGCACCACGCGCGACGTGGTGCAGCAGACCATCCAGATCGACGGCGTGCCGCTGCACGTGCTCGACACCGCCGGCCTGCGCGAGAGCGGCGACGAGGTGGAGCGCATCGGCATCGCGCGTGCCTGGGACCACATCGAAAGCGCCGACGCCGTGCTGTGGCTGCACGACCTCACGCGCCGCGATGCGCCGGACTACATCGCGGCGGAAAGCGTGATCGAACGCAAGCTGCCCGCCGCGGTGCCCGTGCTGCACCTGTGGAACAAGCACGACGCCGCGCCCGGCGCCGCCGTGCCGCCTGACGGCCTGCTGCTGTCCGCGCGCACCGGCGAAGGCCTGAACGAGTTGCGCCAGCGCCTGCTGCATCTGGCCGGCTGGCAGGGCGGCGCGGGCGAGGGCTTGTTTCTGGCGCGCGAACGCCACCTGCAGGCACTGGCCCAGGCCGCCGGCCACCTGCACGATGCCGGCGCCCACCTCCAAGGCCCCGCGCTCGACCTGCTGGCCGAGGAGCTGCGCCTGGCGCAGAACGCGCTGGGCGCGATCACCGGCGAGTTCACGGCCGATGACCTGCTGGGGGTCATCTTTGCGCGCTTCTGCATCGGCAAATGAGTTGGCATCCATGTCCCGTCTGCTGGCCTTGATGGTCGTCGGCGATGACAAGCCGACCGGCCGATCAAGTCAACGGCAAAGGCGTGTGCGAAGTGGCGCCGCACCAATCAATCGGGTGAGAAATGAGTACTCAAAGAAACATCATTAGCCACGGCATTCGCGACAATCACACCCGTGGCAAGGTCGCCGACTTTCTCGCCGAGAAGATGGCTGTAGGCAGCCACCTCTCCGTGGTGTCGGCCTACTTCACCATCTACGCCTACGATGTGCTGCCCAGCCAGCTTGACCAGATCGACCATCTGAACTTCTTGTTCGGCGAGCCCCGCTTCATCGCTTCGCTTGATCCGGAGAAGACCGACAAGAAAGCCTTCAAGATCGAAGATGAAGGCCTGGAGTTGGCCAATCGCCTGCAACAGAAGGAAATCGCTCGTCGTTGCGCTGAATGGCTGCGCGACAAGGTCGATATCCGCTCGGTACGCCAGGCTAATCTCTTGCACGGCAAGCTGTACCACATTGACGATGGCCGACGTGAACACGCCCTGCTGGGTAGTTCCAACTTCACCCGGCGTGGACTAGTACATCAACACGCAAATTTCGGAACGAAATGCGTAGCGAGTTTCTGATCCGCATCCTGTCGAGTGAACCGCCATTCGATGGTTCGTCGCTGGTCGTTGCGCGCCTGCTGCCAAG
>Ga0075163_10009386_pt1 | contig 12839 bp, 14 predicted proteins | sample JI1023141ADNA_FD_71478 | JGI IMG/M metagenome (GOLD analysis project Ga0075163, IMG submission 71478) | Wastewater effluent complex algal communities from Wisconsin, to seasonally profile nutrient transformation and Carbon sequestration -... | ecosystem: Engineered > WWTP > Effluent > Algae...
GTGATCGGTTCCCGCCCGAGCAGGTTCGTCCAGATCACCAGCGGCGCGTTCGGCACCAGATTCGCGACGGCCAGCGACAGCCACTGCTTCGTGAACTCGCGATACTCGCGCACGTCCTCGAAGCGCCGCACCGGGCCGCTGTCGATCTTCCGCCCTTTGGGATCTCGCTCGTCGCCGCCTTTCCGCCGGCGCACGAGCAGGCAGTACGGAGGATCGGTGATCAGCGCGTCGGCGCGACGACCCTCGAGCAGGCGCTTCCACGCCTCAGCGCTCGTCGAGTCTCCTTGAAGGCACCTGCCCGTCATCTCGTTGCGTCCTCGCGGCGGGCCTCGTAGCACAGGCTCCATGAGCGACGTGCACGTGCGGAACATGATGAAGAGCGACTTGCCACGCGTCGGCGAGCTGGCCGGTGCCCTCGTGCGCTTGCACCACTCGTGGGACCCGCGCCGCTTCTTCCTCGAGGAAGGCGTGGAGCAGGGCTACCAGTGGTGGTTCGCGAAGCAGCTCGATCACGAGGGCGTCGTGCTGCAGGTCGCCGAGGTCGGCGGAGCGATCGCGGGCTACGTCTACGGCAGCCTCGAGGATCGTGACTGGGCGATGCTGCTCGACGCCCACGGAGCGATTCACGACGTCTTCGTCGACGCAGCCTTTCGTCGGGCCGGAGTCGCGAAGGCGCTCATGTTGTCGGCCATCGCAGCGCTCGAAGGGCAGGGCGCAGCGCAGGTCGTTCTCTCGACGTCGACGTCGAACCCGCAGGCGCAGGCGCTGTTCCGCAGCCTCGGCTTTCGCGACACGATGATCGAAATGACGCGCTCGAAATAGGTAGGCTGCCCCCATGGGGGAGCCTTCGAACTACGAGACGAGCTCGACGTACGTGGGCGGGTTCGTGAAGGCGCTGCGAGCGGTCGGGCTGCTCACGCCAGACGTCGAGCGTCGCTTCGGAGAGTCACAGCGCGCGATGGTGGCCTCGGCCTACTCGCGCGGCTGGTGGCCCGGAGACGAGTCCGAGAAGCTCGCCCGGGCAGCCCTCGACGTGCACGGGGCCGCGAAGCTCGAAGAGGCCGGGCTGCTCACCACGCGCAACAGCGTCGGGCCCATCATCACGCCGCTCATCTCCGTCATCGGCGCGATCTTCGGGCTCAAGCCCTCGTCCCTCTTCGAGCGCATGGGAGATCTCGCGAGCACCTCGGTGCGCGGCGTGGGCTTCGAGTGGAAGTCGACGGGCTCGACGAGCGGCACCTTGCGCATCGAGTACCCCGAGGGGCTGGGCGGAGCGACCGTCGAACCCCTCTGGCGGGGCGCCTGCCGCTACGTCTTCGACACGGCGCGCGCGAAGGGTGAGATCGTCTCGTGTCAGGTCGACGGCAGCGTGCTGCTCTTCACGCTGCGCTGGTGACGATCAGCGGTGGTGCGCAGCGACGTCTGCGTGCTTCACCAGGAAGTCCTCGAACGTTCCCGTGAAGTCGACGACCTCTTTGCCGTTGCGCGGCGCCCAGATGCGCGTCGCGACTTCGCTGATGAGCTGCTGGTCGTGCGTGACGACGATGACCGTGCCCTCGTAGCGGGCGAGGCCTTCACCGAGCGCGGAGATCGACTCGAGGTCGAGGTGGTTCGTCGGCTCGTCGAGGATGAGCACGTTGTCTTTGCGCATCATCAGCTGTGACAGCAGGGTGCGCACGGTCTCTCCGCCCGAGAGCGTGTCGGTCGGCTTCATGCGCTCTTCACCCGAGAAGAGCATTCGGCCGAGCAGGCCGCCGATCTCCTCGTTCGACATCTTCACGTCCTGGTCGCGCAGCCACTGGTACACGGTGGTGCCCTTCTTGATCAGGCCGTGATGATCCTGCGGCATGTAGCCGACCATCGCGTTGTGGCCCCACGTGACGGTGCCGGTGTCAGGCGTCTCGGCGCCGGTCAGCATCTTCACGAGCGTCGACTTGCCCACGCCGTTCTTGCCGATCACGGCGATCTTCTCGCCTTTGGTGACGAGCGCGCTGAACGCGGGAATCACAACGTGCCCGTCATAGGCCTTCGAGATGCCCTCGATGGTGACCGTCTGCTTGCCGCTCGCGCCCTTCTGCTCGAACTTGATGAAGGGCCGCGCGATGTTCGACCGCTTCACGTCTTCGACCTTGAGCTTCTCGAGGGCGTTCTTGCGGCTCTGCACCTGGCTGGCGCGCGTGCCGGCCGAGAAGCGGGCCACGAAGTCCTGCAGCTGCGAGATCTTCTTCTTCTTCTCGCTGTTCTCCGACTCGATGCGCGAGCGCACCTGCGCCTTCTGCCGCACCATGTCGTCGTAGCCGCCCGAGTAGGTGATGATCGCCTCGTAGTCGATGTCGGCGATGTGCGTGCAGATCGCGTTCAAGAAGTGCCGGTCGTGCGAGATGGTGATCAGCACGCCTTCGAACTCGTGCAGGAACGTCTCGAGCCACCGAATGGACTCGAGGTCGAGGTTGTTCGTGGGCTCGTCGAGCAGCAGGCCCTCGGGCTTGCCGAAGAGCGCCTGCGCCAGCAGCACGCGCAGCTTGTAGCCACCGGTGAGGTTCTTCAGCGGGCCTTCGTGAAACGACTGCTCGATGCCCAGACCTTCGAGCAGCGCGCCCGCGTCGGACTCGGCCACGTAGCCGTCTTCTTCGGCGATCACGCCCTCGAGCTCGGCCAGGCGGTGCCCGTCGGCGTCGGAGAGATCGGCCTTCTCGAGCAGCTTGTTCTTCTCGCTCGTCGCCGCCCACAGCGGCTTGTTGCCCATCATCACCACGTCGAGCACGCGGGTCTCTTCGTACTGAAAGTGATCCTGGCGAAGAATGCCCAGCTTGCGCGGGCGCATGATGTCGCCGGTGTCCTGCTCCTCGTCACCCGCGAGGATCTTCATGAACGTCGACTTGCCTGCGCCGTTCGGGCCGGTGAGGCCGTAGCGACGGCCCGCCGAGAAGGCGACGTTCACTTCTTCGAACAGCTTCTTCGGGCCGTAGCCCTTCGACACGTTGACGATGGAAAAGGACGCCATGGCCGCGCCCTCTCGCATGTCCCGTGCTTGCTGTCATTCCCGCAGGCGGAGCACGGCCTCCCACTCTTCCCCCTCACGGCCGGGGAAGCTGTCTTTCGCCTTCACGAACCGCTCGAACGTGAACTTCGTGAAACGCCCGCGCACGTCGGCCTCGGTGGTGTCGAACGGCGGGCCACCGGTTCGCCCGTGGTTGTAGAACAGCCCGACGACTCGCCCTCCAGGCACCAGCGCGCCCTCGATGGCGGTGACGTAGCGATCGCGCGTCGACGGGTCGATGGCGCAGTAGCAGGTGTGCTCGATGACGGCGTCGAACGCGCGCGGGTGGCTCTCGTGCAGCGTGAAGACGTCGGCCTGGAGCAGCTCGAACGACACGTTGCTGCCCTGCAGGCGCTCCTGCATCGCCTTGATGGCCTCGGGCGCGAAGTCGATGGCGGTGACCTGGTAGCCCGCGATGGCCGCCGCGAACGCCTCGAAGCCACGGCCGGCGCCCACGACCGCGACGCGCGCTCCACGGGGAATGATCGCCTCTTTGATCATTCGCGCGATCGGCGGAGCACAGCGGCCCTTGTCCCAGCCCATGTCCTTCGTGAGGTAGCGCTCGTTCCAGCCGGCCGCGTTCAATCGCTCGTCGCTCATGGAGGAACGCTGTAGAACAGCCGCGGAGGCATTCCATGAAGAAGATCCTCGTTGCCGTCGATGGTTCCGATGCGTCGCTCAAGGGCACCCGCAAGGCGCTCGAGTGGGGCAAACCGTTCGGAGCAGCCGTCACGCTGATCTACGTGGTGCCGCCCATGGTGTTGCCGGGTGACGCGCCGTGGGCCCGAATGGACGAGATCCACGCCTCCGAGCTGAAGCGTGGCGAGAAGGTGCTCGCCGAGACGCTCGCGGCCGCAGGGCAGACGCCGCTCACCGTGTCGACGCGCTCGGTGCTGGGGCCTGCTGCCGAGACGATCAGCGAGCTCGCCGATGCCGAGGACTTCGATCTCGTGGTCGTGGGCAGCACGGGCAAAGGCGCCGTGAAGCGCATGCTGCTCGGCAGCGTCGCCGATCGTCTCGTGCACACCTGTACGAAGCCCGTGCTCGTCGTTCGATGAGCGGGAAGGTCGTCGGCCTCGCGATCTGCGAGCGTGGCCGGGTCGAGTCGAGCGCCGTGCTCTCACTGTCGCTGAACGAGCTCGGCATCGTCGGTGATCGTCACGCAGGCCCGACGCTCGTCGCGGGCCCCAGGCAGAAGGGCGTTCCGCGCGGCACCGTGCTTCCCAACACACGGCAGGTGTCGCTGGTTTCAGTCGAGGAGTCGAAGGTGATCGCCTCGGCGCTGGGAGTCGAGCGGCTCGACTTCACCTGGCTCGCGGCGAACGTCGCGCTCGAAGGGGTCGACCGGCTCACGCTCGTTCCCAGCGGCGCGCTCCTCGAGTTCTCTGGCGGCGTCGTGCTCGCGCTCGAAGGTGAGAACGAGCCCTGCCTCAAGGTGGGCAAGGTGATCGCCGCGAAGACTGGCCGGCCGATCGAGCGCGCGTTCGTGAAAGCGGCAGCTCAACGTCGTGGCCTGATCGCGCGTGTCCAGCGCGGCGGGACGGTCACGCTCGGAGAAGAGGTGCGCGTCTCGGGCCGGGGAGTAGGGTGATCGAGGAGGCACACATGAAGACCATTCTCGTCGCAGTCGATGGGTCCGAGCCGTCACTCAAGGGCGTCGCCAGCGCCATCGATCTCTCGAGGGGCCTGGGCCTGAGGCTCGAGCTCGTCTACGTCATTCCTCCGGTGCTGTTGCCGCCCTCGACGTACGCCGAGACGATCAAGAAGCTCGAAGAGGGCAATGCCGCGATGGCCAGCGCTGCGCTCGAGAAGGGCAAGGCGCTGGTGAAGGCCGCGGGCCTCGAGTGCGATCTGATCACCATTCACGGAGCCCCCGCCGAGTCGCTGGCCGATCTCGCCGTGGCAGAGCGCGTGTGGGGCGTCGTCATCGGCGCGAAGGGACACAACCCCGTGTCTCGGGTGCTGCTCGGCAGCAACACCGATCGCCTCATGCACATCTGCTCGAAGCCGGTGCTGATCGTCCGCTGATCACCACTCGGGTTCGGGTGGCGCGTCGTCAGGAGAAGCGCCCGCGAGGTTGAGCAGAAAGCGCGGGTGGTACACCGACCACAGAGTCGATTCGTTCATCGGCCCCAGCGCCTCGAGCACCCGCTCGGCCCATTCGGTGGGAATCGCGCGCTCGCCGAAGATCGCTCCCAGCATCACCCCGACGACGGCCGCGTTCGTGTCGGCGTCTCCACCGCGATTGGCCGCGTCGCGTACGCCCTCTTCGAACGACGGCGCGTGCAGCACCTCCCAGAACGCCAGCCGAAACGCGATGCGCACCTGGGTGGGGTTGAGGAACAACGACAGCTCGGGTCCATAGAGCTGCGGGTCGGGGTCTTGCGCGATCTTCAAGTCCTCCCGGAGCGTGTCAGCAGCCTCTTTGATCTTCTGCACCCAGTCGGACTGCTCGCGGCCCAGCGTCGCCGCGGCGTACGAGAGCTCGGTCTCGGCAACCTTGACGATCTCCTTCGGGTCGATGCGCTCGCCCTGCGCCATGATCGCCGCCGAGATCACCGCGTTCACCGTGACCGACGCGATCTGACAGATCGGCGCGAAGTTCGTCAGCGAGGTGTCGTCGAGGGTCGCGCGCAAGCGGGCGTCGCGGTGTTTGGGCTGCTGAAAGAAGACGCCGAGCACCCCCGTGCGTGCGAGCGCCATGTTGTTGCGCGGTGTCTGCCCGTGCTCGAGCCACACCCGCAGGCCCAGCGTCTCGAGCATGCGCCCGTCGAGGATCTGATCAGCTGTCGCCTTGAACGTGTCGGGCAGATCGAAGGCCGACGGCATCCACGCGAGGTAGGCCTTCGCGACCTCTCTCAATTCGTAGACGTGCTTCTTCCGCAGCACCGTCGCCAGCGCGACCGCCATCTGCGTGCCCCACGTCGTCTGCCCTCGCTTGAGCTCGAAGCGGCCACCGCCCATCGGCTCCATCACCGGGTACTCGGCCAACGTCGGAAAGTCGGGCGCGTTGATGTTCTTGAGCTCGTTGGGAATGCCCATCGCTTCGCCCACCGCGAGCCCAAGCAATGCGCCCCGGCTTCGCGTGAGCCGCGTGCTCTCATCAGCCACGGTGGGCAGCTGAGACTTCTTCAGCGGCTTTCGCGGCGGCGGCACCGCGTCTTTTTACCAGCGGAACCACCCAGAATCACGAGGGTCCTTGATGGGAAATCCCAACGGTCGCGAGATCATGAGAAACTTCGCGTCGCCCAATCCGACAATGTAGGCAAAGGCGCACCTGCCCCTCCACGGAGACTCCATGAGCATCGACGGCATTCGCAGCTCGCTGAACACGGCCCTTCGCAACAACAGCATCACGCGAGACGAAGTTCGCAAGCTGTTCACCGCGGCCAAAGACGGCAACACGATCGACGCGGGCGAGAAGGCCGAGCTGGCCGCGATTCTTCAGACGCACGGCTCGAAGTTCAGCGTCGCCGCCAAGGCCGAGTTCTCGCGCCTGCTGGGCACCTCGCCGCAGCCGCCCCCGCCGCCTCCCGCGCCGACGAACGAGCCCGTGAAGGTGACGCACGAAGCGACCCGCATGCCGTGGACGACGACCTACTGGCCCATGGCCGGCTACGGCGGCAACACCGATGGCTCGGCGTCGTCGAACCTCTGGGCGAAGGAAGGCCCGATGGCGAAGTTCGACGCGCTGCTGAAGGCGCGCGGTCAGACCGAAGGCGCCCGCAACTTCGAGCTGAAGCCTGCGCTCAACTGGCTCATCAACAAGGAGTCGGGCCACTACATCCCCAACTCGTCGCTCAACGAGAAGGACGCCGAGCGCACGACGGGCGTCGACTTCAACGCCAACGGCAAGATCGATGCTGACGTGGCGTGGGACTTCATCGATGGCAACGGCCAGTTCGGCAAAGACGGCAAGATGGACAGCTCGATGAGCGTGGGCTGGTGGGGCAGCTGCGACAAGGTCGCGCGCGCCGGCATTCTCTTCGAGGAGCCCAAGAAGGACGTGGTGCTCAACGGCGTCACCTTCACCACGCAGGACATCAAGGGCCTGCTCACCGTGCTCGCCGACAGCCAGGGCGGCGGCTCCGACTTCGTGGGTAACCGCTACGACGCCAACCCCGACGTGGTGGCGCTGAAGAACGGCCAGCAGGTTCGCGGCACCATCGTCACCGAGCTCGAGTTCGCCACCCGCGGCCAGCAGGACTGGACGATCAACAGCACCGCGCTGCCCGACGAGGTGAAGATGCGCCTGCTCGACGGCACCGAGAAGACCTTCAAGAAGTCAGAGCTCAACTACGTCGCCCGCGAAGACAAGCGCGATGACCCGGTCCTGATGCACGAGACCATCGAAGCGTGGCTGAAGTCGGGCCGCCCTGCCGTGATGGACAAGGACTCCGGCGATCACGTGTGGAACTACAACTTCTACAAGGCCGACGACACGCTCTACAAAGACGGCCTCAAGCCCTCGTGGGCGAACGACGAGCTGCTGAAGAAGGGCTTCAAGGGCCCTGCTGGCGACGGGAAGATCACCTGGGTCGAGCGCAGCGTGTCGCTCGGCGGTGGCGGTGGCACTGAGACGTACCGCTACTGGCTCGAGGAGAAGGGCGGCAAGTTCGTCAACGGCGGCTACGACCCCACCAGCCCGAACCCCGACTTCCTGTGGCGCCCGCAGACCGAGGCCGCGTTCACCGGCAAGAACGATCGCAACCCGTTCGTCGATCCCAAGCTGGTGAAGGAGATCTACGAGGCGTCGATTCGCTGAAGCGTCGTTGATGCCGAAGTCTTCGAAGGCCGGCTCTTCACGGAGTCGGCCTTCTGCTTTTCAGCTCGATTCATCTCACCGCGTTTCGGGCCGTCGAGAGATCGGTCGCGTCGTCGGTGCCGCCTTCGAGCCCGTCAGCGCCGAGCGTCGAGACGACTGGCACTCCGTTCACGAGCGCGTAGCGAAAGGGATTTCCCCACGGGTCGACGGGTGGATCTCGCAGCACACGGCGCTCGAGCAACGGCGTGAAGCCCTGCTGAACGTCGGGATAGCGGCCGGTGATCGCGAGGTACGAGTCGAGCGCGTTCTCGAGCGTCTTGAGCTCGTTCTTCGCGGTGGTGACGCGCGACTCACGCAGTTGGCCGATCGCGTACATGCCGACGGCGCTCATGAGCATCGTGATGATGGCGATGACGACGACGATCTCGATCAACGACATGCCGCGACGGCGGGAGTGACGCATGGTGGCTCCTGGTGAAGGTGGAGCCGCGGCGCTGAGCAACCGTCGTGCCTCGTCGTCTCCTCAGGGAGTTGGACGCGCGTGATCCTCGTGTCGTTGTCGAAATGTCAGCGACGCCAACTCAGGCGATGACTTCTTCGCTCTCGGGCTTGCGGCCGTGCCAGCGGCGAAGTGACACGCGCGGAGGTCCACCGCCCCACTCGATGAACGCGTAGTGCAGCTCGAGGCGTTGACCGAGGCGGCCGAGGCCGAGATCGACCATCGGAATCCACGTGCCGGTGTTCACGTACACGCGGCCGTTCGCGAAGGTGCGCAGCATGGGCACGTGCGTGTGGCCCATGATCACCGCGTGCACCGATGGGTGGGTCTTCATCTGCCGCTCGGCGAACCGATCGAGGTGCTCGAAGAAGCCGACGTCTTGCCGGAGGAACTTCGTCAGCTTCTCGAACGGCCGCTTCTTCCACCACGCCGGGTTGAAGCGCGCCTGCACGAGCGCCGCGAGGCTGATGCCCACCATGCGCGTCGTGAAGCCGGTGTCGAAGATGAGCCCGCCGACGAAGAGCGGCCAGAACGGGTGCACCTTGTCGAGGTAGGGCCGTTCGCGAACGAGCTCGTTCACCACGTGCAGAATGAACAGCGAGCCCCAGGGCAGGTTGAGAATCGGGTCGCGTCCGGGGCGGGGCAGGGTGAGTCGCTTCCAGTCCATCGCGTGCAGCGCTTCGAACTGGTGCCCGTGGTGAAACTGCACGCCGTCGAGGGTGAAGAACGGGTGCTCGGTCGAGAAGTGCACGCGCGGGTGTTCGTCTTCGCCCGTGATCGCGTGACAGAAGAGCCGCTGCACGCCGGGAAAGTGGAACTCCATGTCGTGGTTGCCGGGCTGAAACGTCAACTCGTTGCGCGGGTTCTCCATGAAGCGCGTCAGCGCGGCGAAGACCTCGGGGTGGCCCTTGATGCAGCGGTACAGCTTGATCTTCGCGAGGCGCTCCGAGATCGCGTCGGGGAAGCGGCCCATCACCGGCACCTTCAGCAGATCGAAGATGTCGCCGTTGAGCACGAGGTGAACGGCGTCGTCTCCGTGTTCACCGGTCGAGTAGCGGAGCAGCAGCTGCGCGAGCCGGTCGTCTTCCTTGAAGTCGTCGTAGATGTTGATGCGGCCGCGTTTGTGCCCCGTGCCCAGATGCAGATCGGACAACACGAGGCCAAAGCGACGCATTCGTGAACTCTACTCGGTTGCAGCGTTCTTGATGCCTTCGGCCACGGTGCTCGCGATGGCCTTGGCGACGGCGATGAGGGGAATGACGGCCAGCATGCCGACGACGCCTCCGAGCGTGCCGCCTACGCTGATGCCGACGATGACCGTCATCGGGTGCATGTCGAGGCTCTTCCCCATGACGATCGGGCCGATCGCCATCGCGTCGATGAGGTGAACGATGACGTAGATGGCGACGAGTACGCCGATCGATGGCGCGTTGGGATCGAGCAGCGAGAAGAAGATGCCTGCCGACGCACCGATGAACGGGCCCGCGAAGGGAATGACGTTGGCGAGGCCGAAGAGCACCGCGAAGAGAAACGCGTTCGGCATGCCCGCGAGCCAGAGCGGAATCGCGACGAGGACGGTGACGAGCAGGTTCTCGACGGCGGTGCCGATCAGGTACGAGCCGATCTGCCGATCGACGCGATCGATCATCACCAGCGCGTTCTCGAAGTGACGGTTGGGTACGAACGAGACGACCGCACGCTTCATCGCGGTGCCGTCGAGCAGCAGGAAGAAGGCGATGATGAGCGCCAGCACCACGCTGCCGGCCTGCGAGAGCAGCCCCAGCGCCATCGTGGGCAGCCCTTCCATCAGCGACTTGCGCTGCCCCTGCAGGAAGTGGCGTAGCTTCTCGAACGCCGCGTGCCAGTCGACCTGTTTGTAGCGGGCGCTGAGCGAGGTCTGCCAACCGTCGAGCCGCTCCTCGAGCTGAATCTCGAAGGCGCTCCGTTCACCGGGCTGCGGCGCCTGTTCGAGCCACGACTCCAGCGACGGCCAGACGCCGGCGACGATCAACGCGAGGCCGCCGAGCAGCGCACCGAAGCAGATCGCGACAGCCCTCGAGCGTGAGACGCCCCGGTTCTCGAGCACGTCGGCGAGGGGACCGACGACGTAGGTGAAGACGACGGCGACGATCACCGGGGCGATCAGAAAGCGCAGCACCCACCCGACGCCGATCACCGCGGCGATCGCGAGCGCGATCACGATCGCCTGCACGACCTTCTCGCCCAGCGTCAGCCGCTTCAGCGGGGGAATGAGCGTGCCCGCCGGAAAAGAGCCGGGAGCGCTCACGTGTTCTCTCCCGGCTTCTTGAGCACGGGCGGTGTCGTCTTCGAGGTCTGACGAACCGAGTCCGACAGCTCACGCAACCGCGCGCCCGTGATTCGCGCCAGGTTCCAGACGATGCGCGCGCCGAGCCGGGAGTCGCGATCGAGCAGGTGCTCCAGATCGGACTGGAAGATGCCGAGCAGCACGGTCGGCTTGCGCACGACACACGAGGCGGTGCGGGCGATCGACTCCAGCAGCGCGAGCTCGCCGAAGAACTGCCGCTCACCGAGCGTGACGAGCAGCTTCTCGTTGCCGTCGTCGAGGTGCATCACGATGTCCACCGAGCCCGACTTGATGATGTACATGCCCGCGCCGGTCTGCCCCTCGCGGAAGACGACCTCTCCCGGGGCGTACTCGCGCACGTGCAGCACCTTCATGACGCGCTTCAGATCGCTGTCCTTCAAGTCCTTGAACAGCGGAACCGCGCGCAGCGTCGCCAGCTCGTCCTCTGCAGTCACCGCGCTCGCAGGCGGCTTCCAGAGGGCCAACTCAGTCTCGACCATGCACTGATCCGTAGCATCGGAACTTCGGTTGGCAATTTCCCCAGCCCGCCCCGGTGACGGAGAATCAACGGGTATGCGCGCCAGCTACCCAGCCGACTCTCCGCTCCACGCGTTCACCGAAGACGAGGTGAAGGCGATCTTCGCGGCGGGCTCGATTCGCATGTGCGTGGCAGGAGAGCCGATCGTCACCGAGGGCGAAGCCGGTGACTCGATGTACTTCGTGATCGAAGGGCAGGCCGAAGCCCGCGTGCACACCCGCACCGTTCGCAGCTACGGCTCGGGCGCGTACTTCGGTGAGCTCTCGTTCATCAACCCGGGCCACAAGCGCAGCGCCACCATCGTCGCGGTCACCGATGCCTGGCTGCAGGTGCTCGATCAGAAGAGCATTCAGGCGCTGCTCGTCAGCCACCCGAACGCGATCTTCACGCTCATGCGCCGCACCTGCGCGTTCCTCGTCGACGCCGAGCGGAACCTGGTGGGCGATCTGCGGCGGCAGAACGCCGAGCTCGTCGACACGATCAAGAAGCTCGAGTTCACGCGGAAGCGGCTGACCGAAGAAGAAGAGACGGCGCGCACCGATGGGCTGACCGGCTTGTCGAACCGGCGCTGCTTCGATGCCGAACTCCCCGTGTTCATGGAGCGCGCGCAGGCCATCTCGTCAGGCCTCGCCCTCATCGCGATGGACCTCGATCACTTCAAGCCGGTGAACGACACGCTCGGGCACGCCGCCGGCGACTTCGTGCTGAAGGAGGTCGGGAAGATCCTCCGCGGTCAGATTCGCCGAACAGACCTGCCGTGCCGCGTCGGTGGTGACGAGTTCATCATTCTACTGGCCGATCTCACCGAGGCGGCTGCGAAGAACCGGGCCGAGTCCTTGCGCGCCGCGATTGGCTCGTTCACGCACCCCGGCAACGAGCGCGGCATTCGCATCACCACGACGATGGGTGGAACGCTGTACCGCCCGGGAGAGACGGTCGAGGTGTTCATGCGCCGGGCCGACGAAGCGCTCTACGCGGCGAAACGCGCAGGGCGAAATCGCGTGCACTGGGTGCCGTGAAAACGTGGCCGGCGCACGCAGCGACGCTAACCTTCTGATGCATGCACGCTGACTTTGACTTCGTCGAGGACGAGCAGGGCGGGCGGTTCGTCGCCACAGGCGGACCGGTCGTCGAGCTTCGGCAGATGGTGGCGAAGGGTGAGATCGACAACGCCGCCAAGCACTACGAAGAGACCGGCGCCGTCGCGCGTGACGGGCTGCTCGAGGAGGCCGCCAACGCGTCGTTCGAGACGAAACGATCGATCGCGCTGATGTTCCGCAAGGCGCGCGACTTCGGAGCGGCGGCGCGGGTGTACCAGCACGCGAAGCTCGAGACGGAAGCGGCGGCGGCGTTCGAGCAGGCGGGTGAGTTCGCTGCGGCGGCGGCCTGTTGGGAGCGCTCTGGGGAAGTGCTGAAGGCTGCGGCTGCGTACGAGCGCGCGGGCAAGACCGATCAGGCGCTCGAGCTGTATCGACGCGGTGGTGCTCCCGAGCGTGCGGCCGAGACGCTCGCGAGAGGGAACCGTCACCTCGACGCCGCGAAGGAGTTCCGCCGGCTGAACAACACGCACGCAGAGGTCGAGATCCTTCGGGCTGGCTTGGCCGCCGAGCCCACCAACGTCGAGATCGCGTCACGGCTCGCCGAGCTGATGCTCCAGCACGGGCACGCGGA
>Ga0075163_10009387_pt1 | contig 12839 bp, 8 predicted proteins | sample JI1023141ADNA_FD_71478 | JGI IMG/M metagenome (GOLD analysis project Ga0075163, IMG submission 71478) | Wastewater effluent complex algal communities from Wisconsin, to seasonally profile nutrient transformation and Carbon sequestration -... | ecosystem: Engineered > WWTP > Effluent > Algae...
GCTCCGAGCCAAGTCCCCCAATCGAAATCACGACCATCGGTCGATCCCTGCGCACGATCGAAATCCCAAATCGGGCCGGCGGTGATTTTGCCAGTACGCGGCTTGTGCCAATAGGAACTCAAGCGGAAGGCATCGGCATTCTTGGTTGCGGTGTTCAGGATGTGATGATCGACCATGGCACCGACATCAAAGTACTTGGCATAGCCGTTTACTGGGTCCGTGAAGGTAGGTCCGCTCAGATTGGCCCATGCGTCACCGAGGTGGCCCCGGAACCAGTCACTCTGCACCGTGGTAACAACCTTGAACGGATCAGCCGAAACTTCACGAGGATTGACCCACGCCAAAATGTTGGCACCAGGTCCACCCGTGCCGGCGTTGCCAAAGCTCTGTCCCGCGAGCGGACGAATTCCCACCTCACCGGCATCCAGACGATCTGCCTTGAACATGTATCCGCCCTGGATGGCCGGTAGCGTCTTGTCCGCAATGGTGAGATTTTCGACATTTACGCGGTCGCTTCCCCGCGTGATTTTCTCCATGAAGCTATAGACACCAAAGTAGTCCGTACCAGTTCCAGAACCCTCGATTGTGTCCGCTAGAGACTGCTCGTTGTGAATGTGCTCCACAAGTCTCGTCCGCACAGCGTAGCGGCCCGAATCATTACTGGTCCGATAGATGAGATCGTTGTGCATCATCGATCGGTCAAAGTAGTAGGGAGCATGCATCACCCAATCGGAGTGCGCAGGCATTCCCAGGGGACTACAGCTCTGATCGATTCCGTCTTCATCCTGTAGTTCCAGCGCCATGGAAAACTTGGGATCACCCGCCGTAGAGGAACCCCGACGTTCCAGCGAGCAGGGTGCAACCAGATCCGGAGGATTGGTGAGGCGCGCCAAGTTATCGGGAGCCTTGGGCTCGAAGATCATGATGTGGCCTTCCACCGGGGTGTTGTTGGCCATCACCGTGTTCCAGGTATGGGACACGATGAGCGGAAGATTCGAGGTGAAGGTCTGTGCCGCCGCATCGATCGCGAAGTACATCTCGCTGCCAAGCGGTCCGTCCGGTCGTCCCGGCTCGTAAGCACGGGCGCGAATCCGCGTATTGATCGTGACTGGAATCGGGCTGGCATACACCGGCGAGGGAGTCCGAAAGACCGTCTGCGTCCCGGTTCCCACACTGGTGATGTCCACGATCGGGGTCAGCGTTGGCGAAGTCGACAATCGGAAGGTCGTCGTCGAACCTACCACTACGTAGTACGTAGTGCCTGCCGTGATCCCCGCTGGCAAAGTCCCATTGGTGCTGACCTGCACCGGATCACCGCTAAAGAACGTGTGCGCGACCGTCGTGGTAATGATATCCGTAGTCGCCGCAGTTCCGGTCACTGCATCCCGGCGGATCTGGAACGCTCCGCTTGCCGTCAGATCGATGGTGGGCCCTCCGGGTTCGATCGCCAACTGGAAGCTGTCTGCGCTCACTACTTTGACAAAGTAGTTCACCGTAGCAACCAGCGGTGCCGGTCCAGACACCCGCACCAGGTCGCCACTCCCCAGTCCGTGAGCGGTCATCGTACACAAATCGGTGGTGGTATCGGCGGTGAAGGTGCCGACGATACCTGCCGTGCGGATCGGTCGAGAGCGATTGGTCGTGTAGCGAACGATCGCCGTGGGTGAGGTCACTCCCAGAGTGACCGGCAGAGTCGTTCCGGAATTGAACGCCCGGCTGGTGGGACCAAAGGTGACGCGCTCGGCCAGCGCCGAAGAGAGATTGTTGGGTGCCCCTGGCGTTGGGATCGCGAAATACAAGTTCGAGGTCGGTGCACTCGGTGCAGACAAACCATAGGAGACATCCGGCGTCTGTGCAGGATAGGGATCCCATGCGGGCGGCAACACCTCTCCCATTCTCCCGGTCAGCGCGAGATACTCTCCGCCTCGGTTTGAACAGCTACCTCCCGGATCTCCACCGGACAGACTGAAGCTTGTGTGCAGCGGCTTACCTGCCACCGCACGGTTCTTGCCGCTCGCGAACACCACCATGTAGGCCCCCGGCTGCATCAACGTGCCTTCCGGAAAAGCCCAGCGCGTCAAGTTCGACTTGCTGTCGGTCAGGTGATAGCCGCTCAGATCGAGCGGGGCGGTGCCGGGATTGTGAATCTCGATCCAATCCGATGTGGTGCCATCCTCATCGGTGAGTCCTGCCTGATTCTTGGCAAGAAACTCCGTGATCATCGGCGGCGGCCCAGGTACCACCAAGTCCGGAGGACTGATTCCGCCATCCTCACCACCGGTACTGGTAGTGCTCGAGCAGCCTGCCAACACGACGGTTAGCGCAAGTGCCATCACGCTCACAACAGATCGAGTACACCTCATCGCCTGGCCCCCTGGACGTCAGCATCACGGTGTCCGCGCCGCTCTACGCAACCGAGTTCCGTCGTCGGTTGCGGCGAGACGATCATCATATCGGCGTTTTCCCAAGACGGTCGAGGCGAAAGTGCAGCCGCAGTCAAACCCGCGAGATTTGCTCGCACTTCCGATGTAGCTCAATTCCCACGCCCTCCTCATACAACGACGCTTCCTCCACGCCTCGATCGCGAGCTAGGTAACCAACACGCGCTGAATCAGGGTGTATGTGGGCTGCGAGAACATCGTGATGCCGTGATCCATCTCAGATGCGGCACGACTACAACACCGATGAGGGAGGAGCTGTCGTCCGATTCCGTTTGGTGATCCATCGCGACAAGACTCCTAAGACGGTATCGGCGTGAAAGGGCTTGGCAATGTGAGCATTCATCCCCGCTTCGAGGCAGCGCTGTTTTTCGGTATCAAAGACATGTGCCGTCATCGCAATAATCGGCAGGGTTTCCATTTTCAACTCGTTGCGAATCCGCTGCGTTGCTTCGTAGCCATCCATGGTGGGCATCTGAACATCCATAAGCACGGCATCAAATCCATTTGGTGAGGATTGCAGAATCGATACCGCTTCGGCTCCATGACTGGCAACGGTGACCTGAAGCTGCGCACGTCTCAGTACCTCTCTGGCGACCAACTGATTAACGGGGTTATCTTCAACCAGTAACACGCTCGCCCCAGCCAGCAGTTCCGGTAGTGTGCTGATCGATTGCTCCATCGATTGACACGCAAGTGAAGTCGCTGTGGGCACTCCGAATTGGATCTGAAACGAAAACGTACTGCCATGCCCCAGCGTGCTCTCACAGTCGATCTCACCGCCCATTAACTGCACCAATTGCTTGCAGATGGCGAGCCCAAGTCCAGTACCACCATACTCACGGGTGGTCGATCCATCCGCTTGTGAGAACGGCTGATAGAGCAGCTTCTGGTGTTCTGGACTAATTCCGATTCCCGTGTCTTTGACGACGAAACGTACGGTTGCTTGACTGGGCCCCGATTCGATCACGAAGACCGCAACAGACACACCTCCGTGTGGGGTAAACTTGATCGCATTGCTGAGCAAGTTGGCCAGTACCTGACCGATACGCAGGGGGTCCCCGCAGACTCTGCTCGGTACGTCCTTGGCGATCCGTAGCTCCATCGCGATACTCTTCTGTGCCGCCTTCGGAGCCAACAGATCCAACTGCCGCTTCACCAGAGCCGCTAGATCAAAAGAAACATTTTCAATGTGTAATTTACCGGCTTCGATTTTTGAAAAATCAAGGAGGTCGTTAATGATGCCAAGGAGCCCGGACGCCGTGTCAAAGATTTTGGACAGATAGTCATCCACAGGCGGAGTCACTCGCATCTGCATTCCCAGCTCGCTAAGGCCAATGATCGCATTCATCGGAGTCCTAATCTCATGCGACATGTTGGCCAAAAACTGGCTCTTCGTTCGGGCGGCTCGCTCCGCCTCCTTCTTGGCCCCGTACAGCGATAGTTCCGCCCGCTTGTGCAGCGTCACATCCGCGAGAACCATGAGCCCCTTGCCGTTTACGGTATTGCAACTCATCTGATAAGTTCGAAGCTGACCGTCGAGGCACAGGATCTCTGCTTCATCGCTTCGCCTCCCCGAATCGGACACCACGCGTTTATGAAACTCACCGCTACGTTGGGGCTTGTGGGATGCCACTTGGAAGGATGAAGATGTCGCTGTCCGCCACCAATCCACGATGCTCGCGACCTGCTCCGGAGTGTTGCCAATTCGCTCCGCGAACAAGCGATTGGACAGCTCCACTTGACCCCCGGCGCTTAGTACAGCGATCTCTGCCGGAACACTATTTAGGATGTGACGGATTTCTTCTTGTCGTGACTCTTGCTCGGCCAAAGCTCTTTGCAGATCGGATGAAAGCCGTTCGTTGACCGCCGAAAAAAACGCAGCCGTCAGCGGTAGTATCAGGAGTAGCGTGGCGACCGAAAACCACGCCAGCGGAGTTCCGAGTCGCAGCATTGGTCCTTCAACTGGTGCCACCAAAACCGCTATTGCTCGCAGAAAGCACGTCACCGTCAACAGCAGCATGCACAGTCCAACCCACTTTCGCTCAAGTCGCCGGAGTGAATCGCTCGGACTGAGGGTCTCGTAGGTGATACGACCCAGCAGATAGGTCGCCCCGAGCGATCCCACAAGGATGCGCAGATTGAGTGATGAGTAGTGCCAAAGCGACGGCTGTACAAGCAACAGTGCGGTCAGAAGAAGCACCACCAGCAGGATCAAGCCCACGTGCAGCAGACCTGGACGACGAAGTCCAAAAAACCTGATGTTGCCACGGTAGAAGAACTCCAGGGCGGCAAACATACAGAGATTGGCAAGAGAAATTGCCACGAAGAAGGGAAGAACACTACGGAGGGTCGAGCTGACCGTGGCACCCGTGAGCAGCCACAGCCCTGTAGACCAGCAGCGGACACCTGGATAGTTGTGTCCACGGGTCATCATGAAGGTCTGAACCAGACATAGCATCAGCAAGACAACGGAAATCACCATCAGCGCAGTGAAAAAATCCAATGGCGGCATTCAGCGTCCTTGTCACAGATCCTGGCTGCGACCCATTTCAAAGCAGGTAGTTTCCTACGGAGAGCTCCCCCAAAGGTGCTCCCATGTCGAAGGCGCAAGATCCTTGGGAGTAATTTTCGCACAACAGCGCACCCATCGCCAGTGGTGTTTGAATCAGGTCAAAATACACACCCAACAAGAGATCGGACGGTAGGATTCGGTCGCACAGGTAGCCTGTAGGACGATGCGTACCTGGCTACCGACTTCGAGTCCGTTCACCGATGCTGCGCCGGCAATCCATGCCGTGGGACTTCCAAACAGAGCCTAGTCGCCAAGCGTCTGTCGTACCCAAGGCGAGGAGAAGGTCCGACGTGGATCGAGTTCCATCCGCAATTGTTGAAAGGACTGCCACTGCGGATACAGAAGGGACAGCTCCTCGGATCGGTGGTCGTGCTCTTTTCCCCAATGCGGACGGGCGCAAAGAGGCCTCATCTCTCGCCAGAACCCCGCCAAGTAGCGCGCTGCATCAGGAACGTCTGTCGTGTACGCTCCAATCTGACATGTGTCTACGCCGTACGCCGGACTGAGCCAGATTGTGTCTGCACGCACGAATCGCACTTCGGCCAAAAAGTTGATCCGGAGTCGCTCTCGATCAACGAGTCGTACCAATCGATCGAGCGCTTCATCACTCCTTTCCATTGGCAAAGCGGCTTCAGTTTCACGGTGTTGCAGGGGCATCTCGGTACTCAACATCAGAGAACCAGGACCAACTTGACGCGGTTTCTCGAACATTCGGGAAATCAAGCGATTGAGTGGCGGAATGCACGAAGGAATCCTCTCTTCTAAATAGACCACCGACGGAAAAACAAAGGCTTGCAGAATCGCTTCATCAAACCAGCGCTGCGTCCATCGGCTGGGAAACCGTGACTCTTTCTCAACGGTTCGTTCATAGCGGAACACCTGCGCGGATTGCGCATTCGGCATCCACCACACCTTGACGTATTCAGCGCTGCGCGCAATCGCAGGCAGTGCACCGATAACGTGCTTCACCGGAATCGATTCCACAGTCTGTGCCAAATGGAAAGCAGGCTGCACCCGCAGGGTCACTTGTGTCACCACCCCGAGCGAACCCAGATGCACACGAGCCCCATCGAGTCGGGGGTCACCTGCGCACAGCTCAACCGTCTCTCCCTGTCCATCGATCAGTCTCAACCCGAGTACGAGACTCGCCAGATTGCCATGCACCAGACTCGATCCGTGCGTACCGGTGGCGATCGCTCCAGCCACCGACTGGTGGGCAATCGATCCGACAATAGGCAAGGACAGTCCGATCTGTGCCAGCGCCTGATTCAGATGACACAGACGTGTGCCCGCTCGCACGGTGACCCATTCACGCTGTGTGTCCACGGCGATGATTCCGCGACAGCGATCAATGGACACAGCCAGTTCATCAGGTGCAGCAATCGCAGACCAGGAATGACCGGCCCCAACCACCCGGACACGCTTTCCTTGCTTCACCGCACCACGTACCAGCGTCGATAACTCCTCTTCCGTGGCTGGCTCGTGCCAGCTAAGCGGCCAAGATGACACTCCGGAAGCCCAGTTCACAAAGCGTCCCCACTTATCGCGTGGCACACCCAGCACAGTGCGTCGCAGCGGGCTACTCCAAGTAGAGGTCGAGAACATCCTTGCGCCGTTCTGCCATGGTACTGACATCGACATCACCTGCGAGTGCTACTGAGAGGAGCGCAGCAACAAGTCCGTAAGGGCTTTCCGATGGCACCGCAGTTGCTCGATCAGCTCTTGGTAGATGTCCGCGATCTCACCGAGCGCTTTGAGGTCCGCCGGCTTTTTCGGTGCCGGTATCGTCAGCAGACTGTCCAGTACGACGAACCTGCGTTGCAACGTCGACGTGAGCCGATGGACGATCTCCGGTTCCTCGATGGTAAACATCCAAGCGGAAGCATGGAACTGAACAAGCACCCTCTGCAGCGAGTCCTTAATGTTCTTAATGAGCCATTTGACGGCCTGCCAACTCTCTTCCGTGGAGTCTTTCGCATATCCGCGAATGGTCCCAGGAATCGATCGTTGACTGGCCGAAAGTATGTCCATCGCGCTCAGGAGCTGGCGCATCGCTTTGCGGTCTTCGGTCGACAGAGTCAGCTTGCTGTCTGTACTCCCATTCTCTAGTACCTTTTCGATGCCGCCGGTAAGCTGCATCGTCGCTCGCCCCATCTCTCGAATCTGCGAAACCACCGCCCGAAGGGACACTCCTGCAGGCTCCGCGGACGACTCCTCCAGCGGCTCCGCTTTGGTCACCCAATCGAGCAACTTGATGTTCGCATCAGCACCGGGCTGCACACATAGCTCTGGCTCGTCTTTGTAGGCAACCAGATTGCTCTGTTGTGCGATCTTGAGCTTACCAAGCTCGACGGCTTGGTGGATGCTCTTCCCCATCGCAATTCCTCGATAGAGACCGACACCAAACTCGATCGAAGCGAGCGCTGGCATCTTGCCTTTCATTCCGATCGTAAACGGCACCCACTTGCTGAGTGCACGAGCAATATCGATTGAATAGCACGCGTTTAGCACCACCAACTGAATCGGTACTTGGAGCTGCTCGACCAAGGTCTGGAACATTAGCTGCAATGTTTCCAGGGACACTGGGTGGGAGGTCGCGGCACCCTTTCGCACAAACAGCAGAAAGTCGTCTTCTGTGCCATGACCTGAAAAATGCACGATGTGAGGCTTTTCGGTTTCGATGGTCTCTGCGAGGTGGTCTAGATAGACCTCGGTAATATGATGCAGAGAAAACCTGTCTTTTGTCCTTTCCTCTCGGATCGCGTCCTGTATGACTTGCTGCTCGGTTGCGACACGGATCGCCTCTTCGTCACTGGGGCTCGCTGCTAGCAGCAACACGCGAAGTTGCGGATCATGGGACATGGTAAGATACAGCTCCTCGTTCCCTAGTTTACCACGCTCATGGTCTTTGCTAACAGCAGGTCCAGTCACGGAATGACAGGAGCATCTGATGAGTGAGCCCAGGTTGCAGCTTTTGCTATCGGACCCAGACTCTGGACCCACCGTGCCGGAGGGACTCTCTGCTGAGCTGCTTCAGGCGGCTCCTGCTCCTTCTTCTGCGAAGAAGATGGCCTTCCGAGCCAGTATCCTTCACGCCGCTCATGATTTGGCTTCACAGAAATGGGCGCTGATCGCGCCGGATCCATCTATACCTAACCTGCGACGCAAGGGTAGCGACCTCGTGCGCTGGGTGGAGCGGCTGGTCTCACATCGTGCGGCTCAGCAAGGATGCCCGGTGCGTCCACCCTACTTCGTACCTCCCAATATGGACACGGAGGACGCAGCGCTTTGGTACGAAACACAGTATATGAAGGAGCCCGATCCGCTCCAGCGACCGAGGTATCTGCTGATTTTGGGAGACTTGGATGAAGTCTCTTTCGAACTCCAGATGTTTCTGGGTTCCCTCGACTTGTTTGTAGGCAGACTCACATTCGAGACAGAGGCGCAGTTCCGAACCTACGTTGACAAGGTGATTCACTGGGAACAGCCACGAACGCAACCAGTGGTCGGGCAGTCCTGGCTGTGGGGAGTGCGGGATGGCTCAAAGGCCACCAGATTGGGAGAACAGGGTCTGCTAGAACCGCTGGAGCTACGCTGTAAAAACAGTAGCTATCCGTATTTGACGGCTCCCCGGCGACATCCGCAGAGTCTTGACCCGCCCTCCCGCGATAGCTTTTTGCGCACTACCAAAACCGATGTGCCAACCTTCCTGCTCTCACTCAGCCACGGTGCCGGCAAGAGTGTCTCCGCGTGGGGAGGCGTGACCAAGCAGCGTGAATGCCAAGGAGGACTCTACTTTGGACCACAGGAAGTTCTGTATGCCGAAGATGTAGCGACTGACCCCTTCCTGCCCGGTGGATTCTGGTTCTATTTTGCCTGCTTTGGAGCTGGGACTCCTAGGGTCAGTACCTATTCCCACTGGATGAAGGTTCTACTCGCCGGTAGTGGTACTCAGAGCGAGGACATCAAACGGCAACTCGAAGCCATCCAGCGCGTCATTCCTCCTGATTCCAGCGTGGGGGGCAGACCTTTTATCGCAGCGCTCCCGCAAGCCGTTCTGTCCAATCCAGAGGGACCACTTGGAGTGATCGGACACGTTGATTTGGCCTGGTCCTATAGCTTCGGGGACAAGTTCGGGGAACAGAGTGCGTCATTCCACCTGAGTCGATTCGCAGACACGATTGGTTCGTTGGCACAAGCGACGCGCATTGGTCTCGCTTTCCGGTCGTTGCTTGATCATCTGTCGGCGATCAACACCCAGCTACTTGCCAAGTACGATGCGGAAGCGGCGAACGCAAAGGAAGGTCTCGTCATCAAGCGCGACCCCACTGAGCGTACTCGGTTATGGATGCTCCGACAGGACTTGGGCAGCTACATCTTGCTGGGCGATCCTGCGGCCCCCTTTCCGATCGGTGCCCCCACTCCGTCGGCCATTTATTCCAGTAACGAACCCAGCAGTCCGGAAGAGATCTCCCGACGAGAACGGGCCGTGCTAGCGTTGCTGGCCAGTCCAACCACACCGGATCAGATTGCTGCACACTTCGGAGTAGATCCGGCAACCCTTGGGGGCTGGAGCGCCGCGTATACTGCAGCAGGGCGAGCCGCGCTGGCGGGACTGATTCGTTCGCCAACCAAGTAACTCTTGATTCTTAGCAGCAGTACGGTCGGGAGCACTAGAACCGTCCGACTCTGCTGAGGGGAAAACCATACCATGGGCATCGAAACGATTTCCGAAACGAACGACGAAACAATCGATCCTGCTGAGCTAGCGGAACTGAAACAGGCCTTCCCACACCTGCATGTGCCGATTCCCATCGGAACGGAACTGCGTGAAGAGGAGCTCGACGGGGCCTTCTATACTGTCGAGAGCATCGCCTACATCGGAGACCCGGTCCACGAAGCGATGACGGAACGTGCGCTACAGAACACAGGACTGCTCGCTCCACACCTTACGTATTCCGATCAACCAGCGTGGGATTTCACACGGGGCGTGTTCTGGAATGATGATCCAGAGTGTCTGCTGTTTAGGTCAACCGCAGAGGCACTACCACTGACCACTTCCGTCTCTGGTGGGATTCACTTCCTGCGGATCTTCAAGCGGACTGCCAATCTCGCGAAACAGTCAGGCACGACGTTCGGGAACCACGATCGGCTGCTGGTCCGATCGCACTTTGGAGACCTTCAGTTTCTCCATTCGATGGCCACCCGAGATGGCGAAGATCCCAGACAGACCCTGACCTGGATCCTGGAATGGGCAGAGTTTGTGTATGCAGTAGCGATGCGGCCTGAACTGTCCACAATGAGAGTCTGTGATGTGCCGCTGCCTCAAGTCGCACGCTGGTTTCCTAATGAAACACGCACGGTCGCTCTGCTGTTCGGAGTGCGCAGCAGCGGCAATGTGCAGCAGCGAGCCCTGGCCTCATTGCTCCATCTGGTGCAGGACTCGTTCGCCTCCGGTCATACCGCTCGACACTCTGGCAATGATCATCGCATCATTGAGTTCCACAGCTACGTCCACCAAGACGGAAACCGACACGCCAAGGGAGACAAGCTGATTCGTGGCAGCCTGGACCAAACGCCCGGAGCCCTGCAAGCCGTAGCCTCATGCACCGCTATCCTGCACATGTACCAGCGACAGGAAAGCTGGCAGAATCTTATGACCTTGCTACGCGACAGTATCTTTGAGCTGACGGACGCTCCTCTGCTCAGCAGCGCTGGCGCAGAGTTTGCGGCGGTTTGATCAGACGTCGTAGGTGGGTTCGCTGACCCCATTCCGACTGCAACTTGGCATCCAGCGACGGGTTCTTCGGTAGCGGCCGTGGTGCATAGGCAACCTCTGTTAGGATGCAGCGATGAGAGCAATCCTGTATCGAACCTACGGTGGCCCCTCTGTTCTGGAGCCGGCCGATCTGCCGCAGCCCACGCCCAGCCCCGGCCAACTCTTAATCCGCGTATGTACGACCAGCGTAAACCCTGTGGACTGGAAAATCGCTAGCGGCAAGTTGCGGCCGCTCTGGTTTGCCAAGTTCCCTCAGGTGCCCGGCTTCGATGTCGCAGGGGAGATTGCCTCGGTGGGTCCCGGTGTGACTGGCTTCTCGATGGGAAATCGGGTCCACGCAAGACTGTCTGGCGGAGTTGGCGCAGCGTCGGCTGAGTACACGTTGGCCTCTCCAGATGTCACCGCACTCATGCCCGAGGCGATGGACTTCGCCACCGCAGCAGGACTCCCTCTGGCTGGCATGACCGCGCTCCAGGGCCTCCGCAATGTCGGCGGCATGCCGCTGTCCGGTGCAACGCAGCGAGTGCTGGTACTCGGCGCTTCTGGCGGTGTCGGTCACCTCGCCGTCCAAATCGCCCGCGCTGCCGGAGCGACGGTCATCGGTGTCTGCGGTACCCGCAACCTTGCCTTGGTGGGGAGCCTCGGGGCTCACGAGGTCATCGACTACTCGCAGCCCGATCCGTACCGCAACCTTGCCCCCTGCGACATCATCCTGGACTGCGTGGGCAACGCCCCCGGTCCTTGGCTGCCAAGGCTAACCGCGAACGGTCGATTTGCCTCGGTCCAGCCCGGCCCAGCGGTCATCCTGCGCGGACTCTTAAACCCGCTGAGCAACCGCAAGGTGAGCCCCGTCATGCTCAAGTCCAACGCCGCCGACCTGCGCACGCTAGACGAGCTCGCCTCTACAGGGAAACTCCGCGTGGTGATCGATCAGCGCTTCCCACTTGCCGACATGAAGGCCGCGTGGGAACGCTCCATCTCCGGTCGGGCCACTGGCAAGATCATCATCGATGTCTCCGCAAAGCCGTAGGCGACCCCAATCCTCCCCCATACGCGGCCTAGCTACATCGAGGCATCTTGGACCAGTCGCCAGCCAACGGACAGTCTCTGCCACACAATGAGCGTGGACCCCGAGGCCGCTGGCTTATTCGTCGCTGTGCCCTGCCAAGATAGGCTCCACTTCATCGCCATCGTCACCGTATCGGCGGTCACCCGGGTATCTAGGATTTCGAACGCAAGTCGACCCATCGTCTCGGGAGCTTCTCCGTACTTCTTGCGAAAGCGCTCTTGCACTGTCAAGCGCCCACGCGTCACGCCGGTTGGGGTAAGAAAGATGCAGTCATCCGCGTACGGTGCGCAAAATCCGATGATATCGCCCCGGTTCCAGGCCTCCTTTTGCGCAGCCAGCACCGCCTTCACCTGATCGAGGGCCGAAAGACCTGCTGCTGCCACTGGAGTTTGGTGGGCCAAGGGAGCCGCAGCCAACACCGCCAGCAGTGCACGCCGCGACAGCGGGAGTTTTTTCATCGATTCCATGAAGGTCGGAGCTTACCGCTCATCGCGCCAGCCGCCCACGGCAAACCAATCAGACCGACCAACAGCCTGCGATGTACACCAATTGTAATGACTATCCGAAATAGATATTATTTATGATGATAAATTGGCTATACGAAGGCCTGCTTTTGTGGGAAATAGCCGTGCGCATTCTCTTGTCTGTCGTCTTTTTGAGACGATTCTAAAATTTGACCCAGCCGAGCAAATTTCCAGCTTTTGACCTCAAATTTGTCGATTTTTGCCAGTTTTTTCGGACTGAGTTTTGGTTTTCTCGACGCCCACATCGCGAATCGCCATTTTATGAAATTGAGTTCTTGCTTATTATCGATTTTGTCGGCAAGAATAGAAATTGCTTTTTTAGGACTGGCAACTCTCTGCCATCCTAGTTCGCGTGCAAAAAAGACATTCAACATGTCTTTACGACGCTGGCATGGGTTCCGATACCAGAAGTTTGAGGGTCAAGACGTTCTAGAACAGCAAATTCCAAAGAGCG
>Ga0075163_10009390_pt1 | contig 12834 bp, 12 predicted proteins | sample JI1023141ADNA_FD_71478 | JGI IMG/M metagenome (GOLD analysis project Ga0075163, IMG submission 71478) | Wastewater effluent complex algal communities from Wisconsin, to seasonally profile nutrient transformation and Carbon sequestration -... | ecosystem: Engineered > WWTP > Effluent > Algae...
GTCTTTGATGTGGCCGAACACCGGCTCGATCGTCGTTCTTCGCATCCGCATCATGTCGCCACCACGATCGGACTTCAGCTTCGCCTTCATCTCCGCGACGAACACGTCACTCGTCGAAGCCGACGGCGAACCGTCCTTGCGCGGCTTGCCCCGCCGCGCGTGCTTCGCGACCGCGATGAACAACTCCGGTGCGTTCGGGATCGACCCGTTCACGTTCTCGATCCGCCAATACCCAGCATCGGCAACGAGCGTCTCAGGACGAGCAGCAATCCCAGCCTCAGCGAGCGTGGTGTTCGTCGCTGCGAGCATCGGCGCCAGTTGCTCGACATCGTTCGCGGCTTGGGTCACCTCGGCGGCAACGATGACCTGATCCGCAGTGCAGGCCGCTTGCGCGTTGTAGCCCTGCACCGCGCAGCCACGCCCGCGGAGCAGACGGCTCTCGGGGTCGGTGACATTCGCGACCGCGTTCGGTTGCGGTGCTTCGCTCCGCGGTCGGGGCCGGAACTCGCGAGGCGCAAGCCCTTTCGCAGAGCGCGTCTCGTTCGACGCCCGGGACCGTTCCTCGAACCGGCGGGCCCGCTCAGCCGCCTTCGTCTCGAGACGATCCTTCGCAGCGTTCAGCCGGCCGAGTCGCTCGGCACGCCCCGCGAGTTGCTTGGGCGTCGGGTCTGCTGGCGGGTCTGCGTCTTCGGCCAGGTCGGCCGCGTCCGCTTCGGCGAGCATCTCGATCACGGTCTTGGTCAGCTCGACGAGCGTGCGATTTGCGTCGACCGACGCATCGGATCCGATCTTCGTTCCATCCAGCGCGACAACCCCGAGGCGGACCAGCCCGACCTCAGCGCACAAGCGCAACGAATCGATGAACACCTCCGCAAGAGCGTCGGCGTGGCGGCTTCGGAACCGGGCGATCGTCACGTGATCGGGACACAGGTTGCCGGCCAGCACCCGGAACGCGACGTCTTCGACGCAGCGGCGTTCGATCACCCGAGACGACCGGACCCCGCTGCAATACGCGTACAACAACAGGGCAACCATGACCGCCGGGTCATACGCCGGACGACCATGACCATCACGCCGATACGAACGGCGGAACCGGCCCAGGTCGATCTGATCGACGACATCGATCACGAACCAGGCGAGGTGATCCTCGGGCAACCAGTCCGCCATATCCGGCGGCAACAAGAACCGCTGACCCCGATCCGCCGACACGAAGTTGTACGCCATCACCAGATCATGCGCTCCGCCGCAGAAAATCGCGAGCACCTTCAGAATCGGGTTTATGCAACAGGCTCCGGAGAGTCGGTTCCTCCGCTTCTTCTCGCCGCTCGACCATCTGAGCGCGGCGCAGCTCCGGTACTTCACCGACATCGACTACGTCGACCACTTCGCGTGGGTCGCGACGATCGCCACGCCCAACGATCCTGCCATGGGCGTCGGCGTCGCCCGGTACATCCGCTCCAAGACCGACCCGTCCGCCGCCGAGGCTGCCGTCGCCGTCGCCGACGACCACCATCGGCGTGGTATCGGCTCGATCATGCTCGAGGCGCTCGCCGCCGTCGCACTCACGCGCGGCATCACTGCGTTCCACCTGCTCGTGCGATCGGACAACCACGCGATGATCGCCGCCATGGAGGACCTCAGGGCCGGACGTCGCCCCAACGACGACGCCAGCGTCATCCGCTTCGTGCTCGACCTGCCGAATCTCGCCGAGGAGATGCGCGGCACAGCGATGTGGAAGGTGTTCCGTTACGTCGGTGAGGGCTCGGCGTCGATCCAGTCGAGCGTCGGGCAACGCTGGCTCGGAGACCCACCGATCTCGAGCTAGTTCCTGCCGACCCGATCCAGGTAGATGTCGTACAGCGCTGCGGTGTTGACGGTGACGTCGTGCTCGCGCTGCACTCGCTCGTGGCCAGCGAGGCCCATCTTCGCCCGGGCCTCGGGATCGAGGTGACGCATCGACTCGATGGCGTCCGCGAGCTCGACGGCATCGCGGGTCCGGGCCAACTTGCCGTTCTCGCCGTCCACGATCAGTTCCATCACCGGGGCCTGCCGCGTCGACACGACGGGTCGGCCCATGGCCTCGCACTCGGTGAGGAAGTTCGGAAGCCCGTCCATCTGACCGTCGGGCTGGCGACAGCACGCCAGCACCCCGATGTCGGACCACTCGATCCACGTCCTCACCTCGGCCGACGGGACCTTGCCGAGGAACCGCACCGAGCCGTCGAGCCCGGCGGCGGTGACCTGGGCACGGATGTCGTCCTGCAGGGTCGACCGGCGTGGCGGATCGCCGCCGATGAGCACCAGCTCCACGGCGACGCCGCGCTCGGCGAGCAGTCGCACGGCGTCGATGAGGTAGGTGTGACCCTTGAACTCCTCGAACGTCGCGACGCAGACCATGCGGAACGGGCGGCCGCCGTCGTCGGGGTTGGGCTCGCGCAACGTGAACTGATCGAGGTCGACGCCGTGGTACACGACGTTGCCCTTGTCGTCGACGATGTCGCCGTACAACGACCGGAGTGAGTCCAGGCTGTACCGGGTGCAGCAGACGAAGAACTCCGACTCCTCGATCTTGGCGCCGATGCCGTCCTGACGAACCTGGATGTCGTGGGCATGACCGGTGAAGGAGAACGGAATGCCGGCCAGCCACTTGATGACGAGGGCCGCGTGGGTCGGGTAGGTCGCGAAGTGAGCGTGCACGTGCTCGACGCCGTCGCGTTCCATTCGCAACGCCATCGCGGCGGCGAGGGGAACCAACAGGAAGCTGCGCAGCAGGAACTCGGGGGCCCCGAGGTTCGAAGCGATGCTCCACTTCCACGCCTTGACGTATCCGGCGGGATTTCGACGCAGCCAGATGAACTGCGCCTTCAGGATCTCCCACGACATGCGCGGGAAGTAGTTCGCCCGCGCGTCGAGTGCAGCAGCCTCGGCCTGCACCGTGCCACCGTCGTCGTGATGTGTGATCGCGTACAGCTCGATCGGGACGCCCATCTTCTCCAGCGCCACCATCTCCCGGAGCTGGAACGTCTCGGTCACCTTCGGGAACCGTGACACCAACATCGCCACCTTCGGTGGCCGACGGGCATCAGCCGCCATAGAACGCCTCGATCTCCTCCGCGAACTTCGCGTGGATGCCCCGGCGCTTCAGCTTGGACGTGGGGGTCATGAGGTCGGAATCGGGCAGCCACTCCTCGCCGAGGACCTTGACGCGCTTGACGCGTTCGGCGTTGTTGAACCGGCTCATCGCGTCGGTCAGGCCCGCGTTGATCTCGTCGATGACGGCGGGTTCCTCGGCCAGCTCCTCGAGCGACTTGCCCTCGAGTCCGTGCTTCGCGGCCCACACGGGCGCCGCCTCGGGATCGAGCACGACGAGCGCCGCGACGAACGGGCGGTTGTCGCCGATCGCCGCGGCCTGGCCGACGAGCGGGATCGTCTTCAGGGCCGCCTCGAGGTTGGCCGGGCTGATGTTCTTGCCGCCGGCGGTGATGATCAGTTCCTTCTTGCGGTCGACGATCCGGAGGTAGCCGTCGTCGTCGATCTCGCCGATGTCGCCGGTGTGCACCCACCCGTCGTCGTCGATCGCTTCGGCAGTCTTCTCGGGGTCGTTGAGGTAGCCCTTGAAGACGTTGCCGCCCCGGAAGATGACCTCACCGTCGTCGGCGATCGCCAGCGTGAGACCGGGGATGGCTGGTCCGACGGTGCCGGCCTTCGGCTTGCGGGCGGCGAAGCTGATGGGGCCGGTCGACTCGCTCATGCCGTAGATCTCCGCGAGCGGCACGCCGATGGCGCGGAACCACTGGAGCAGCTCGGGAGTGATCGGTGCGGCGCCCGTGACCGCGAGATCGAGTTCGTCGAGACCGATGAGCTGCCGGATGGTCGAGAAGGCGACCGCGTCGAGGAACGCGTAGGTCTCCTTCTCCTCGTCGGTCGCGGTGCCCCAGGTGATCTTCTCGACGATCGGGATGGCCGCTGCGACCGCTTCGTCGACCTGACGTTTCTTCTCCTCGTCGGCGGACAGCGCTGCGGTGACTCCGCTGTAGATCTTCTCCCACACCCGCGGCACCCCGAACATGATGTTGGGCTTCACTTCGCGGGCGTAGGTGGCGATGAGGCTCGGGTCGGGGCAGCACGACACCTCGTAGCCGTTCATGGCCAGGCCGTAGTGACTGGTCGCCCGTTCAGCGATGTGGGCCATGGGCAGGTACGACACGACCTTCTGCCCGGCGAAGGTCTCGGTCTCGAAGGCCTCGCGCAGGCAGGCGAGCGTCCAGCAGAGGTTGAAGTGGTCGAGCATCACCCCCTTGGGGTTGCCCGTGGTGCCCGACGTGTAGATGATCGTCGCCAGGTCCTCCGGTTGCGCGACCTTGGCCGCCTCGGCGAGGTCCACCGGTTCGTGCTCGAGGAGCGACGACCAATCGACGACATCGACATCGACGTCGGGGGACGGGTTGACGAGTACCAGCGTGGTGAGATCGGGGAGCTGGTCGGCGACCTCGGTGAAGCGGGCGAGGAAGCCGGCGTCTTCGATGATGCCGAGCTTCGCCTCGCAGTGGCCGGCGAGGTAGGCGATCTGGTCGGGTGACGACGAGTTGTAGATCGACACCGGGGTTGCGCCACAGAGGAGGACGGCCAGGTCGGCGACGTGGAACTGGTGCACGTTGCGCAGCATCAGGACCACCCGGTCGCCTCGACCGATGCCGAGGTCGGCCAGGCCGCCCGCGACCCGGGCCACCTGGTCGGCGAGCTCGTCGAAGGTCAGCGCCTTCCAGTCGTCGCCCTCCATCCACCGGAGTGCGCGGTCGGAGCCGTGGGCGTCCACGGTCTTGAGGAACTCGGTGACGACCGTTTGACCCTTGACCTGGTCGCGGAGCTGCTCGTCGTTAGAAGTTGCCATGTGCTGGTGGATCCCCTCGGTGTGACAGACGGCCGAAATGGTAGCGGTGACGGGTGTCACGCATCACGGCGGGGTGAATTGGAAAAACTTGACCGCTTGGTCAAGTATGTTGCCGGCAATCGTGACAACAGGAGTCCACTCATGACCACTGCAGTAATCGTCGACGCCATCCGCACCGGTGGTGGCAAGCGCAACGGTGACCTCTCGGGGTGGCACCCCGCCGACCTTGCCGCCGAGGTCCTCAAGGCCCTCGTCCAGCGCAACAACCTCGACCCCGCCCTCGTCGACGACGTCATCATGGGCTGCGTGATGCAGGTCGGTGGCCAGGCGCTCAACGTCGGCCGCAACGCGGTGCTCGCCGCCGGGTTCCCCGAGTCGGTTCCCGCCACCACCATCGACCGTCAGTGCGGCAGCTCCCAGCAGTCGGCCCACTTCGCGGCGCAGGGTGTCATGGCCGGCGCCTACGACATCGCCATCGCCGCCGGCGTCGAGGTCATGAGCCTCGTGCCCATGGGCGCGTCGGTCGGCGACATCAAGCGCACTGGGTTCCCCTTCGGTGACCAGGTCGGTCTCCGCTACGCCGACCAGGGCGGCCTCGTGCCGCAGGGCATTTCCGCCGAGATGATCGCCGACCAGTGGGACATCAGCCGCGAGGAGCTGGACGCGTTCGGCGCCGAGAGCCAGCGGCGCGCAGCCCAGGCGCAGGCCGAGGGCCGGTTCGACAACGAGATCGTCGCGGTGCAGAAGAAGCGTCGCGACAAGGAGACGGGCAACGTCGTGGTCCTCGACGAGCTGCACACCTCCGACGAGGGGATCCGGCCCGACACGTCCGCGGAGTCGCTCGCCAACCTCAAGCCCGCCTTCAAGCCCGACGGCAAGGTGACGGCCGGAAACTCCAGCCAGATCTGCGACGGCGCGTCGGCAGCGTTGATCATGAGCGAGGAGAAGGCCAAGGAACTCGGCCTCACCCCCCGGGCCCGCTTCCACACCTTCGCCCTCGCCGGCGTCGACCCCGTCACGATGCTCACGGGACCCATCCCGTCGACCCAGAAGGCGATCGCCCGCTCGGGCGGGCTCACCTTGGACGACATCGACCTCTTCGAGGTCAACGAGGCGTTCGCCTCCGTCGTCCTGGCGTGGGCCAAGGAAACCGGCGCCGACCTCGCCAAGACCAACGTCAACGGCGGCGCCATCGCCCTCGGTCACCCGCTCGGCGGCTCGGGCACCAAGCTCCTGGCCACGCTCCTCAACGAGCTCGAGCGCACCGGTGGCCGCTACGGCCTCCAGACGATGTGCGAGGGCGGCGGGCTCGCCAACGCCACGATCATCGAACGGCTGTCCTGACGGCCAGGTCCTGAGCCCGACTCGTGGGAGACTGATCGACGTGCGTCGGGTCTCCCTGGTCTTCTGGTTGGTGGGCGTCGTCATCGCAATCGCGGTGGCGACGCTCGCCTTCGACACGTCGATCGTCCAGACGACGATCGCCGTCCTCATCGGTGCCGTGCTGATCAAGATCGGCCTCGCGATGATCACCGGGCTGGCGCAACCCGTGCCCGAGCCGCTCGAGGCCGGAAAGCTGCGCAAGGTGAAGCTGGTCTACCGGTGCAGCATCTGTGGCGCCGAGGTCAAGATGACCGTTGCGTCGTCCGAAGACCCCGAGCCACCCCGCCATTGCCTCGAGGACATGGAGCTGGTGACGCCCATCGAGTGACCTCGATGCGTTTGGTGGCATGCCATCTGGCATTCACCCGCCGCTCACCCTCACGTTTCGTGGTGTTCCTCGCGCTCGGAGTGTCCACAGAGTTCTCCCCAGGCTGGGGACAAACCTGGGAATTGCGCGCGTCGACCGCGACTGACTAACGGGCGCTAGCGCAGCTGAGTGGCGGTGACGATGCCGAAGAGGATCGACATCAGTCCACCGAGCAGGTACCACTGGGTCGGCGCACCGGGGAGCACCTCGGTGTAGTTGAGGAAGATCGCGAGCAAGCCGATACCGAAGAACGAGAACATGAGCACGGGAACCCACATCGGGCTCGGCATGTCGTACTTGGTCGCCGGCGTCGGCGGCGTGTAGCGGGTCGACGCCGCCGGACCCTCTCCGGCCGGGCGCGTGCCCTTCGGCGTGGTGCGCCCCGTGCTCGTCTGAGCGTCGGCGCCGCCTTCGATACGTCGTTTCACCGGTTTGGCCATAGGTGCAGAGGATAGGCGGTCACCGCCCCAACGAGGTGGTGTCCTCCACGATCTGCCTCCGTCCCGTCGGCGACCGCGCCGGAAACATCTCGGTCGGACCGCCGGGAGGCCGCCGCTAGCATCGACTCGTGGCCCGCATCCTCGTGATCGACAACTACGACTCGTTCGTCTACAACCTCGTCCAGTACCTGGGCGAGCTGGGGGCCGAGCCGATGATCTGGCGCCACGACGCTCTCGATCTCGACGACGTGGAACGGATCGCCCCCGACGGCATCCTCATCAGCCCCGGCCCGGGCACACCCGACGATGCCGGACTCTCCAACGTGCTGATCGCCGAGTGGTCGGCCCGCGTCCCCGTTTTCGGTGTGTGTCTCGGCATGCAGTGCATGGGCCAGGTCTTCGGTGGCGACGTGGTGCGGGCACCCGAGATCGTCCACGGCAAGACATCCCTCGTCCGCCACTCGGGAGCCGGTGTGTTCGCCGGGCTTCCCAACCCGCTCGAGGCGACCCGCTACCACTCGCTCATCGTCCAGCGCTCGACGCTGCCCGACGTGCTCGAGATCACCGCCGAGACCGACGACGGGCTGATCATGGGGCTCCGCCACAAGACGCTCGACGTCGAAGGGGTGCAGTTCCACCCCGAATCGATCCTCACGGTGGGCGGCCACGACATGATGCGCAACTTCCTCGCCCGCTGCGCGTAGGTTCGGGAGCGGTCCTTCCCCTCCGAGGAGTCCCGTGTCCCCTGTTCTCATCGTCGGCGCGGCCGTGACCGTTGTCGTCGCCGCCGTTCGCTCGACGTGGTCGCCGTGCGGCTGGTCGATGTTGTCCACCATCACGCCGCTGACCGAGCGCGGTCGCGGTCATCGCTTCGGCGCCACCGCCTCGTGGTTCGTGGGCGGTGCCGTCCTCGGCGGGGCCCTGTTGGGTGGGGTCGCCGCGGTCCTCGCCTCCCTGGTCGACGGATCCGGTGCGTCGGCCACGGTCCGCCTCGCGATCGGCGGCGGCGCAGCCCTCGCGGCGGCGCTCCTCGACGCCCGCCACCTCGGCCCGACACTCCCGCACCATCGCCGCCAGGTCAACGAGGAGTGGCTCGACGAGTTCCGGCCGTGGGTCTACGCCGCCGGGTTCGGCCTGCAGATCGGCACCGGCCTGTCCACCTACATCATGACCGGCGCCGTGTACCTGGTCATCGTGCTCGCCGCCCTCTCTGGTGCGGCGACGACCGCCGCGCTGCTCGGCACGGCGTTCGGTCTGCTGCGCGGCCTCGCAGTGCTCACCGGTCGCGGCAACGTCGACCCCGCCCGGCTGGCGGTCTTCCACCGCCGGTTCGCCGATCTCGACGAGCCGGTTCGCCGCGCCGTCATTGCCGTGCTCGTCGCCGTCGGCGCCGGCCTGCTCTCAGGTGCTGCCGGCCTACCGACCGTGGTCGGTGTGGCCCTCCCGACCGGCGTCCTCGTGGTGGCCGCCGCCGCCGTCGGTTCCCGGCACTACGCGGCCGCGACGTCGATCCGGGACAACGCACCGTTGAGCAGCGCCACCGAGCTCGCCCGCCGCACCAACGAACCCACGACGGCGTAGCCGCAGAACGGTCGTCCCGAGACCGTGAAGAAGCGCTGGGCGCCGCCCATGCCGGCGATCGGCCGCTGCATGATCGTCTCGGACAGCTCGGCGGCGCGGAGACGGGGCAGCCCGTTCGGCGCGAACAGGGGGGTTCCCAACGACTCCGGCCCGAACTCGACGAGGGCGAGGAACACGTTCGTGGAACGCATCAGCCCCACGGCGCCGCTGCCGTAGTCGCCCCGCTGGTCGGGCAACGGGAAGTTGGCGAGGTGGAGCACCGGTGTGGTGATGCCGCTCCGGGGAACCGTCGGAGCGTCGGTGTCGGGCGAGCTCGGGCTCATCACGTCCGACTCGGCGCGCTGGAAGATCCGGGCGTCCCAGCCGCGCGGCACGTCGACCGTCAGACCGTGGGCGCGGAGGATCACCGCTGGTGCACGGACGGGTGATCGGGGCCGATGCCGGCGGCGTCGAGTTCGCGGTCGACGCGTCGCTGACGAGCGGATCCACTGAGCACCTCGCGCCGGGTCCGGTTGGCGCCCAGCGCCGACACGCGGTCGGCGACGGCACGATCGAGCAGCCCCGCGAGCTGAGCCCACGAGGACGCTGCACCCTCACCGAGGATCGACGACCCGTGGGCGTCGACGAGGACGAAGTAGGGCGAGACCGGTACCGCGTATGCGTCGTAGGCATCGTCGGACATCAGGGTCGTGAACTCGGGACCGGTGAGCTGAGCGATGACCCCCGGGCTCTCCGACCCGGGACCCTTGGTCACGGCGACGATGCGGACCTCGCGGCCGTCGAGCTCGAGCGTCACGCCTTGGCCGAAGGCGTCCCAGAAGTCCTGGCAGGTCACGCAACCGCTCGACAAGAACGCGAGCAGTGTCGGGTGGTCGACGTCCACGACACCGATCGCGGCGGCCTCCCCGTCGGGCGTCGCACCCGACAGGTCGAGGGCAGCCCCGAGCGAGGCCGGATCGTCGACCGGTCGTTGTGCCTCGACGACGCCGGGAGGAGGTGTGCGGAGGTCGGCGGCGACGTCGTCGTGGTCCCTGCCTTCCTCGTGGTCGTGGTCGTGGCCGGATCCGGGTCCGGCACCGCCGCCGGCGGTGCGCAGGCGGAACGTGTGGTCGGGGGTCCGTTCCTCATCGAGGTTCACCCCCAGGTCGTGGAGCGCCCGAAGGATCTCGGCGTGGCTTCGCAGGAGGCCGACGACGAGCAGGGACAACAGGCCGATCACCACCGCTTCGATCATCACGACGGCTGTCATCACACGATCACCTCACTGCATCCAAGGCGGGCCGTCCGGCCCGAGTCGTACACCAGGTCCAAGCAGACCTGGTGGGCACCCGGCGACGTCGGCACGGTCGCCTGGTATCCGGGCACCGGGTTGAAGGACGGGTTGCCCGCGACGACGTCGGGGCGGTCGACACCGGTCGGGGCCTGCACCACGGCCACACCGTCGATGCTCAAACGCACCACCGCCGGCTGTTGCGGCTGACGGGGGTCGATGACCCAGCCGTCGACCCTCACACCACCGGGCACCGCGACGACACCGTCGACGTTGCCGAGCGGACCCGACACTTCGACGGTGTTGAACGCGATGAAGCTCGTGGCCGACGAACCCTGGTCGTAGGCGAGCACGCATACGACGTGGCGGCCCGGCTCGCAGTCGATCGTGATGTCGAACCCGTGGTTCGGCCCGTAGTACGGATACGCCGCCCCCACGTCGGGGCGGTCGAGGTCGGCCATGGTGGTCACCATCGGACGCTGGTCGACGAAGATCCGGGCCTCCACGCCGTCACGGCGGTTCTGGTCGATCGCCCACCCCACGACCCGAATGGCGCCGCCGACGTCGTTCACCCCATCGAAACCACCGAACGGCGCCTCGAGGCACGGTCGGGTGTGGTTGGCCGTGTTGTTGTCGGTGCGTGACGCGGTGGTGCACGATCCGTCGAACACCCACGGCGGCGTGCAGGTCACGACCCGGCAGACGATCGGGCCGAGGCACGCGATCTGCTGGTTGCACTGGCCGTAGCGAAACTGGACGCAACCACTCTTGCGGTTGTTGCAGTCGCCCCACGCACAACCGCAACGGGTTCCCGAGCAGGCACCACTGCAGATGCCACCGCGGCACCCACACCCGCCGCACTGGGCGTTGCAGTCGAGGTAGTACCGGGGTGCGCCGCCACAGAACCCCGATCCATCGACCTTCCACCAACCCGCGGCCACGGTGCCCGGTGGGCAGCCGTTGGAGCCGGTCAGGGTGCAGCAGAACTCGGTGTATCCATCGCAGCACAACGAACCGCACGCGCAGGCCTGCCCCTGGCAGCGGCAGACGGCGGCGTAGGCCGTTCGGGGCCGGAGCACGAAGTCCGCTGGCGCCGCGACGAGCGCGGTCGCGGCGAACGTCGACCGGCGGAGCAGGCTCCGGCGGTCGAGACGGCGACTGAATCCGCCCACGGCGCGATCGAGCAGCGCCGTGCTCATCGACGAACGCGATGGCCTGGTCACCGCGGTCCCGTCCGGGCTGCGAGCGGGACGACCGAACGCTTGAGCGCCCACAACTCCGCCCCCGTCGTCATCACCGTGACCATCGCCGCCACCCCGAGGCCGAGGAACACGAGGTACGCGACGGTCGCACCGACCCCGTCCCCCAACCGCACGGCGAGTGCGTCGGCCCCGTCGACCGCACCGACGACGGCCGCCGCCGCGACCACGGCGTCGAGGCCCACGTGCAACGACGAGATCGGTGCCGACCGGACGCCGAAGCACCCGCACGAGGCGCCGCCCCGGCGAGTGGCAACCACGGACACGACAACGAACACGGCGTACGCGACCGCCAGCAGACCAAGGGCAAGGGTCCCGCCGACGGCGAACACGAGGACGGCGATCGCGACCTCGCTCACGCCGACCAGCCGCGCCGCGGCGACCACCGATCGACGAAAACGGACCGGGCCGAGGGGCACGCCGAGCGCTCCGAGGGAGGTCACCCACGGGGTCGGGTCGAAGAACTTGATGAGGCCGGCGAGGGCCAGCACGCCCGCGCCCACGTCGCAGAACGCCAACGCAAGGGACCTCAACACCGCACGGAACCTACCAACGCCCAGCAGTCGTCCCGGGGATCCAGATGGGGGGTTCGGGCCCGGTGCGATGGGGGGCGTCGAGATGTTGGGTTATCGGTACCGGTTCGTGATCGGCAACCGGCGGTCGCGACCGAACGCCTTCGACGTCACCCGGATGCCCGGCGGGTTCTGCCGGCGCTTGTACTCGGCGATGTCGACGAGGCGGCAGATGCGCCCGACGACCGCCGGGTCGTGACCCGCCTCGATCAGGTCGGTCACGGTCTGGTCGCCGTCGACGTAGCCGCGGAGGATCGGATCGAGCACCTCGTAGGCGGGGAGGCTCTGGTCGTCGCGCTGATCGGGTCGCAACTCGGCGGACGGCGCCTTGGTGAGCACCGATTCGGGAATGATCTCGTGCCCCGCCTCGTCGTTGCGCCAGCGACAGAGGTCGTAGACCACGGTCTTGTAGACGTCCTTGATCACCGCCAGCCCGCCGGCGGTGTCTCCGTAGAGCGTCGAGTAGCCGACCGCCGACTCGCTCTTGTTGCCAGTGGTGAGGACCAACCAGCCGAACTTGTTGGAGAGGGCCATGAGCGTGACGCCCCGGAGCCGCGACTGGAGGTTCTCCTCGGTGAGGTCGGGTGGGGTCCCCTCGAAGGAGGGTGCCAACATCTCCTCGAACGCACGGTGCCCGGCCTCGATGGGAATGACGCGCGATTCGATGGACAGCGTGTTGCAGAGACGTTCGGCGTCGGTGATCGAGCCGTCCGAGCTGTACCGCGAGGGCATCATCACGCCGTGGACCCGGTCCGCACCGAGCGCGTCGACGGCGATGGCCGCCACGATCGACGAATCGATACCGCCCGACAACCCGATCACGACGTCGGTGAACCCGTTCTTGGTCGTGTAGTCACGGGTACCGAGCACCAGGGCCGACCACATCTCCTCGGCACTCTCCAATCGGGGAACGACGAGGTCACCGGGCGCCGACGCTCCGTCGAGTTCGACGTCCACGAATTCGAGGTGTGTGCGGAACTGCGGGAGCCGCGCCACGAGCGCACCGTCGCCGCCGATGACGAACGACCCGCCGTCGAAGACCAGCTCGTCCTGACCGCCGACCTGGTTGAC
>Ga0075163_10009391_pt1 | contig 12834 bp, 9 predicted proteins | sample JI1023141ADNA_FD_71478 | JGI IMG/M metagenome (GOLD analysis project Ga0075163, IMG submission 71478) | Wastewater effluent complex algal communities from Wisconsin, to seasonally profile nutrient transformation and Carbon sequestration -... | ecosystem: Engineered > WWTP > Effluent > Algae...
GTCGGGATTTGTCTGGAGCGTTCGTTCGACATGGTCGTTGCCTTACTCGGGATCATGAAGGCGGGCGGTGCCTATGTGCCGATCGATCCGACGTACCCGGCCGGGCGGCAACACACTCTGGCAGTCGATGCGGGCGTGGATCTGGTCCTCACGCAAGGGACCGCCACGCCTGACCCCGATACATTCCCTGTTCCGGTATTGTCGCTCGACCGACTGAATGCAGAGTTGGAAACACTGAGCGGGGAGAACCTCGACAGGCCGATTTCGGCGGACCAAGCCGCCTATGTGATCTACACATCCGGCTCGACCGGCAAACCGAAAGGCGTCGTGGTCTCCCATGGAGCCCTGTCTCAGCATATCCTTGCTGCTGGGGCTGCCTATGAGTTCGTCCCGTCGGACCGGGTGCTGCAATTCGCGGCCGTCAGCTTTGACGTGGCCTCAGAAGAATTGTGGACGACCTTGATCTCGGGGGCTGCAGTGGTGCTGCAACCCTGTCGTCTCTTCGATTCCATCCCGGCATTCCTGGACTTTCTCGATCGCCGGCACGTCACGGTCGCAGGGTTACCGGCCTCTTACTGGCACCAGTGGGTGGACGCGTTCGAGCAAGCCGATTGCTCCGTGCCCTCACGTGTGCGCCTGCTGATCGTGGGGAACGAGCCGGTGGCATCATCGGATCTGAATCGATGGCGACGACAGGTCGGCAGGAATGTACGGTGGTTGAATGCCTATGGTCCGACGGAAACGATCATTACCGCGAGCCTGTATGAGCCTCCGCTGTCAGTGGAAGAATTTGCCCTTCATACGGTTCCGATCGGAAGGCCGTTGCCGGGCCGGTCGATGTACGTCCTCGACCGGCACCTCGAGCCGGTGCCGTTTGACGTGCCCGGCGAAGTGTATATCGGGGGCGAGACGCTGGGCCGCGGCTATCTCGACGATCCGGAACGGACCGCCGGCCTGTTCATTCCCGACCCCTTCGGGGGACGGCCCGGCGCAAGACTGTACAGGACGGGAGATCGAGCATTGGTCAGGAGCGACGGCACCATCGAATTCCATGGCCGTTTTGACGATCAAGTCAAACTGCGCGGGTTCCGTATCGAACCGGGGGAGATCGAAGAGCGGTTGCGCCGGCACCCGGATGTGCGAGACGGTCTCGTCGTTCCACGGGAAGATGCCGAGGGACGGACCAGGCTTGTGGCCTATGTCGTGGTTCGAGAGGACGCACAGTTCGACGAGCCGGACCTCCGTCGCTGGCTCGCCTCGACCCTGCCGGATTATATGCTCCCTTTCCTGATCCTCCCGCTGACCGAGCTGCCGCGGACACCGGGTGGCAAGGTGGATCGAGGGGCCTTACCTGCGCCGGACTGGTCGGGCGTCAGCCGGCAATCGTATGTGGCTCCAGCAACGCCGTTGCAGCGCCAGTTGGCCGTGATGTGGAGCGAGGTGCTGGCTGTCGGCCGGATCGGCCTCCATGATAATTTTTTCGATTTAGGCGGACATTCCCTTCTCGCCGTCCAGCTGATCGCCCGCATCCAGAAAGTCGTCGATCGACCGCTGGCCTTGATGGAGTTGTTCCAGTTTCCCACGCTGGCGACTTTGGCTGAGCACCTCGAAGGGGAGCGTCGTGACACCTCGCCGGAGATCCTCGTGCTGCGCAAAGGACGCAACGCGCCGCCGCTGTTTTGCTTTGACCCGACCGGCACGCATGTTCAGGCCTACCGCCCGCTCGCGCTCTCGATGGCGGATGAACGTCCCGTCTATGGATTGTCGTTGAGCCATCTCTTCACCATGCGTTGGCAGGATGTCTCCATTCACCAGCTCGCCGAACAACAGGCCCGGCTGATTCGTGAGCGTCAACGGCAGGGACCTTATCATCTCCTGGGCTGGTCGAACGGCGGGGTCCTTGCCTTGGCGGTGGCGCGACTGCTGGAGCAGGGCGGGGACTCGGTCGCGTTTCTCGGTCTGTTGGACACGCAACCGGACCAGGCCGTCTATGCGGCCGGTGACGCAACGCCTGTCGAGGAGTTGATGACCTATATACGGCGGGACCGGAGGGGCGACTTCGAGTCGATCCCTCAGCACGAACGAGAGGCGCTCCAGCAGCATCTGGCGTCACTGGCGGACGACAACCGCCTGGAGTACGCCATCCAATGGGCGAGGGAACGAAACTTTCTTTCCGATGAGGAAGCTGAGGCCTCGATCGGCTCTTTGAAGCTCGGTTATGCCCTGGCGAGGGAGGCTGCACGATTCGTGACCGTGACCCGCTTCAATCCGATTCAGGCGCCGATCCACGTCTGGTGGACGACGAGCACCTTGGCGAAACACGGCAAGGGCCCGGTCGACTGGTCGGCCCATACAACGGGTCTCGTGTCGGTGGATACGGTGGTCGGAGATCACGTGGACGCCGTCTACAGCATCCACGCACACCAGCGGATCGGGGACAAGCTCGCCGGCATTCGCGCGCCGTCGGCATAACGAACACCGACGGCTCTGTCTCGAAGCGGGTTTCCTGCCGTTCTTGCGGCCATTAAGCCGGAAGACTCTTTGACCCTCCGTCTTCCCGAACTTTCACGATTTTATCCTGAAGACATCAGTCCGGCCCTGCAGTGGCCGTCGCTGTCAGCCTTGTGAAGGCGAGTGACGCGGCAGGACTTCCGAGAATGGCTCAGGCACCGCTGCGGACTGTCGGACCGGAGCAGTCCTGGCAAAAAGGAGGTAGACCACCGGCACCAGGAAGAGGGTGAGGAGCGTTGAGAGGACGAGCCCGTTGATCACGACCAGGCCGATGTGCCAGCGCCCGGCTGCGCCGGCGCCCGTCGCCAGCGCCAGGGGCAGCGCGGCCAGAATGGTGGACAATGTCGTCATGACGATGGGCCGCAGGCGCAACACGGCGGCCTCGACGATGGCAGCGCGCGGAGATTTGCCTTCCTGGCACAGCCGGTTGGCAAATTCGACAATGAGGATGGCGTTTTTGGTGACGAGGCCGATCAGGATCATCAACCCGATCTCACTATAGATGTTCAAGGTGCCGCGGAACAGCAGCAGCGCCAACAGCGCGCCGGCCAGCGCCGGGGGAACCGAGACGAGGACGGTGATCGGGTGGCGGAAGCTTTCGAACTGCGCGGCCAGGATGAGGTAGACGACGAGCAGGGCCAGGAGAAACGTGAGATGCAGATTGCCCGACGACTCCTTGAGCTCTTTCGTCTCTCCCGCATAACTGATGGTTGCGCCGGGAGGCAGGTGCTTGCGGATCGTCTGTTCGAGTGATTCGATGGACCGGCTGAGCGTCGAATCGGCCCCCACTCCCGCGCTGATCGTGACGGCCCTCAGTTTTTCGTAATGGTTCAGCTGTTTCGGGGCCACGGTTTCCCGCAGCGTGACGAGATTGCTCAAGGGAATCAAATCCCCCTGGGTCCCACGGACGTGCAGTCGGTCGATATCCGATCGAGTGCCGCGTTGATGGGGCCGCGTTTGCATGATGACGGGATACTCTTTGCCTTCGCGCATGAACAGGGAGGCCTTTCTCCCGCCGAGGAACACTTCCAACGTCCTGCCGATCGTCTCGATCGGAATGCCCAGGTCCGCGGCCTTGTCGCGGTTGATCTCCACCCGGAGTTCCGGTTTGTTCAAATCCAAATCGCTCTCGACATTGACCACCTCCTGGTTTCCGGTGAGGTCATGCCGGATCTGTGTCACGATCTTGTCCAACACCTCGTACGAGGGGCCGCGAATAACCAACTGCACCGGCGTTTTGCTGTCCTCCTGATTGAACGGGGGCGGATTGAGAGCAAAGACCGTGGCGCCGGGGATGGCGGAGAGGGCAGGTTGCACGTCATCGACGATTTCCTGCTGGACGCGGTTGCGATCGGACCAATCCTTGAGCGTCACCCAGGTCACGGCCCGGTTCACCAGGGTCGGCCTCCAGCCTCGCGCGACCACCGTATAGTAGGAGTCCATTTCGGGAATGCGTGCCGTGGCGTTCTCGGTTTCCCTGGCGTAACGGTCGGTGTAGTCGAGAGTAGAGCCTTCCGGCGCACTGACGTGGACGGCAAACCATCCGGTATCTTCAAGTGGTGCCAGTTCGCTGGGGAGACCCCACATGAGGGCGGCGCTGACGATCAGTGACAGGACGGCTCCACCTAGGATGATCGCGGGCCTTTCCAAGGCGACTTTCAGGGCGAGGCGATAGCGTTGAGTGAGCCAGCGGAGCCAAGCCGAAGGATCCAGTGCGGAGCCTCGGGACGGCGAGGCGGTTCCCGCAGTCTTTCCGAGCAACCGCGCGCACATGGCGGGGGTGAGAGTGAGGGCGATGAACCCGGACAGGAGCACCGAGCCGGCGACGGCGATGCCCAGTTCGGCAAACAGGCGACCGACGATACCGGGCAGAAAAATGATCGGAAAGAAGACCGCCGCAAGCGTCAGGGTTGTTGAGATGACCGCAAACCCGATTTCCCGGCTGCCTTCGATCGCGGCTTGTGTCGGGCTCAACCCCCGTTCAATGCGGCGGTAGACGTTTTCCACCACGACGATGGCGTCGTCTACTACCAGTCCGATGGCCAGCACGAATCCCAACAGGGTGATCGTATTGATCGAGCTGCCGGTCATCTGCATGATCACGAAGGTACCCAGGATGGAGCCTGGAATGGCGACGGCGGGGATGAGTGTGGCGCGGGCGCTGCGCAGGAACAGGAACACTACCAGCACGACGAGCAGCACGGACAGGCCGACGGCCTCGTACACTTCGTGCAGCGACCGCTCGATGTAGATCGAGCTGTCGAACGCCGTGACGAGCTGCATCCCTTCCGGAAGCAACGCCTCCATGGCCGGGATGGTGCGCTTGACGGCGCGTGCCGCTTCGAGCGTATTCGCCTTCGACTGTTTCATGATGCCGAGGCCGATGGCGGGTTTGCCGTTCACGCGCACGAGTTTGCGATCGTCTTCCGGGCCGATCTCCGCGGCACCCACGTCCTGCAGCCGGACCGGATAGCCGTCCCGATAGGCCAGAATCAGTTGATTGAACTGCGCCGCTTTCTCCAGGCCTCCACCCATGCGCACACTGAACTCCCGCTGGGTGCTTTCGATCCGGCCGGTGGGCATGGAGACGTTTTGTGTCCGGAGCGCGTCTTCGACGTCCTGCACGGTGAGGAGCCGCGAGGCGAGTCGGTCGGGATCCAGCCAGATCCGCATCGCATACCGGCGGCCTCCGTCGAGCATGACGCTGGAGACGCCGGGCAGGGGCGCGAGTCGATCCTTCAGCTGGCGTTCGGCAAAGTCCGTCATTTCCAGCTCGGTGTGGCGGTCGCTGATCAGCGCCAGCCACATGATGCCGTCTGAGTCGCTGTCCTCCTTCATCACCAAGGGCGCTTCGATGCCCTGCGGAAGCAGGTATTGAACTCTCGTCACGCGGTCGCGCACGTCGTTGGCCGCCGCATCCAGGTTGCGCATCAACGAGAATTCGAGACCGATCGTGGACAGTCCCTCACGACTGGTCGAGCGCAACGTCCGGAGCCCTTCCACGCCGCTGAGGGCATCCTCCAGCACCGAGGTGATATCCGTTTCCACCAATTGGGCATCCGCGCTCGGATACACGGTCATGACCGAGACAATGGGGAAGGTGGTGTCGGGATACTCGCGGACCGGCAAGCGGGAATAGGAGAGCAGGCCGAAGAGCATCAGCAGGAGCGTCGCAACGGCGGCGAGGACGGGTCGCTCAATGGAGAGGGCGGAGAGTCTCATGGGGAGGTCCGATGGGTTGTCGTTAGTGAGGCGACGAGGATAGGGCCAGAATGGAATCGCCGTTCTGCAGCTTGTGGTGGCCGACCCGGACCACCGTATCCTGTTCCGTGAGTCCGTCCAGCACTTGCACGAAGCCCCTGGAGCGGGTGCCCAGCGTGACCTCTCGCTGTTGGGCGGTTCCGTCTTGGGCGAGGTAGACGTAGGCCTTGTCCTGTTTCGGCATGACGGCCTCTTCTGGAATCAGCAGCGCCCGCTCTTCCTGTCCGAACGTGAGGAGCACTTGCGCGAACATGCCGGGTCTGAGCCGCAGCTGTGGATTCGGAATTCTCGCCCGCACCTGCACGGACCTCGTGCTCGGGTCGACCTGAGGATCGATCACGTAGACCGTGCCATGGAACGTGTTCCCCGGATAGGCGTCCGTGGTCAGTTCGAGGGACTGACCCGGCGCCAGATGGCGCAGCATGGTTTCCGGCACCTTGAAATCGATCTTCAAGGTGTCGAGATCTTCCAGGTTCACGAGATCCCGGCCGGCACCGACGAAGTCGCCGGGGGAGACGCGCCGGATGCCGGTGACGCCGGTGAAGGGGACCCGAATTTTCGTCTTGGCCAGTCTGGTCACATAAAGCGCGTGGTTGGCTTGAGAGACTTGCAGCGCGCCGGCCACTTCATCGAGTTGCTGTTTCGTCACGTACCGCTTTCCGTCGAGGTCGAGTCGTTTGAGCCGTTCGTAGGTGAGTCGGCTGACTTTGAGTTGCGCCGCGGCTTGAGCCAGTTCCGCCTGGAGTTCCGAATCGTCCATTTCGATGAGCAGCTGGTCTTTCTCCACCGCCTGACCTTCTTGAAACCAGACCTGACGGATTCGCCCCGCGATCTCCGGACGGATCATAATGCTCTCATTGGCCCGCAAGGAGCCGACGGCTTTGATCGTGTGCCGGATCGCCTCGGTGGTGACCGGGGCGAGCACGACGGCCGTCCCTGCCGGCACGGTTCCCGTCACTTCCGAGGCAGGAACCGGAGTCAGCACGGTCCACTTCACGGCGAGCATCGCGGAGAGTGCGAGCAGCGTGAAGATAACGAGGTAGGTGGTACGACGGAGCGTCATGAGCGGTGCTGCTGGTCCTGGCTCCTGTTCATTCGGCCTCACGCGGCTCCCGACGGATGATCGGGAGGGGGCCCCGGTGCTGTTTACTTAAACTCGAGCTTCTTGAGACCGTGGACCGGCAGCTCAACTTGGCCGAAATCCGAGTCGCCTTTGAAGCTGCCGTCGATCGCCAGCGGAAAGTCGCCCGTCTTGCCGTTGGTCAAGGTGATGTGGAGCGTTGGCAGCGCCTTGTCCGCTCCGGGAGTCACCTCGACCTGTTTGACGCCGTCGAACTTGATGTTGACCGTGGCGGTGCCGCGTTTCACCGGCAGGTGCTTCAACTCGTGGGGGATGAACGAGGTCTCGCTCACCTTTTCTTCCCAATAGAACAGTACATTCTTCAGGTCGGTTTGCATGTCTTTCGCATCGGTTACGAGGGCGTGAAACGGTTTGTCGCCGTTCTGCTGGGCGGAGGCGGACGGTGCGTTCCAAGAAAGAGAGGCGGCGACAGCGGCGGTGACAACTAGGGCCGATTGTAAGAGATGGCGGCGTGACAACATGAATCCCTCCTGTTGGTCAAAATCTAGGGGAAATAATTAATTTGCCAATTGATATGTAATCGGGATATCGACGTCGATTGCTGCTCGTGCGATGTGATGCTTGACCTGAAGCGGAAAGACAGTCCGCACCATGTCGACTGTGTGACGATCCAACGCCGCGTGCCCCGAACTCTCCTTTAATACCAATTCGAGCAAATGGATCGCGCCTCCGCGTTGTTCGACGGTGAGTTTCAGAATGACGCGGCCTTTCCAACGGTTCCGTTTAGCCTCGGCCGGATAGCGTTTGTGCGGGTCGACCGAGGAAAAAATACTCTGCGCCAGCCAACCGAAGTCAGCCTGCGCCTCCGGACGGCCTCGCACCGTTCGCTGTTGAATGATCCGGTGCTGCACGGTTTCTACCGGCCGCTGAACGATCGCCTGTTCCACCTGTTGTGGAGCCTCTACGGGTGCGGGTGCCGCTTCGACCGCGGGGGCGTCGCTCACGACGGTGGCCACCTGCGTCACGGGTTCGGCCTGGCGCATCACCGGCGCTGCGGTGGGCGTTTGCTGGACAGCCGGAGTCTGTTGTTCCACGACGGCGACCTGCTCGACGGCGGCTTCAGTCCGCATCATGGCTTGCACCGGTTCAACCACAGTCTCTACCGGCTCCTGGACCGTGCGGTTGACCTCTTGAATGGCCTGAGCGGTTTGCACGGGCATGCTCTCCTGAACCGGCTGGATATGTTGAACCGGCTGCACTTCGCGGGTCGGCTGGATCGGCCGGACGACGGGCTGGGGCTTCACCGGTTGGACCTGTTTTGGCGTGGGCGGTTGCGGGGTAGGGGGAGGCTGCGATTCCACGGGAGGGGGAGGCGCCGGTTCGGCCGCAGGAGGCGGAGACTGCACGACCGCGACATCCCACTTGAAGGTGGGCGGAGGCGGCGGAGGCAGTTCGGTGAGGAGCATCATTGCCATGCCCACGAAGAGGCCGTGCGTCGTCACGGAGAACGCCCAGCACAGCGAAGTACGTTGGCGCGGCGACGAGTCCCACTGGGCTGTCAGGCTCATGAACGTACCACCTCCAAGTTGACCTGCTGAAATCCAAGTCCGCGAATTTCATCGACAACAGCCACGAATCGATCCAGCACCGTCACCCGGTCGGCGCGCACCAGTACGGAAGATTCGCGCGGATGAGGATTGAGCACGATTCGTAGTCCGTCGCGTGGCACCGGCTGATCGTTCATGAAAAGCGAGCCCTCCGCCGTCAGGGTGATGACAAGCGGGACATCCTTGCGGTCTCCGGACTCCTTGGCCTTTGCCAGTTCGACGGGCACCTGGCCGGTGGTAATAAAGGTCGCCGTGGTCAGGACGATCACCAGTAAGACCAACATGACGTCCACCAGAGGAATGACATTGATCTGGTCGATGTCACGTCCCATGTTGAACCTTGAACTGGGTGAGGAGTTCCGTGACGCGCCGACGAAGCACGTTGTTGAGGACGACGCAGGGAATGGCGACGAGCAGCCCGACCGCCGTGGCCTTGAGGGCAAGACTGAGCCCGACCATGATCGATTGGACCGCCATGGTGCCTGAGGTGCCCATGCTATGAAACGTCAACATGATCCCGAGCACGGTTCCGAGCAGACCGATATATGGGGCGTTGGCCGCAACGGTGCCGATCACGACCAATCGTTTCGTGAGGGCCACCTCGAATTCCTGCTCGCTGTGAAAGCGTTTGACATCCACACGTCGAAAGAAAAACCATCGTTCCGTCGCCACGGCGACCGCCCAAAGACTCAGCGCGATCAGGAGCCCGATGATGCCGTAGTCGATCAGATGCTTCAGTCCCTCCATTGGAATGGATCCTTTCTGGTTACTCCGATCACGCTCTGCCGGTGCCCATGTAGGACAGAGCTCCAGCGCGTAGCACATCGTTACTAATGACGTATGAACGGGCACGTTCAACACCTTGGAATGAAAATAATTCTTAACTGATTGAAAGTATTGAATGTGTGTGTCTGGAAATGAAATGAAGTCGCCTCGTCCACGAGCACAATTACGGCGATGTGCCCTCTCTCCGCCGCGAGATTCGATCGTTCAATTGACCGCTTTTCAATCCCTTTCTACACTGTGCTCTGCTCTTGTGCTTAGTTGCCTTCACTCAATTTGATGAGGGGTGTGTCATGTCTGGTTGTCCGTTCTCCATTGCGATCACCGTTCCCCTTTGCCGCATGACGTCGACCCTTGACAGGACAATCCGGTCCACACACTTCATCGCACTGTCGACGCTGTTGATGATGACGGTCGCGCTCACCGGAGGCTGCACGACGGCTGAACGGCAGATTCCCGACCCATCGCCTGTGGACATCAGTGAGGAGTCGTCCGGCCGGATTCCGCTCAAGGCATTCGCATTCCTCCCCCAGGTCCGGACTATGGCGTTATCCCCCTCCGGAACGTATGTGGCCTTTGTCCAGAATACCGACGACAAAACCTACTTGGTCACGACGACCCATGACGGAAAAGCTCGCCGCATGCTGTTTGAAAGCGACAATAAAAAATACTCTCTTCGATGGTTTCGGTGGGTGAATGACGAGCGGCTCATCGTCGGGGTCGTAGTTGCGGATGTAGCGTATGGTTTGGGAGGGCCGTTCAGATGGACACAAACACGTCTCCTGGCCGTCAATCGCGACGGGTCGGATCTCAAGACAGATTTGGTGATGTCGTCCGGCGACATTCGCGGGCTGAGTCGCGAACATGTTCCGCAGCTTCAGGACAGGGTCATCGGCAAAATTCCTGGAGATAGCCGATCCGTACTCATTGCGCTTGACCTCAAAACCCCCACCTATCCCGATGTCTACAAATTGGACGTATATACAGGTCAGCGTGAGTTGATCGAGGGGAGCACCTACGGAATTCGGAGCTGGATGGCCGATCGACAGGGTGTCGTACGATTGGGAACGGCCGTCGAAGGAACCATCGTCCACATACTGGTCAAACCGGCAGGACAGGACCGCTGGCAGACGCTGAGAAAGTATGACGCATTGCGCGAGCCGGAGCTGATTCCATTGGGTTTTGACGAAGATCCGAATGTGCTATTTGTCCGGCAACCGCTGGATGGAAGAGCCGCTGTGTATAGCCTCAACATTTCTCAACCACACCTTCCGGCGAAATTGTTCGCCTCGCACGCGTCCTATGATATCGAAGGTGGTCTTGTCTATTCGGTCTGGCTGAAACAAGCCGTGGGCGTTCGCTATCAGGCGGATGAATTCGCAAGCATCTATTGGAATCCTGAGGCCAAAGAGCTGCAGATGAGACTCGATCTGGCCCTTCCTGGGCGAATGAATGCGATCTACAGCAGCAGTCAGGATGGCCGTAGACACATCGTGACCTCCAGCCATGCGACTCAGCCCACGGAGTGGTATCTGTTCGATGAGGAGCTCAATCGGCTCAATTTGATGGTGGAAGACTATCCACATCTGAAACCAAAAGACCTGATAAAACCGATACCGGTGTCCTTCAAGGCCAGGGATGGGATAGTCCTGCATGGCTATCTGACTCGTCCGACGAAGGCACAGCCGCGTCAGCCGTTGGTCTTGCTGCCTCATGGTGGACCGGGCAGCAGAGACGTGATGGATTTCGATTACTGGACCCAGTTTCTCGTGAGTCGCGGTTGGGCCGTGCTGCAAGTGAATTTTAGGGGCTCCAGAGGCTATGGCGACGAATTCTTGCAAGCGGGATTCAAGCGCTGGGGACTCGAAATGCAGGACGATCTGACGGATGCGGCTCAGTATGCGATCGACAACAGCATGGCCGATCCAAACCGCATCTGTATCGTCGGCGGAAGTTACGGTGGTTATGCCGCGTTGATGGGCACCGTCAAGACACCGGATTTCTATCGCTGCGCAGTGAGCTTCGCCGGAGTATCGGATCTGATCGGCTTCCTCAAAGAGAAGCGATCCTATCTCGACTACGAGTTGGGATGGGAACGGCAGTTAGGAGCCTGGTGGTCCGATCGCGAACGGCTTAAGGCAACGTCTCCTGTCAACCACGCCGACAAGATACGCACCCCGCTCTTGATCGTTCACGGGGCGGAGGATCGGACTGTGCCGGTTGAACAATCCCGCGCGATGGTCGATGCCTTGAAAGAAGCGGGTTTCAAGCACATGCGTTATGTCGAACTGCCGGATGGCGATCATTACCTCAGCCGCCAAGAGGACCGCCTCACGTTCTTCCGTGAGATGGAGCGGTTTCTCGCCACCCATCTCGATCAGGCGGGAGGGTCTGAATGAACTTGACCATGTATGCTGATGGGGAGAGGTCCGATTCAAACTGTCCGGCAGGTTTGCAGAGCGAGGCAGGGCTGGCCTTCGACAAGACCTTCGTGCAGCGGCCCGACGAGTCTCTCGTCAGCTCATGGAGTTACTCGCCCGCGCGCCGAGGATATGACCCGTAAACAGCCCTATTTCATTGACGTCCGACCGTCAAAATGATGATCGTGATCCGCGTCGGCTTCCTGCTTCGTTTTGTGAATGATTCCATCTTTATGTTCCGGAGGGCTATAGAGACTGTACAACTTAAGTGCTGCCGTTTTCCCGCTATTGACGACATTGTGCCTGGTCCCGGCCGGGATGACGACCGCAAAGCCGTCGCTCACCGCGTGGTTCTCTCCGTCCAGGACCACGATTCCCTCGCCCTCTTCGAAACGAATAAACTGATCCAACTCATGAACCTCTTCTCCGATTTCTTCACCAGGCTTGAGGCTCATCAACACCAGCTGGGAGTGTTGTGCCGTAAAGAGCACTCGACGGTAATACTGATTGTCGCGTGTGGCATCTTCGATTTGAATGAGATAGCCTTTCATGGCGATGCTCCCTTCGATCATGAATCCTCTGAACAAGGGGTCCAAGAAGGACACTGTACCCTGGCATCCCAAGGTGGACGAGTCAAGCGTCACGTATCGGCGACCGGACGACCGTCGATGAACAGGTAGGGTCTCATGCTGCGTTTACCATCGATAGGTGACGCTTCCCACCACAGTGCGCCGTTCGCCGAAGGTGCAAAAGAAACTGCCGCTCCGGTCGAAACAGCCGAATTGATCTTGATTGAAAATGTTGTTGAAGTTCAGCGCGAACCGATAATGCTTCCAGGTGTAGTCGATGGCGGCGTCCCCCACGACATAGCTGGGGACGCGAAAGGTGTTGGCTTCATCGCCGTAGGTATACCCGGTATACCGCGCTCCGCCGCCGATCCCGAACCCCTTCAGGCTCCCGCCGGAGAACGTGTATTTCACCCATAATGACCCGAATTGCCCGGGTGTCTGCGGCAGCCGTTTTCCCTTTTCGAGCGGGTTGGCGGTCTCCCTGACTTCGTTGTCCAGTAGGGTAAACGAAGCGATGACGTCCAGCCCGGAGTCGAAACTTGCCACCCCTTCCAACTCCAGACCTCGCGAACGGGCTTTTCCCCGCTGTACCTGGAGAAAGG